>Ga0207952_1000401_pt1 | contig 36726 bp, 39 predicted proteins | sample SubbioR12Aug_8Ca_FD_184831 | JGI IMG/M metagenome (GOLD analysis project Ga0207952, IMG submission 184831) | Serpentinite rock and fluid subsurface biosphere microbial communities from McLaughlin Reserve, California, USA - CR12Aug_8Ca (SPAdes) | ecosystem: Environmental > Terrestrial > Deep... | reverse complement strand
TCTCTGAATTAAGGCTTCGTCGAGTTTTTGGATTATTTTGGCCGATTTTCGACTTTTTTTCGGGGGGTCATATACGAGAGTTGATATGACCCCCCGAAAAAAAGTCGAAAATCGGCTCAAAAGAACCTAAAAATCGACTGAAGCTTAAATCAGAGACAGTCTCTTATCAGTCAGCTCTCCAGGATAACGCTTCTTTTCCACCTCTCTCCTACAGAAAAACGGAAACATTTTGGTCTTATCAATTTAAATTTTCAAACACTTTCTAAGCCATAGCCTGATTTTGGCTGGCAATAGATTCTTCATTTTTAAGAGCCAAGAAAACGTCAATCAACTGGATCAACGCTACACGCTCGGAACAGGCGTGCAGGAGCCTTCGAAGTTCATTCCTCAGCTCTTGGGATGGGCTCTGTTTTATGTCTATACGAAGAGCCTTGAGGTGAGGATGCGTAGCCGTATTCAACGCGAGTAACCTCTGTTGTATGTTAACCCATTCTTGCAGAGAATGAGAGGGGGGGTTTTTGTTATTTGGATAAAATTTCTGGCTGAGAAGTTGTTCTAAAGTGAATTTCATGCAATACCTCTATTTTGCATATTTTTTGTAGCCGATTCCAGGGCTGCCAGGATGATAGGAAACTCACTTTGAAGTTGCGCGATTTCATTTGCAACTTCTTTTGGGGTTTTCTTCGTTCCCGCTACATCTTTCACCTTCTGTGTGAGCAACTGAAACGCTCTGGCAATAAGCTTTTTAGGCTCAGCGACATTGGAAGGGGAATTGGGATTGGTCAATTCTTCATAACGAGTGACAAGTTCTCGCCACTCAGCCATTTGTTTTTCGTACTCTCCAAGCTCTTGGTATAGGTGGGCCGTTGCAGGAGTTAGTTCTTTGTTCTGTCTACTCAAATCGAGGATGGCTGAATCGAGAGCTTTTTTTTGACTAGATACAAGGATTTCAAATTCTCTCAGTCTGATATTTAAGTCTTCGTAGGATACGACTATTTTGCGTAGGGCTTCTTGCTGCATCTGAGTATTGAGATCCTGAAGCAATGTACGGATTTGCGCTGAGAGGGGGCCGATTTTCGAACCATTTACCGCCTCGATTCTAGAAGCTGTCAGTAACAATTTGGTTGCTTGCTCGTGGAGCGCTTGAAGCGAGGTCTCCGTTACAGGATTTACAAGGCTTTGCAACTGCGCATAAATCTTAGTAACTTCCTGCTTTATTAGGAGATCTTTGCAGCGAGTGATCTCTTGTTCAAATCGATTGGAGTAATGTTGGAGAGTCTTCAGAGCGGCATTCGATTGTAGAGTCCTCTGATCGATGTCAATTTGAAGTTCTGCTTTCGCATCCTCTTCAGTAAAGGGTGCGTAAAGAGGGTCAGTAGTCGGCGTCATGCCCTCATTTAAACTTTCGAGAAGAGATTGCACTTTTTCCGCACTTATCTCTTCAGGATGCTTCAATAGAGTTTCTGTAATTTTGTGATCCAATGAAGCTTTGGCTCTCTCAAGATGCTTCAAGAGCGCTTCAGCGCGTAAGGGGCTGTCATCGGGGTGTTGCAGCGCTTCAAGCACGATGGGGAAATCTTCCAAGCAGTCTATTTTTGAAAGAAGGTCCTGTAGATTTTGCTCAGATTCTCGCAGTTTAGTCTCTATTTTCTGGGCCTGATTGAGCTTTCCGTTTTTCTTCTGAATTTTCTCCGCAGATGTCTCGAGGGTCACTTTATCGGTGTCAAGTGAATCAATCTCATCTTGCAGTTTCTTTAAGTTCTGTTTGTATGCGCCAAGAAGATTGAACTTTTCTTTGAGTCCTTGTAGTTCTACCTGGATTTCAGAGATCACAGGTTGGTTCTTGACTCCCAACAAAGAGATCCATTCCATGATTTTTAAGATGATGAGCGTTTGGACGATGGCAACCACAACATGAAAAGTAGTGGTCTTTTTCTTGAGCGCTTCCAGAGCCTTTTTTTTCTCTATTTTCGTTGCAATGTTCTCTTGGACGGTCTCTATCTCTGCTCTGATCTTTTGTTCCTCTCCACTCAACTGCATTTGCAAACTCAAAAGATTATCACTATCTTCATCAGAAAAAGGGTCGCATAACTCCTGTTTTGCTTTGTTTAGCTTCGCTCGAGCCTCTTCCCCGGTCTCGATCAGTAATACTTCGAATTGTGCTCCATCTTTGGGATTGCTAGCATCTAAATAGGATGAAATTATCTCTTTTATATCCATAATAATACCAATTATATATTTTGATATATATTTTATAATAATAATGTATTAATTGTAAATTATTTAGATTGATTTAATTATTTGTTATATAGTCGCCTACCCGGAGAGCGTTGGCGATGATGGTGAGGGCAGGGTTTACGGCCCCACTCGAGGGGAAAAAGCTCCCGTCGACGACGTAGAGGTTATCCCAGTAATGGACCTTGCAGTGGAGGTCGAGGACAGAGGTTTTTGGGTTAGTGCCAAAGCGGAGGGTGCCTACCTGATGGGCGACGCCGGCAAGGGGGATCTTTTTGGCGAGGTAAGCGGTGGAGGGGAAGTGGAGGAGGGTGTGGCCGGTGGCGTTCAGTATTTTCTTTAATTTCTCGAGGAGACGGCTGTGGGCCTCTTGGTTCTTTTGGGTGCAGTGGAGCTGGATTTGGCCATTGGGACCTAAAAGGACCCGATTATTGGGATCGGGGAGGTCTTCTGAGGTGATCCACCAGCCGAGGGCATGGTCGGCCATGGCGTTCAGAAGCCATTGTGGAGTGAAAGAGGGGGCATCGCCCGCCAGCATGGCCCCTTTTACTTTGCCCAGAAGTTGGATGTGGCCGAGGGGATATTTTGAGTCGGGGGCGCCGTAGTAGAAGTCGTTAACGGCCAGGGTTTTTTGGAATGTAACAGGGTTTTTATGGCGGGAGAGGGCGACGATGGCCGAGTTGAGGTGGCACATGTAATGGCGTCCGACGAGGTCGCCGCCGATTTGGGAGCGGAGGAGGAGGGCGGCCGAGTTGATGGCGCCACACGAGACGATGAAGGTTTTGGCGTGGATTTCGAAGGTTTGTCCGCGCGATTCGACTTCGAGGGCATGGATGTGCTTGCCATTGCCGCGAAGTCGCAGGGCCTTGGTATGGGTCATGAGGCTGACGTTAGGGTGTTTTAGAATCGGGGCGATGCAAATATGGTGGGCGTCCGATTTCGCGTCGACGAGGCAAGGGTAGCCATCGCACGTATCGCACCGGATGCATTTGCTTTTTTCGGGGCTCTCCTCGTCGAGGCGAACGCCGAGGGGGATGTGGAAGGGAGCCAGTCCTTCGCCTCGCAGCTGATCAAAGATCCGCTGAATCGAAGGTTCGTGGCTGACTGCGGGGTATTTGTAGGGGCGCTCTTCTCTTGGCTCCAGAGGATCTTCGCCTCGATTGCCGTGCACCTCGTAGAGCTCTTCCGCCTCCTGGTAGTAGTTTTTAAAGTCGTTGTATTTCAGCGGCCAGGCAGGAGAAACACCTCCATAGTGTTCCACCTCATCAAAATCGTGCTCGCGCAGCCGAAAGAGAGCAGCGCCGTAGAATTTTGTGTTGCCCCCCACGTAATAGTGGGTTCCCGGCTCAAACGCCTTTCCCTCTTTATCGAGCCAGGTTTCGCCGCAGTTGTAGCGCCCCTTTTCAAAGACAGCTATCGGATCCCAGTTTTCTTTTTCGCGCGGCAAAAAGCCGCCCCGCTCTACAATTAAAATCGATTTGCCTGTTTTGGCCAGTTTGTGGGCAATTGTGCCGCCTCCTGCGCCCGAGCCGATGATCACATAGTCGTATGTTATGCCGACCATTTCAGCACCGCTTTGATTTCTTCCCTATTGCGCGTCGTGAGCACTTTTCTGTATTCGGCGTAGGGCGTGCGGCTGGTGATCAATTGTTCCATGACACCGGGCCATTTCTTTTCCGCTTCCGCGAGATCGGCCACCGCCTGTTTGAAGTGGGCTTTCCCCGCATTGACGCTGCCAAAGAGAATCTGATTTTTTAAAACCATTTGGCGCATCAGTCTTGCCGCGTCGACGCTCAAAGCCGCGCTATCGCCGGGAACACCGGTCAAGACATAGACGCCATTGATGCCAAGAAGGTCGATCAATTCAAAATCGAGTTTTGGAACGCCCGCCGCCTCCACGATGATGTCGTGCGGTTCACCCGGTTTTATTTTGGAGCTTTGCACATATTTGCAACCGAGCCGTTCGATGAAGCGGGGCCGATCGGAAAGAGGATCTGTATTGCCCATTCCTGTGACGCGAGCCCCGCGCAGGCGCAGCACCATGCAGGCGAGAAGGCCGATGGGGCCAAGTCCTGCAACCAGCGCTCGTTTCCCGTTCAGCCACGACTTTGGGTCGGGTTCCACCGGAAGTCGTGCCACCTGCAATCGCGCCGCATGGTCGATCGCCTTTTCGAGAACGGTGGTGGGCTCCGTCAGAACCGCAATGGAGCGGAGGGAGGCAGGCACATGAATCATGTACTCCTCCTCATCGACCACAAATTCGGTATCAAATCCGTGGAGTCCCTTGATTCCCCGTTCTGTGTACTGACCTGAAGCGCACATATCGGAGCACCCCTTTTTGCAAGGCTCGCACGCATTGCAGGGCCTTCGTACCATGATTACCACGAGGTCATCCCTTTTGAGCGATTTAACCTTCTCTCCGACCTCGACCACCTGGCCCAACATTTCATGGCCGATGATGAGCTCTTTTTCGCCTGCGGGCGCATCGGCTCTTCCTCCCGCCACCTCTTCCCGATCGGTGCCGCAGATCCCCACCTCGAGAACGCGCACTTTCACCTGGGTAGGCGAAGCGATTTTTGGCTCATCGATGTCGGCGATGCGAACATTTTTCGTGCCGGGAACAAGGGCAATGGCTTTCATGGAGGACTCCTTTAAGAGACTGACCACAAACCGAGCTTCAGTCTCTAAGCGGAACGTAACGCCGGGGAGTTTTTCGGTCAACCACCGAAAAAAATAAACCACCCGCACACGGATGGTTTATTTTTTTACGAGGTCGAGGTGGAACGACACGCGGTCGTCATAGCGGATGTGGTTGTAAGAAAGGCGCACTTTCATGGAGGAGTTGATCCAGGTGGAGAGATCCACTTTTACCTCGGTGTAAGGATCTTCATTTAAACGAAAAAAGCCGTTGATGAAGGAGATTTGGGCATCCCAAAGGGGTGTGATGCGGAGGAATGCGCTGGCGAGGAAGGTGATGCGCCGATCGGAGAGAGGAGAGAGGAGAAGTTCGGTTTGGGGACGCGTGACGTCGAGGATGTAGTTCTCATGGTCGGCTTTGCGCCAATGAAAGCGCGAGCGATAGCGCCCTTCAAAGGTGAGGGCAAGGTCCTCCGAGAGGGTCCAGCGGAAGCGGAGGCGAGAGTCGTCCAGGACTTGGTTTTGAAAATTCCAGTTGTTGTGGAGGTGGAGAAAGAGATTGGGGAGTTTCCAGGAGAGATCGAGGAAGAGGTGAGGAATGAATTGGGGAATGACCGGGTCGGAGAAGAAAGCAAGGGCGTTCAGATCGGCGGTAAAGGTGGAGGTGGGGGAGAGGAGAAGGCTCCGAAAACCGGCGCGGATTTGGTTGATCTTGTTGTAGCCATCCGCAATGGAGAAAATGTAATGGGCATCGGGAGGGACCGACGGACGGGTGAGGGCTGTGAAAGAGGCGTAGGGCTCGATGATGTGCTTTTGTGTGGAAAAGGTGCGGCTGAGACGGGTGATGAGAGAGGCGCCGTAGAGGAGGAGTCCAACCGATTTTTGTTCGCCGGAGGGGCTGTTGCTGTAAAAAATCCCCTCGCCGCCAAAAAAAGGGGTGAGGGTGACGGGGCCAAAAAAGATGGGACGGTAGAGGGTATCGCGGACTTCGACACGGGCGGAGCGAAAGTCGCGCAAATAGGTGGTGAGATCGTGCGAATAGTCAAAGCTGAGGTAAGAGGCTTTGGTGAGGAGGTTGTTGTACAGGCCGCTGTGACCCAGTTCTTGGGGAAAAAGACGGGCGTAGAGAGTGGGGAGGTCTTGCTGAATTGACTCGAACGTGTTGACGCGGGGACGCACTTTTAACGAGGTGAGGAAGTCAGGCTTCCAGTGTTGGAGATAAAAGAGGGTTTTACCCGCGGTGGAAACCTCAAAGTCTTCGGTTTTAAAAACGGTGGGCATCCGGACGTCGTTGTACTTGTCCCAGGTAAGAATAGCTCTCGTGTGTTCGTTTTTTGCATTGAGGGCGCCCAGGAGGCGATAACGCTGCATTTTATCGGGAGCCGTTTCCAGACGGTCTGAGCCGATGTAGCTTTGCGTGACGAAGGTGACATCTTTGTGGGGAGGAAAATATTCAGTTTCCAAAGCGCCGCCCCAACCGGTGCGCCAGCGATAGGAGAGACGTCCGTAAAAGGCAAAGTCTTGCCATGAATAGAGCTGATAGCGGATGGAGGCCCTCGGGCCTTGTCCTTTGTCCCAGTTGAGGGTGTAGCGAAAAACAGGCTCTTTGAATTTCTTGAGGTTGAGTTTAAAAGAAGGGATCCAGACGAGGGGAATCTTAAAGAGACGAAAGCGGAGTTTTTTCGCTTCGAAAAGATCCTCTTTTAAAACATGAACGTTTCTCGCATGCAGATCCCACGAGCTGTCCTTGTTTTCGCAAGTGGTGATCGAGGCATTTTTCACTTTGTAGCTGCCGTCAGGCTTTAATTCAATTTGTTCGCCGCTGACAAACCACATGGTGGAAAAGGTGCATCCGTCATAGACAATGCCGCTTTTTTCGGTGAAGTCGTATTCGAGTTCAGAGCCCACATAGGCGCGCCCCTTATACTGGATGAGGAGATCTCCTTCGGCCTCAATTTTGTGAACCTCTTTCCCATTTTCTGTTCGCTTGGTGTACTGGATGGTGCGGGCTTGAATGCGGAGATCTTCGTTTTGAATCACTCCGCCTTGACTTGTGTAGAGAATGCCACTTCGATAGGTGGGATTGCGCAAATCGATAAGCGTCTCTTCAGCAAAAAGAAAGCCCGCAAAGAAAAGAGATAAGACAATCTTGCGCATGGGAGGGAAATCATAGGAGAGAAAAATTTAAAAGAAAAACGATTTTTAGTGGGTTCTCAAATTCCGAGTCGGTTCTAATACTAAAAAGTTTTTCGGTTCATGCAAATATTTTTCCATTCTGTAGCAAAGTATATGTTGTAATTCCAAGGTTCCATGCGCATTGTTTGCAATCCATACTCCCGCTGTTCCACATACAATACCGTGTTGGGCGTTAGCAAATAAAGAGAAGTAATTTCCATCTGATACGTCAATGTAACAACAGAAGCGCTTGCGACGATTATTTTTATCGTAGACATACTGTATGTTGTTGACGATTATGTTGCCTGCTATGTCGTTGATCAGATGAGCAATGGCGTCTAAAGAGATCTCCCCGGGGATTTGTCCAAGAAAGAGTCGGATGCAGTGAGAGGGTGGTAAGTTGGGAGTCGTATAGGCTTCCCTGTGATAAGGGAGAAAACTAATGGGATCGGTGCATGTCATTCTTGCGAGAAAGAATGCCATTTTTTTTCATTCTTGTCGAGCCTTACTCGGTGGCGCGCATGAGAAGGCCCATCAGTGCGTAGCGATTTTGGGGATTGCCGTGTTGAATCGAGTCGAGAATCAGCGAAATACTCTTCTCGTCTCTCCGATTGGCGATAGAGAGGAAGGTTTCGATGAGCAGGCGTGAAGTTTCCTCTGCGCTGAGGGTGTAGTCCGATTGGGACATGCGGTATTTCCAGGGGAGAAGGGGGCGTAGGCGGATGAGGTCTGCATCGCGTTGATTCGCTACCCAGTGGGTCATGTATTCTTCGTAAGGTCCCTCTTCTTTGAGGCGATAGAGGGCGAGATGGCAATAGTCGCGGATGAGGGGCGAGGTGAGTTTTCCAGCTCCTTCCTTGAGGAGGGCAATGGCGTTTTCGGTACGGAGGTTTTCAAGAAGGAGAATGGTTGTGGGGACAAGGTCGTTTTGTCCTTTTTCAAAGATTTGACGGCAAATTTTAAGAAAGGACTCTTCGGAGAGATGGGCGGCATCGCGAAGGAAATGTTCGCGGAGGGTGAGCGAGTAGCTGAGATCCATAGTGGGATCTTTGGAGCGGAGCTCGGCAGAAGGGATGGCTTTCAAGCAGGTCAGGGTTCTGCCGACAGAGCCGAAGGGTTGGAAAGCGAGATCCCGCACATCGGTGAGGAGCACTTCATAGAGAGAGGGAATGCAGCGGACGTCGCGCCTTGCGAGGAGAGCAAGGGTGGCGTTGATGCGTATTTGGAGATCGCTCGATTGACCGAGTTGGGCGAGGATTTCTTCAGTTTCAGATACGGAGCCGAGGGCAAAAATGGCGAAAAGGTTATGCTTTTGGGCCAGGTCGGTAAGGATTGGGACGCCACTCCGATCGCCGAGCTGAAGAAGGGCGAGGGCTGAGGCGATCCGGAGGGTGTCGGTGGGAGAGGTGAGGTGTTTTTTGAGTTTTGCGTGGGAGGCGCTATCTTTGAGATGACCGATGGCATAGAGGGTGGCTTCGACCTCCATAACATGGGAGTGGCTTAAGCGTTTGCGTAAGAGGGGGAGAAAGTCGTCTCGGCCCGCTTTGGCGACGTTGAGGATTGATTCAACGCGGACATGGGGATCGGTGTCTTCCAAAAGCCTTTTGAGGACAGAAGTAGCATCGCTCGTTCCAAGAAGGGCAAAGAAAGAGGGAAAATAGGGCTTAAAAACAGGGGGAAGGCGGAACATAAGTCCTTCGATTTGACCTACGGCATGGGGGTGTTTGCGCTGGCAAAGATAAAAGGCAGCCTCCATACGGGTGGAGAGAAAATCGGAGCTCATGGCTCGATTCAATAGTTCGGTGGCTCGGGTCTCTTCGTTCTCTGCGATGAAGTGAAGCGAGAGGAGTTGGACTTGGGGATCCGGGTGATGGAGGCCAGTTTCGAGAATGTCGAGGGAACGGGAGGAGCCAGAAATGCCGGCGCCAAAAAGGGTCATGAGGTAGCTTTGGGGATCGGCCTCTGCAACCCCTTTTTGTAGAAGGGTATAGCCCATTTGCTGGAGTACTTCAAAGTCGGGAGAGCCGCGGAGCGTGCAGTACTCGCGGTACCTTTCGATTGATTCGCTGACTTGATTTTGTTGCATGAGAAAGAGGGCATGCATTTTGGCGTCATCTACAGGCGAAGCGTAAAAGTGCGTAGAGATAAGAATTGCTGCTAGAGTGCTTTTGAAAAATGGTTCCATAAATCGATCCCTACATGGAGGAGCAGGCGCCGCAGGGTGGCGAGCGGAAGCCCCATAATGTTGTAATAGCACCCTTCGATTCTTTTGACAATGATGGAGCCGTTTTGCTGGATCGCGTAGCCGCCTGCCTTGTCGAGGGGGAAAATGGTTTTGTGGTATGTATCAATTTGGTTTTCAGTAAGTTTGTGTAATTCTACTTGGGATGTTTCACTCTCCACCCAGGAAGAGGCTCCAGTCGTCACGCAGACGCCGGAAAAAACCTGATGTGTCTGTCCTGAGAGGGTCAAAAGCATTTCTTTTGCTTCGCTGAGAGAGGCAGGTTTTTGGAACAGTCTCCCATCCAACGCCACAGTGGTATCGGCGGTGAGAATAATTTCATTTGGGTATTGTTTGAGAAGCTTATTGGCTTTTTCCTGGGCAATCTTTTGCACGAATGCTCGGGGATCCCCTTTGAAGGGAATCGAGTCTTCATCAAAATCGGAACTGATTTGACGAAAGGGGATAGAAAAGAAGCTGAGAATTTCGCGCCTTCTCGGGGATTGAGATCCTAAGATGATCACAGCGATTTCTTTTTCAGCTTCTTCACAGGTACGCTTCCAGGCGCGCTTCGGGCTGTGAGATCGACCCAGATGGGGGAACTCCAGGCAACATGGCCATTGGTTTGTGTGACCCGAAGGTAGTAGTAAATGAAAGGAGCGCGGTCCGGTTTCGGTTCGAGAGCGATCTGGCTTAAAAGTTCTGTGTCATCAAATTCAAATTCAGAGCGGTCGGCTTGCACGGGGAACGTGCGCAGCACTTTGCCGTTGCGGATCAGGGCCACCTCTTCGAGAGGGGCTGTGCCGATGGCATAACCGGTAATGTGGCGATTGTATTCAAGCCCAGGCCTGCTTTTTGTCTCCACCTCGGATCCCATCTGTTGACCTGCGATCTGAAGGCCTACGATGATTTTTTCACCTGTTGTAGCGTAGCAGCTGCGTGCCTGGAGCGCTTCGATGAGTGAGGCGCGCGTGTGTTCCTTCGCTAAAATGGCCGTCATGCCCGCGGAATATTGGGCCTGATCAGAGTCAAAAAGGGAATCATAGCAGCCTCGGTCGTCGTGTCCACCCGCCACAAATCCAAATCTGCAACCCTGGTTTAACGCTTTGACAATCGACCCTTCCGCTGACTCGGCAATGCCTCCTTTGCTTCCCTGAACAGGGCGGACGTTGCCCTCTTTTCCGCTGCACTCTTGCGAACCCCAGGCGTTGTAGATCTCGACCACTTTTTCAAATTCGGGGTTATGCTCGGAAAAGTCATAGCACGTTTGTTTACCCATAGAAAAGCTAGGAATGGCGAGCATTTCCTTTGGATTGTTGGTTTTCAAGATCTTAGAAAGAGCATTGTGTTTGGAGTCTTTGCGGCGCAAAATAGGCTTTGCGTCTTTGGCATAAAGGAAATGGCGCAAGCCCTCTTTTTTTGTTTCGCCCTGCCACTGGAATCCGAGGAAGGCGACAAAGCGGTTGTCTTCATTGAATTCTGCGACTTGCGCTGTGATATTTTTCCATACATCGCTTGGGGTTTCTTCTTCGCTCTCAAAGCAAGAGGTGGCGACGAACTGGAGCGCCTTATCATCGCGCATGTGGCGCAAGTAGGCTTCGATATTTTCCGCTGAGTCGACCCGATCGGTTTCTCCGTGAAGGAGACCCCAATAAAGGCTTGCACTCGCTTCAGGAAGGCACTTAATGGGAGAGGAAAAAAAGATCTCATTTGTCTTTAGATTACGAAGTTGAATTTTATAAATTCCCTCTTCGTTGAAATAGAGATTTGGCAGTGCAATGAAGCCGGTCTCGGGAACGAACAGTTTCCAATTGAGATTTTCGCGCAAATGTTCATAGCTCAAGTCGATCAGGGTTCCCTCTGGCGCATTGGAGGTGAGGTTGCCATACATGTCTTCAAAACGGATGATCACGTCAAATCTCTTGTTGCGGCTCACGATGGAGGGGGCAATCACCCGCATCGTTTTGAGTGGTCCGCCGCGGACATCGAGATGGAACAGTTCTGGCTCTTTGTAATCGCCTTTTCCCTTCGTGTCGATGTAGAGAGCAAAGGGGCGTTTGCGCTGCACAACTCTTTGGCATGCGCTTCCCTTTTTCAAGGCCGAATCCCTTTCAGGTGTGCCTAAGTGGATAGAAAACTCTTCGCCTGGCTTAATTTCCAAAGGCAATACAAACTCATAGGCGGCTGTCTGGGGCAGTTCCACCATTGTTCCCCCGATCGTTTTATCTCCTGCTTCGGCCCAAATTAAGTTGGCTTTTGTTTTGAGGTTTGTTTGCGGCAGCGCCCATTCGTTTGGGCCTCCGCGACTCCCCATGTCAAAGCGAATTTTTGTCCCCTTTGGCAGATGGCTGGCCGTTGTATAAATAAATTTCCAAATCCCTGTCTCTCCAGCAAGAGCAGCGGTCGGTTCAGAGTGGCATATCGATCTGCGCATTGAGAAATCTCCCCTTTTTAGATCATCTTTCTATGATGCCAAGTTAAGTGCTTCAAATCAAGTGGCCGTTTCCCTTTCTAAGAAATTTATAATATAAACTAAAATATACACTATAATTACTGTTTATTTTCTAATCTGTTATCATGTTTCCGCAATGATTAAAATTAATTATCCAGTTTGTTTCGTTCGCGATTTTTGGAATGATTTTAAGATAAAAAATCATGAACGGATCCAAAGCGCTGCTCTGGCCGCTCTCTCCTTAGTGAGCCTATATCGTCCTTTTCTTGGACCTTTATCTGTGATTATGTCCTCTGTTCGATCGATCTTCGAGATGCAATCGCTCCATGATCTGGTGCAAAAAGGGGAGTTAAGGGAAGCTGCATTCCACTATGTGGCAGCGGCGCTGAGTACAGCGGCGGTCGCCCTATTCTTTTTCCGGCCCGTGCTCTGTTTTTTCACCTCTTCGGTGTGTGATTTTCTCCTCAATGCGAGGGCTTTGGCCCTGCATCTGCAAGCGAAAGACGCACAAAAAGCTCTCGAATCGCTCGCTTTCATGGCTCTCGATCTCCTTTTCATCGCCTCATTTTGCTACGGCGCAGTGGAAGTTGTAGTGGCATGTGTAGCTGTGCAAATTCTTCTCGATGTCTATCTCGCTGTACAGCACTTTATCAACCGTCGTTATTTTGAAGGGGCATGTCAATCGATCGTCGGTGGATTCCATATTTTCCGAGGAATCCCCCAATTCAGGCTCCTTCAGTGGAAGAACCAAACACACCCGCCGCAAACGGCTGTATTGCGACAAGATGCGAAGGGATTTGTCTATCTCGATGTTCCCGATGAGACACTCCAGTCGCTGCGTGCTTATTGCACAGGTGATCATGTCAAAGAGCCTCCCTACTTTAAGCCGGGCATGGCGGGGGCCCACGTCAGTGTGATGTTTCCGGGCGAAGTGGGCCATTTGCGTGCCGAAGACATTGGGCGTAAGTTTTCCTTACGTTACGTACATGTAGACTCAGTGAACGGGTACCATTTCGTGGCGCTGAGCAGTCCCGAGCTGGAGCAGCTTCGCGCTAGCTATGGGCTTGCTCAGCGTCTGCACAGCGACCACGATTTCCATCTTACCTTTGGCAAGACGAGTCAATAAAAACAGTTCATACCATTTTTTCTTTAAGAAAGTGTTTGAAAATTTAAATTGATAAGACCAAAATGTTTCCGTTTTTCTGTAGGAGAGAGGTAGAAGTAGTAAAGAGGCCTGTCAGTAAAATAAGGGTGTACAATGATGAGTGGCGGGCTGAATGGATTGAAACGAGACATGGATTTATACAGAAATAACCTGAAGAGTTGACTTCTTGGCAAGGAGGGTCCTCAACATTCGCATTCGGAACGAGCGACCATTGCCTTCGGGCAAGGCGCGAGCGAGAATGCGAATGTTGAGGAGAATCTGACGCAGCCAAAAGTCAACTCTTCAGGTTATTTCTGTATATGGTGTTGCCAAGACGATGGGTGGTAGAAAGGACATTTGCTTGGATAGGAAAATACAGGAGAATGAGCAAAGATTATGAGTATTGTCCGAAAACAAGTGAGACAATGATCTTTCTTTGCATGACAAAGACAATTGCAAGTAGATATGAATCAATTGCTTAAATTTTCAAACACTTTCTAACGCTTTAGGCGGGGGACGAGCTTGATCTTTTTGATGGCCCGCTCATTCGACGAGAGAATTTCGAGGTCAAACTCATCGCGAGAGAGGCGCCATCCTTTGGGAGGAATGATGCCGGCGCAGTGGTAGATGTAGCCTCCGATCGTCTCGTATTCGGGACTAGCGGGAAGTGAAATGCCTAACTGCTCCTCGATGTCGAGGAGGGTCATTTTGGCATCGATGACCCACCCCCCGCCGGGGAGATTCCAAAAGGGGTTTTCTTCTCCGATGTCGTATTCATCTTCGATTTCCCCCACGAGCTCTTCCAAAATATCTTCAATTGTGACAATCCCCTCTGTCCCGCCATATTCGTCGACGATGATGGCCATGTGGATTTGTTTGCTTCGAAATTCTTGGAGGAGCTGTGCGACTTTTTTGTTTTCGGGAGCGTAGAGGACCGGTTTGGCTAAGGTGGAGAGGGGGGCGTCAAGATTCTGGGGTTCAGAGGCGTAGCAGCGGAGGAGGTCTTTGTAGAGGACGACTCCTACGATTTGGTCGAGAGTTTCGTGATAGACGGGGATCCGGCTGTAGCCTTCCTTTGCAAAGAGGTGGCTGGCTTCGCGGATGGAAGTATCGGAGGAGAGGCTAAAGAGATCGACCCGGGGGACCATAATCTCTTTTGCAACCCGATCTTTAAAGCCGACGAAGGCGGTGATGAGCTTTTGGTCGCTTGGCTCCAGGTGGGGATGGAGCTCCGATTCGCGGAGCATTTCTCTGAGGCGTGATTTGTCGGTTAAAATTTCCTCTTCTTCCACGTTGATTTTGCGCAAGCAGCTGTAGACCAGGCGCAGGCAAAGGGCGGTTAGGGGAAAAAGGAGGGTGAGATAGCACGAGGCGAGGGGGGCAGTCCATTTGAGAAGCGGGCGGCTCCAAAGAGAGGCGAGAAGGCGGAAGAGGATATCGAGAATGAGGGAAAACGCGATGATCTCTCCGGCCGCAATAAACAGGGGGCTCCATTCGTGCGTCTCGGGGATGTGGAAAAGGGAATCATGTATCTGAGGGAAATGGTAAGCAAGATAGAAGAAAGCGGACACTGCGTAGCCGATTTGGCATATCTGCTTGCTGAGCGAAATGGAAAAGTAGAGATTGTCCCACTCGTGTTTGGGGAAAAAGGTGTGAATGAGGGGCCGAAAAAAGAAGAGAGGCCGGTGGGCTGAGCGAAATAATTCCTTGGACTTGAATTTACCGAGGCGCACAAGCGCTGTGTTACAAGCGGTTAGAACGAGAGTGCCGAGGAGAAAGAGGAGGGGAAGAAGGGGTGTTTCAACGAGAAGAGGGGCCAAGGGCAATACCTTTTGCTTTCAGATGACCCATACACCGTTTCTCTATTTTTCTCATCTCCCTTTTTTCTCTCACTGTCTGATCGTCGTATCCGAGGAGATGCAAAAGGCCGTGAACCACGTAAAGAAGGATCTCTTCGTAGGGATCGCCCTTTGTTTTGCAGGCATAGGTGAGGGCCACTTTCGGACACACAAATATCTCTCCCAAATGTTGATCATCCAAGGGAAAGGAGATACAGTCGGTGGGAGTGGGATCTTCAAAGAATTCTTGATGAAGGGCGCAGATCTTTTTTTCTGTGACGAAATAGAGACCTACCTCCTTTGCGTCTACCCCGAGAAAAGAGAGCGTCTCCTCAGCAGCTTTCCTTACGGAAAGGCTGGAGAGACGAATCGCTTTCTGGGAGTTAGAAACGTGGATCTTCAAGCGGTAGGGGTTTTAGGAAGCCCTGTTACGCGTGTATTCTTGCCATCGACCCATCTGCCCAATTTGCGGAGCATGTCGACGCGCTCAAATCGCTTGAGGACGTTCCGTTTCTTACCGGTTTTGCTTGATTTGCCGTAGCTTGTATGTCTCGTCATCGGGTCACACTCATTTTGGGGATATATCGATCTGGGGTAGACTCAGCAGCGACTGCGTTTTGGTGAACGCGGTAGCCGAACTGGAGTTGGTCACGTTTAGGTCCGGTTTTGTGGGTAGGGGCCCGGTGTTTGCGGGGCGAAACTGCCCTGCGTTTCCCTTGTTTGCTCATGCGTGTCATAGTTCTATCTCAATATGTGAATGAAGAAAAAATAATAGAGGGAAGAGGGGATATTTGGCAAGGACTCTTCAGACATCTCGTGTAAAAAATTTTTTTAATATAAAGATCTTTTTAAATTGATTTTTTTGATTAAGGTAATTATACTTTTCCATAAAAGGTGGTTTTTTGTGTCGTCTTCTTGTTCATTTATTTCTGCTTCGGGAATAAGACTCCCTAAAAATCCTCTAGAATTGGCAATGTATGACCTTGCATTAACAGCAGAAGCATGCAGGCTCGATATGAATTTGAACAGCCAGGGACAAACTCCTTCTCGCCACTCGTCGGCACCTATCCCCATTCCGCGGGTCACATGGAAGACTCCTGAAGAAGGATCCTCAGATTCTTCTACTGGGATTCTGAGCTTTGATATGGAGAGATATAATAGAACTGGGGAGCTTGTACCCAAAAGGCGGGCTTCTTCTCTCCCGATCCCCATTCCACCAAGTCAGAAAAATATCGAAGTAGAAGAAAGCTCTCTTTCTGAGGCAGCATTCACGCCATGAACCTATCTCAATAAAAAGTTTCAGTCGATTTTTCGGTTCTTTTGAGCTGATTTTCGACTTTTTGTCGGGGGGTAATATATGCATGTTGATATTACCCCCCGACAAAAAGTCGAAAATCAGCCAAAATAATCCAAAAACTCGACGAAAAATTTTATTGAGATAGGTTCCTAGATTCAATGAGGAATTTCGCCTCTTTGTACCTTCCGAACCGCAATTCCGATAACTTTTGTTTGCCGGGGGCCGTAAGGTCCTCCAATTCGTAAATGATCCGGAACGGAGGATCAAGGAGAAGTGGAGTGGGACAGAGGTTGAAGGCGACCCGGGCGCCATTGACATTTTCTTTTGATTTCGTGATCACAACTGGCTCTTGAGTCGCTTCATCAGTGGCGAGATGGGGCAAAAAGCTGGTGGTTGGCATTTTCCAGAGAAGTTCATCGACAAAGCCTTGAGCTTTTGCATCTTCAACAAAGAGGATAATCTTTTCTTTTTTTCCAAAATGGGTTTGCGCAGCTTCCGAGATGCGGAGAAGCTTGGTCTGGGCAGTTTGCACCTGGAAAAAGACGACGCGGGTCAGGGGGGCATCAGAAAAGCTCATCGATCTCGACCTTTTGGGCGTTGGGGATGACCATGCCGCAGGAGACAAGGAATTTCACCGCCTCTTCGTTGCTCATGTCAAATTTGTAGACGTCTTCTTCGGGACACAGGAAGAGGAGGCCGGAGATGGGGTGGGGGGCGGTGGGCATGAAGATGGCGACGAGGGGTGTTTTGATTTTTGAGGCGATTTCGGGGGCGATGTCGCCTGCTTTAAAGCCGAGGGAAAAAGAGGGGCGGCGAGGGAAGGGGAAAAAAACAGGGTATTTAAATGCCTTTTTCTCGTTTTGGGAGAAGAGGGCGACGAAGATGTCTTTGCTGACGGTGTAGATGGTTTTGATGACGGGGATGCGGGAAATGATTTTGCTTCCGATTTCGAGCAGTTTTTTTGTGAGGAACCAACGGGCCAGTGCTCCGAGAAATGTAATGAAAATACAGAGAATCATGAGGGCGAAGATGCGGGAGATAAAAAGGGCGAGGCCGTGGGGAAGGGTGAAGTCGTAGCTGATTTCAAAGGCGGTGAGAAAGCCGCTGACGAGATGGACGAAGGGGTCGGTGAAGAGGTCGAAGAGGAATAAGATGATCATGATGGTAAGAGCGACGGGGAGGAGGATCACAAGACCTGTGAGGAAGTACTTTTTCATTTCGCCCCTTTGGGAGGTTGGACGACGCCGCAGGAGACAACATATTTGATCGCCTGATCAGTTTTCATGTCGAGGTAAATGAGCTCACTTTTGGGGATCATCACCATGTAACCTGTCGTCGGGTTTGGGGTGGTGGGAATAAAGACGGTGAGCATCTCTTTGCCTCCCGATTTTGAGGTCACGGTGGGAGAGGTGTTGGAGATGAGGCCGATGCAGTAGCAAGTTTCGTAAGGGAAGCGGAGGAGAACCACTTGCTTAAAAGATCCTTTCTTGGCGGAAAAGAGCGATTGGATGATCTCTTTTGTCGTTTTGTAGACTTTGCTGACGAGAGGCAATCGTTCCAAAATTCTGTCGCCGAGACGGAGCATGCTCCGGAAGAAGAATCTACGCGCGAAAAATCCGAGGAGCAACGTGATGAGAAAAAGGGCAAAGAGGATGAGAATTTGGCTGAAGGTGCGAATGGCCTGATTGGAGTTGAGAAAGGCAAGATACGGAGAAACGCTTACCCACTCAGTGACCCATCCCATGAACGGTCTGGTTAAGAAGTTTACGATGAAGACGACCACCCACACGGTGATTGCGAGGGGAAGTAAGGTGACGAGCCCTGCAAAAAAATAGCGCTTCATATTTTCATCATGGCGAGGCGGAAGTTATTTCGCAAGCTGGGTTCAGGGAAGGTCGATGAGTTCGTAGACAGGATGGGCGGTAAAACCCAGCTCCCCAACCGCGACAATCGCATTGGCCACCGGCTCCCATGGGGCTTGCCGATCAATGTGGAGGAGGATTTCGGTTTTGTGTTTATCTTGCGGCAGCGCCCCAATCTGGTACTGGCGTGAAATTTCCTCTTGCACCGCTTGAAGGCTTTCCATCGGATATTCCTGAAATTCGGAAATCCACTTGTAATTGCCTGTTTTTGAGATGGAAAGGTTGATGTGGTGCACCTCTTTTCGTGTGGAAAGAGGGCCATTTTTATTTTCTTGAATTTTGACGAGGCTCACTTCGGTGTCAAAAAGTGAAGAGCGGGAAAGGGCGATGGTAGCGAACAAGGAAACCATGATGAAAAGAAAGTCGATCATGGGGGCGAAATTAAAGCTGGAGGAGGGTTTTAGCTCGTCGTGAGGGATGAGGTCCATCGGTTCCTTATTTGGGTTGGATCAAGGTGCTTAACGTGAGCGCTTCATTCTCGACGAAGGTGAGAGTTTTAACAAGGCGGTATTTCAGAGTAGTGGCAAAGAGCATGGCGAGGATTGCGACAATGAGGCCCACGACGGTGGTGCCGACCGAGATGCCAAGGCCATCAAAGAGGGCGCTGATGCTTTCAATGGAGCGATTGACGTCGTAGAAGGCGTAAAACATCCCGATCACGGTGCCGAGAAGACCGATCATGGGGGCCACAATGGCAATGTCGTTGAGGAGCGAAAGACGCTGCCAAAAGGGGGTGGAGATCCGTTTCCCTTCGGCTTTCATCGAATCGATCATGACCTGGGCTCCCAGGTTGCGGGTCGCCAGGCCAGTTGAGATGAGCGAGGAGAGAAAGTTGGGTTTTTTTTCACAAAAAGTTTTGGCGTGCTCATATTTTGCATGACCGAGGAGTTCGCGGATTTCCTTGCAAAAATTATCGGGCATGATCTCCTTCGGGCGGAAAGTGGCCAGAGTATAGAGCCAAACGGCCATGGAACCGATCGACATGAGTCCGAGAAGGGTATAAATCATCGGTGAGGAGGCATAAACCTTTTTAAAATCAATGATTTGAGGCTTTGGGGCCGTGGCGGAGGACATTTTTTGGATGACCGGGGGTGTGTCTCCCATGACGTGATAGATGGGACCCAAAAGACACAAAAGATAAAGGAAATATTTCATGAGAACCTCTTACGTTAGAAAATAGCAACTCTTTATCGAATCGCGCAATAAGAATATAATGTTTCGCATGAACCTATCCGCAAATTCTTTTGGACCAGCCCGAGTTTCGGCCGGCGCTTTTTTAGAAAAAAGCCAAGGCCATATCACCTGCCACGATATTGTCCTTGGCTTTTTTCTAAAAAATCGCTCGTCCGAATTCTCGGGCTGGTCTCAAAACACTTTACGGATAAGTTCATGAAGAAAGCCTCCGATCTTAGAATCCCTTTTTCGTGGGAAGAGCGCAGATCCGTTCTCCTGGATAAGTTTCTTTATATTCCCGGCCATTTTAACGGACACGCCGAATGGCAGCTGATTTCTTGGGAACAGATCTTTGGAAAAAAAGCTCCCATCACGATGGAGTACTGTAGCGGCAACGGGCAGTGGATTTGCGAGCAGGCCAAAAAAGATCCCACAGTGCATTGGGTGGCCGTGGAAAAACGGTTTGATCGGGCGCGCAAGATTTGGGCCAGACTCCACCGTGAAAATATCCCCAATCTTCTCGTAGTATGCGGCGAAGCGCTTATCTACACGCGTCACTATGTACCGCCCCGTTCGGTGTCCCGCTTTTTTGTCAATTTCCCCGATCCTTGGCCCAAATTGCGTCATGCCAAGCACCGCCTTATCCGTTCCGAATTTTTAGAAGAGGTGGAGAAGATTGCGGAGCCGGAGGCCAAAGCGATCCTGGCCACCGACGATTTCCCTTGCGCAGGGGAGATGCTCTCTGTGTTTCAAAAGAGCCCCTCATGGCGCTCCGTTTTTCCCGACCCATTTTTTACAACCGAGTGGCCCGAATATGGGTTTTCCTTCTTTTCCGACTTATGGCACAAACAGGGAAGGCAAACCCATTACCTGCAATTTGAGGTAATGTCGTGATCGTATTGCATGGCCGCCCCTCCGACTCGCTCAATTGGACAATTCCGCCTGAAGGGGATCTCTTTTTTCGTTTTGATTTGGGACTCGAAGACCCCTCTTTTCCCTGGGAAGACGAGATGCATTTTCAGGCCCTGACACTGGCGCTCACTCAATTTACCGAACAAGTGTGGCCTAACTGTAGCGAACGGATCAAAGGAGCTCTTCTCTACCGAGGTCATACCCCCGCACAAGCCGATACTTTCGCCTATTATTGCCAGATGCTGGCCTACAAACTTCCCGATGAGCTTCCTCTGTGGCTCCATCTCGACGTCAGCGCTGCCTCTCCCATCCTTGCTCACCAAACTCTTTCTTCTACCCGTTTTGAGCACTTCAAGCTAGCGGTGAAGGGATTACCCTCTTACAACGGCCTCAACTGGGAAGGGGAGAGGAACGAGGCTCCACTCGCCATTTGTTTTCCAGAAGAGACGTTTTGGACAGACGATATACTGAAGCGATTCGAGAGACTGCTAGCAGAGCAAACGGCCCCTTTTCGGGTCATTCACGAACGTCTTTTGACAGAAGAATGGGAGGGGGTGGAAACACTGCTTGTGTTAGAAGGGGCTTTCAGTGGACAAGGCGAGCGGAAACTTACGGGCTTTCAAGCCTCTGGGGGAGAAATATGCTTAATCCCACCCAATTAATCTGGCAGGGCGGAGAGGATGAGCTATATATTCCTAAAAAAAGTGAAGAGCACGCTGTATACCCAACAATCTATCAAATTAAATACATTAATAATAAACTATGTAAAATTATTTTTAAATGAAAATAATTGTACTAATTTTTTTCATATTGTATAATAATTTACATGATAGATAGTTTAAAGACTTTTGACAAATATATTCAATCGCTAGGGGAAGAAGAGCAAATAGAGAGGAGGACAATCGATCGGCAGGCTTTTCTGGATAAGGCTGCTATCGTTCAGACAATCTACGATTGCTGTGTTGTGGAAGAGAGAACGGATTGCAATCTGAGACCTGCAGGAGCAACGGTTCTTGGTCTTCATGCAGAAGGGGACTATCAGGGTTGTTTAGGTGCGGATTTTTCTCAAAGTTGGTTTGAAGAGTGGTATGCCAATGAGGTCAGGCATACAAGTGTTTGGCTCAGAGGTTCTCGCCCTTCTGCTCAAGACGTCATGGATGTATTATCTCTCGATAGGTATGCAATAGCTCGTGCAATCGGTGCACAATCTGCAGAACTGTTTGGAATGGAGCGAATAAATGAGATTGAGACTTCTATGAATGCACAGCGGTATCAAAAATATAAGGCCAGAGTGTCTCAACTCAACTCACAATTTGCGCAAGGGATGCTTTCAGCTGAGGAACGAATATCTTTGACTACTTACCAGAGGGAGTTCATCAGGGAATTCTTGTCACTATCCACTATGACGACTGTTTTCTGTATCCGACACACCTCAGTAAACAACATGAGACAAGCCTGGACGAAAATCCGTCTGCAAATCACTGACGTAGCAAACAAGATTTTAGACAGAGAGAGAAATGCTCCCCTTGACACATTGCGTGATTTGGCATTTATTCATTGGTGGCTGGCTCATTTATGTCTTTTTGAAAGGGGTTCTGCCTCCATTACAGAAAGCTATATCTTGTCGCTTTGCATAGCAGCAGGGTTTAAGGAGGCATCTTGGGCAGAAGGGAATTTTCCCGATCTGGAAGCTCTTTGTTGTCTTGACTTAGAAAAATTTCAAGAAGACTATGGTCGAGACTGTTTGCAATTATGTAAGTCAACCCCGATATGATGCATTTGAGGTGCTCTGCCACCAATCATTTCATAATTTCGGGGCAGAGGGATTTGAACCCCCGGCCTACTGGTCCCAAACCAGTCGCGCTAGCCAAACTGCGCTATGCCCCGTAAAAAACAGCTTATAAGTTACAGGTTCGAGCCCCTTTTCTGCAATTCTTTTTGATCAAAATCTTACATCTGTGAATCATGGAAAAAAAGGAGAGACCCATGTTTTCCAAAATGCACGCGGTTCAAAAGCTCAAAACATTGGCGCAAAAGCCATTTGATTTAGGTGGGCTGACTCCAGAGCGGATTCAAAAAATGTGTGTAAAGGGGCTTGGGTTTCAGCTTCTCTACGGCACGGAGCGGGTCACTGACGAGGTGATGCAGGTCCTTTTTTCATTGGCGGAAGAGGCGCGCGTAACAGAAAAGATGGTGGCGATGCAGGGGGGCGCGGTCCTCAATCAGATTGAGGGGGTGGAGAGTGAGCGACGCGAGGTGCTTCACACGGCGATGCGCGACCAGTTTGAACATCGGCAGACAGAAGCAGGGGCAAGAAAGGCGGCGGAACAGGCAGAAAGAGAACTGCATAAATTGGAAAAATTCCTTGTCAAAACGGAGGGGAAATTCACCGACCTGATCCAGATTGGGATCGGGGGTTCCGATTTGGGGCCGAGGGCTTTGTGCATTGCGTGCGAGCCGTTTCACCGGCCCAATCACCGGGTCCACTTCATTTCCAATGTGGATCCCGATGATGCAAATCGGGTGCTGAAACAGGTCGATTTGAAGAAGACGTTGGTGGTGGTGGTGTCGAAGTCGGGTTCGACGTTGGAGACGCTGACGAATGAGGCCTTTGTCTGGACACGGATGGCGGCTGCAGGACTCAATCCAAAGGATCACTTTGTAGCGGTGACGGGCGAAAAGAGTCCGATGGATGATCCTAAAAAATATCTGGCCTCCTTTTACATGTGGGATTATGTGGGGGGGCGTTATTCGGCGACCTCGATGGTGGGGGGCGTTTCTCTGGGCTTTGCACTGGGTTATCAAGGGTTTCGGGAGATTTTACGCGGGGCTCATGAAATGGACCAGCATGCGTTGACTGCGGGAATGGAAAAGAATTTGCCGCTCATTTCGGCTCTTCTGGGGATATGGAATCGGAACTTTTTGCATTTGCCGACGGTGGCGATCATTCCCTACTCGCAGGCGCTTCTCCGTTTCCCGGCCCACCTGCAGCAGCTCGATATGGAATCCAATGGCAAACGGATCGACAAGACTGGAAAGCCTACTGATTTCTCCACGGGGCCTGTGATTTGGGGTGAGCCGGGGACGAATGGGCAGCATTCCTTTTATCAGCTCATCCATCAGGGGACCGACATTGTGCCGCTGGAGTTCATCGGGTTTAAGAAGAGTCAGGTGCCTCACGATTTGGAAATTGAGCATACAACATCGCAAGAAAAGCTTTTGTCAAATCTGTTTGCGCAGTCGATTGCGTTGGCTGTGGGACAAAAAAGCGACAACCCAAATAAGTTTTTCCCCGGCAATCGCCCCAATCGGATTCTTTTAGCGGAACGGCTCGATTTGTACACGTTGGGCGCTCTTCTTGCCTACTATGAACACAAGGTGGCGTTTCAGGGATTCATTTGGAATATCAACTCATTTGACCAAGAGGGAGTTCAGCTGGGTAAAACGCTGGCCAAGAAGATCTTGGCACATCTCGAAACAAAAAGGATGAAGTCCAAACCGTCCTCTTTCCCATTAGGGGAGGCATATCTTAAGCATTTGGGGCAATAGCCCCCTCTTTGATGTGGATTGGATGACCAAAGTTGTTGGGCTGCGGCGTGGTGAGGAAGACTTGCCCGAGCGATACGAGGTGGGAGAGGAGGTGGGCACTGCGGACAGGATCGAGGATGCCGCCAAAATCGTCGATGGCCATGAGGGGAGTGGTGCCCAGGCGCAGGGCGAGATGATCCCACTCGGCGAGGCGGAGTGCGGTGACGATGGTTTTCTTTTGCCCTTCACTCGCAAAGGTGCGGGCCGCTTTCCCGCTGAGGTGGAAGGAGAGGTCGTCGCGGTGGGGACCATGGAGGGTTTGGCCGAGCTCTTTTTCACGGGGACGAGATTTTTGGAGAAGCCCTGTGTAGGTGGGGGCTTGAAAGGTGGGATGAAATTTAAGCTCGAGCTCCTCTTTGCCGCCAGAGAGGTTTTTTCCTTGCTTTAGGAGGGGTTCTTTCATTTGCATAAGAAGGGTGGCTCGAGCCTCGGCAAGATAGGTGGCGGAAAGGACCATTTCTTGTTCCCAGCAGTCGATCGATTCGCTGTGCTTAGATCTAAGGAGGGTGTTCCGCTGCTTCATGGCGCGGACAAAGCGGCTCAGGTGGTGGACGTAGAGGGGATCGCTCTGAGCGAGGTGGAGATTGAGAAAACGGCGGCGAAGGGTGGGCGAGCCAGTGACAAGGTCGATGTCTTCAGGGGCTGAGAAGATGGAGGGGAGATAGCCTAAGAGGGGAGTGAAGGTGGAAAAGGCTGTCGCATTGATTTGGAGCTTTTTCGTCTGCCCGTCAAAAAAGAGGCGAAGGGTTTGGGTTACGCCAGCAAGAATCGCTTCTGCTTCTAAGTAGAAATAGGATTCTCCCTGTCGAATGAGCTCCGGAAGGTGCAGGGTGCGAAACGATCTCCCTGTCGAGAGAAGTCCAATTGCTTCCAAAAGATTTGTTTTCCCTTGCGCATTGTCGCCGAAAATGGCGTTCAATTTAGGGGAAAAATGAACCGTCGCTTCGCTATAATTTCGGAAGTTTTTTAAATGTAGCGACTTAAGATACAGCCTCAGCCTCTTTGCGCTGGGGTTCGGTAGGCTCGATCAGGCGCATGGGCATGATGACGAAGAGGGCGTTGGTCGAGTCGGTAATGAGGCCCGGGTTGTGCGAGTCGGTGAGGCCAAAGCGGATGGTTTCGTCTTTGGAGTGGCGGAGGATGTCGAGAAAAAAGTAGGGGTTGAAGGCGATGTCTAGTTTTTGGCCAGCAAAATCGACGGGCATGCTTACTTTTCCTTCTCCCACCTCTTGGCTCATCGCGGAGAGATGGAGTTGTCCTGTTTCAAAGCTAAAGCGGACCGAATTGCTTGTCTCGGAGGTGAAGAGAGAAACTTGTCGCAAAAGTGACATGAGCTCTTCTCTGTGGATGGCGAACTGGTGGGTGAGCTTGGTGGGAATGACCCGTTCCACATCGGGGTATTGTCCAGCTAAGAGCTTGGCAATCAAGGTTGTGCCTTCATGCTCGAGCGCCACTTTGTCGTGCGAAAGACTCAACGAGATACTGGTCTCGCCATCGTCCAGCATTTTGACCATTTCTTCGACGGCTTTGAGGGGAAGGACGTAGCTCCCTTGCACGGTAGGGGCGATGGAGATGGGGGTAAACGCTTTGGCTAGTCTTTTGCCGTCTGTGCCTAAAAAGGTGGCTTTTTGTGCAGCGACTTGCAGCTGGACTCCGTTGAGCGTGTAGCGACTGTCTTCGCGGGCAGCGGCGAAGGAGGTTTTCGAAAGCATCTCTTTCAGAGTTCCGCTCTGGAGAGAGAATTCGGGTGCGCCAGAAAGATCGGGAAGGTGGGGGAATTCGGTTTTACTCATGCCATGAATTTTAAAGACTGAGGTGCCTGTGGTAATTTCGGCGATTTCGCTGGTTTGTGCACTGATTTTGATTTGAGGAGAATTGATTTCGCGAACCAGTTGGAAAAATCTGCGCGCGGGGAGAGCGATGGAGCCCTCTTCAATCACTTTCGCTTCGGTGCAGCAGCGCATGCTCACCGTTAAATCGGTTGCGCTTACAATCAGTTGGTCGTCGATGGTTTCGAGGAGGACGTTGGCCAAGATGGGAGAAGAGGGTTTTGTCGAAATGATGGTTTGGATTCTTCCGATGATTTTCACCAGATCGTTCTTAGAAATGACAGCCTTCATCAATACCTCCAAAGGGACTAAATTACAGAAGGTGATGATGCACTGTCAAGTTATTCTTCACCGCGCGAAGCTCTTTGTATCGCCCGCTTATTCTCTCGCTCTTTGATGGCGGAGCGTTTGTCGTGGGCTTTTTTTCCTTTAGCGAGGGCGATTTTTACTTTTGCGATGCCCCGTTTGTTGAGGTAGATGGAGAGGGGAATGAGTGCAAGCCCCTTTTCTGAGGTGGCTTTGCGCAATTTCTCAATTTCTCGTTTGTGCATCAAGAGTTTGCGTGGACGGCGCTCTTCATGGTTGTGAATATTGCCAAAGCCGTAGGGCGCAATGCTGGCTTGAAGGAGCCACAAATCTCCCTTGCGAACATCGACGTAAGAATCTTGGAGCGAACCTCCGTGATTGCGCAAGGATTTGATTTCGGTGCCCAGGAGGATAATCCCTGCTTCAAACGTCTCGAGGATTTCGTAGTCGTGGCCTGCTTTGCGGTTTGAAACAAGTTCGGGGAGGCTCATAGTCTAATCCTCGAAAAAGAACCTGCCAAAGGGGGTAACGCAAAAGCATTCTTTTCCTTGGCATGTGCCGATAGCGGTGATTCCCGTTTCAAAGAGCCATTCAAAAATGATTGCGTGGAGGAGCTGTTTTTCCTCTTCTGTATAGGTGGGAAGGGTATATTTCCAATGACGTCCCGTTTTCTTCAGTACCACAACAGAAGCTTCACTCAGCGGAACGAGGACTCCCTTTAGGAAATCGTCAAAATAGACCCATTTTCCGTGCAGAACACGTTTGATGGAGCGTTCCGCTTCACGGATGTTGCGCTCGGTCGCAACTCTCGCGGGAAGGGAAACGCTGGTGATTTGGTTGTGGGGATGGCGGTAGATGTAAATCGCCTTATTTTCAGAGGTCATTTCTAGCCATTCACGGCCCGTGGGAAGGGTTTTTATCTGGTCACCCACTTTCTCCGCCAGTCCAAGCATACACAGCTTGAGCGCAACACCTTCGGAAGGCTTTTTCTGTCGAGTCAACACCTCGGTCATCTCCTCGATGAAGGCAAAATCGCTGGGAAACTGGCGCATGACCTCTTTTGTAATGGAGGGCGCGTCGGTCTCTTTTAAAAACCGGAGATACTGGTGCCATTCATGAAAAGGGGAAACATATTCGGTCCAATGATCTCCCTCTTGTTCAAAGGTGAGGCAGCAGATGAAGTAGAATTCGAGGAGGAGGATGATCTCTTCAAAATCCTTTCGAGCAAGGTTGTATTTTACAATCAGGTCACTGGAGGAAATTTTGAAATCGGGGGCGGCAAAAAGCTCCTGTACAATCCCATTCACCCGTGCATCGGTGAAGTGGAGCTCCGCCAGATAGCGTTGATAAATTTGAGGCGTCAGGAGATATTTTTCGACAATCGACTCAAAGATGTTATTCGAGGTTCTAGGAATTGCATACCAGCTCGGCAAAAGATGTATGGGAACTTTGCGCAAAATGGTTTGCAAAAACTCCATATCGGGTCGAAAGTCGGGGGAGAAGCGAGCCAGTTGACACTCGAAGTATTTGCGCATCTCTTTATCGACAGTTACCGCATCTTCCTCGATAGAAAGAAGTCCGGCTGAGGCGAGTTTCGCTAAAATGGGATGGATAACTTCTTCTGGAATCCCAGTATTTCTCGCAAGTTTTTTAAGAGAAAACTTCAGCGGACTAAAAAGAATCTCCTCAAGCACCTCTCGGTCGCGTGCAGAAAAGTCGGCCAGAAACATCCGATTTTCGATATCTTGCTGGCAATTGTACTCCGCCAGATTCACTTTATTCTTTCTCGTTGGACCCAATTCTAACATATTGAATTTACTATATTCTCTTCTCTCTATTGCTGCAAGATCAGAGATCTAACTCTCTTATAATCAGTGTTTCATTTTGTTCTGATTGATTTTATGTTATGTTTAGATTTCGGAAACAAATTAAACAAAAATAATCAATATATTTGTAATAATAATATAAAATTCGTATACTTAAGTTTGTAGGGACGATGTGAGCGCGGGACCTCCCGCACAAAGATCTAGAAAAATTCTCACATCTCTCACAACCATAAGGAGGAAAAAATGGTTAAACGTAGACGAAAAAGAGCTCATAAAAAAGCTCATACAAAGCGTAAACATCGCAGAACAAGAAAAGCACGCAAATCACACAAAAAAGGCCACAAGCGAAAAACAAGACGTCGTAGACGTTCTAAAGCTTAAGCCTCGGTTCGGTTCTTAAAGGTGTCTGGATCGAGCAGGGCTTCAAGGCCCGCTCGATTTTTTTATTTCCTGTATAAATTCACCTATTTTTTTTCTGGAAGAGGGGACTTCCCGTTTTTGGAGTTCTGGGGGGAGGGAAGATGTGGGCCCTTTTTTTCCAACGGCGAACATGGCTAAAACAACATGTCCTTGAGGAACAATAGTTTTTGCCTGATCATAGTCGAATCCTGCCATACCGTGGACAACCAATCCTCGGCTTGTTCCCTCGAGGGCCAAGTTTTCCCATGCGGCACCTGTGTCGTAGGAGTGGGTGCTATTGGGGCCGTCGCCCTGTTTTGCAAAGAAAAGACCTAACACAGCAGCGTTTACGCACCACTTTTTGTTGAAATCGACGAGGAGTTTAAAAAGAACTTCCCAGCCAGGGGTATTCCGTTTTACATAGAAAATGCGCCAAGGTTGGCTGTTCGAAGAAGAGGGGGCCCATCTCGCCGCTTCAAACAAAGGAAAAAGTTCTTCATCCGTCAGCTCCTCGCCGGTCATCGCACGGGGCGACCAGCGGTGTAAGATCATCGGCTGGATTGGGTAGTCAGACACTCGCATTCTGTCGATTATATTTTTTACTAGATACAAATTGCAATCATTTTTAGAGTAAGGGTATGAGCCTATCTGAAGAAGAAGCGAAGAAACTTGTGGAAGGGCTGCCTCATTGGCAGGGGATGATAACCCGTGAACAGGCCGAAACGATTTTAAATGGAAAAGCACCAGGAACTTATATTCTCCGCAAAGATCCCGATGGGTTTGACGACGAGATTCTGTTGGAAAATACTGAGGCGAATTTTGTCTTTGTGATCGCTGTGGCAGAGAAAGGACGTGTCGTGGAGCATTTTCTTTTCAATACGGAGAGGGGATGGGTTTGGCCAAAAGACGAGCCCCGCTTTGAAAATTGCCATGCCTATAAATCAATTAAGACGTTGATCGAATCGATCGTTTCCATTCCAAAACACCGAGTCGCGTAACCTTGATTTCTCTTCCAATGGAACGATACGGATAATGGATCTGCAAAAGCTTAGAGACAGTCTCTTAAAACATCCTAATGAACCTATCCCACTATTTTTCATGAGAAATTTACACTCATTTTCAGCGTCTATTAAAGAACGCTCATTGGCTGTATGCAACTTCGCATACAGCCTGCCTCGCGTTTTTTCATATCCATCTGAAAATGAACTGTGTAAATTTCTCATGAAAAATAGTGGGATAGGTTCATGTGTTGAATACTATGACTGTTTTCGTTTTCTTTTTTGAAAGGCGTGGGTCAAAAGATAGAGGAGAACTGCGCCACTGATGCAGGCGAGAAGCGCGGTCACCGACTTGCCATTGACACTGTAGCGGTAAATAAAAAGGCCTGTGAGGAGAAAGGTGAGAATCAAGGCATAATCTGCTCCCCGTCTGTGCCTTGCAAACATCGCCCAGGCGCAAAGGATCAGAAGAAAGCCAGAGATGCCGCCGATGAAAAGCGAGATGAGGCTTCCGCCCTTAACGTATCCGAGAAGGCCGAAGACAGCGAGAAGTGCGCCATAAACTAAGACAATCCAAGAGACAGATCTTTCCAACATAAAAATTTCCTAATTTGGGGCCCCTGTACAAAGGGCCATGTTCACTGTAATCATGTAGGCAAGCCAGCCTAACGGAGGGAAGAGTACAAGCCCTGCCAAACGATCCTTTTTCCTCACAAGGAGAAGGAAAAGGAGGAGGTTGCAAAAGAGGAGGAGAAAAAAAATAAGAGAGAGCAAGGGAAGCTGAAGAGCAAGGAGGCTGGTGAATGAGGCTGCTTCCAAAAGTAGGGGAGAAAGGAAGCAAACGAGCTCGAGTTTTAAGGTGTGGAGAGAGGCTTTTCTCCATAAAAGCCACATGGAGAAGGGGAGGAGTATGTGGTAGAAAGCCCAGAGGGGAGACTGGGGCCATGTAGGCAACGCCCAGGGAATTTGGGAAAGGGAAACGGTCAGAGTGCCAAACCATCGATCAAAAATTTCAAGTCCGAAGCTGACAATCAGGTAGATAAAGAGTCCTACACCCTGTTCCGGAAGAGTCCGGTGGCTTGCCTTAAAGAATAAAATTGAATGTTGATGTTGCATACTCATAAGTGACTTTTTTACAGGGTTCTCTCTTTTCTTGCAAAGAGAGAGCGATCGGTATATCCTTTTTGGCATGAAAACGGTGATTCTTACTCCAGACGCCCTTTCTGCAGCTATAGATTCTCTTAAGAAGGGGGAACCAGTAGCTTTTCCCACGGAGACCGTGTACGGCCTCGCTGCTTCTGCTTTTGATGAAGGGGCGATTCGCAAAATTTTTTCCATCAAAGGAAGGCCGGCAGATAACCCTCTCATCGTGCACATCTCTTCCTTGGATCAAGTCTCGCTGTTGGCAGAAGAGGTTCCTCCCGAATTTCTTAAACTTGCCAGAGCCTTTTGGCCAGGACCCCTGACCCTCGTCGTAAAGAGAAAAAATAGCGTTCCTTCAATCTGCTCAGCAGGACTTCCTACGATTGCCATCCGCATGCCCGTTCACCAAGTTGCACTAGATTTAATTCGCGGCGTAGGTGCACCGCTTGCCGCCCCTTCCGCCAATCTTTCTGGCGGTCCAAGCCCCACCACTGCGCAAGATGTGTTGGAAGATTTAGAAGGGAAAATTCCTTATATTCTTGATGGCGGCGCTTGCGCTATTGGTCTGGAATCAACCGTCTTAAGTCTTGTGAACCCACGCCCGATTCTTTTGCGTCCAGGCGTAGTACAAAAAGAGGCATTAGAAGCGATTTTCGGCCGTTCGATCGATCTTGCAAACCAGGCTACACCTGCCTTTTCTCCAGGGATGAAATACCGCCATTATGCTCCTAAAGCTGCCATTCGACTTGTGTTCAATGAGTCCGATCTGAAAGGTCCTTATTCCCTTCCGCGCATCACAGCAAGAAATCTCTACTCCGAACTGCGCAAAGCCGATCGCCTCGGCGTTCCCGAAGTGGAAATTTACTGTTCTTCGTCTGTCCAAGCCGATGCGGCTCTCATGAACCGCCTCTTACGCGCTTCCGGAGTCTTGGAAACAACAGCCGCCTCGAAAAGAGCCTGCTAGATGATTTCTGGAGTACCGAAAGACCAAGAGTTGTGGAGACGACATCATAACGACGATGCTCCTCAATTGATTGGAATTGTTTACCATACTCGTCGCAGTGGAGGATGGCAGATTCCTTATGATCCAAAGTCTCCGCTCACCGGTCGGACGCTCTTACAAGTCTATTTTTCGAACATAAAAACAAAAATGGCCAGGTCATCACGAGTCTCAGAAGAAGTAGATCAATTGTGTGAATGGAAGCTTCAGTCTCTGACAAAAAACGATCTCGAACAAGATCCACACGGGTTTATGCAACGCCTCATACGCATGGTGGAAGAGCTGATTCAGCTACATAGCTTGCATATCGTGGGTCTTTCTGTTGAAGTGAAGTGCTAGTTTTGCCACAATATTTTTTATATGGATGATCGGGTCGTTGAGCCGTCTGAGATTTTGATCGATCGCGAGGGATTGCCAAGGGAAGATACAACCCGGGTGAATCCGTGGATCCGCTTTCTCGCCCGCTTTTTCGACTACGCTCTTTTCTTTCTCGTTTTGCTAGGTATCCATGCGTTTTTGGGAGGAGAGACCCAATTGAACCGAGTCGAGAGGCTCATTCCATTTGAGTTTTTTTCGTGGATTCCCGTGGAAACGCTTCTTTTGTGTACCTGGGGAACGACGCCCGGAAAGTTTTTCCTCAAAACACAACTGCACCAAGGGAAACGCACGCGCCTTGAGCTCATCTCTGCGCTGAAAAGAAGTTTCAATGTCTGGTTTCGTGGCCTTGGCATGGGGATTCCTCTCATCAACTTTTTCTGTCTCTTGGTTGCCTACCAAAGATTGCAGATCAGACGTCAAACGAGCTGGGATCGCGAGGAAAATATCGTTGTAAAGCATAAGCCATTCGGTAGATGGCGGCTCGTGGCAGCAGTTTTGGTGATTTTGGTTGGGTTTTCCCTGTATTATCGAGAAAAAAGCCAAGCTCCGCTTCCGTCAAAATCTACCGTTCGTGTATAAAACATGTTTATGATTTTTTCTTCACGCAAAAATCAAATCTCTTTTTGGGTGACGATTGTGCTCGGATTCATCCTCTGGTTTCTCCCTAAGCCGGAAGGGTTAACACCACAAGCCTGGCACCTCTTTGCCCTCTTCGTTGCCACTATCTTCGCTGTCATTTTGCGTCCCGTGCCCATGGGCATCGTAGCGATTATTTCCTTAACTTTAGCTGCCGCGACACAAACGATGAGTATGGTGGAAACGTTCAGCGGCTTTAGCAACGAAATTGTGTGGCTCGTCGTCTTTGCCTTCTTCATCTCGCGGGGATTTATCTCGACAGGCCTTGGACATCGAATTGCCTACCGCATCATGAGCCGGTTTGGAAAAAATACATTAGGACTAGGATATGGACTGGTTCTCACTGACCTCATCTTAGCCCCCGCCATTCCCAGCGTGACCGCACGGGTGGGAGGAGTGATCTATCCGATCTTGAAAGCGGTGGCCGATGTCTTTACCGGAAAGCTGCACGATCCCAAAGTAGGCGCTTTTTTAACGCAGGCAACATTCCAAGGGTCGATGATTACGAGCGCGATGTTCTTAACTGCAATGGCAGGCAATCCATTGATTGTCGAACTCGCACGCGACATCGGCGTAGAGATCACTTGGGCCAGTTGGCTGATCGCTGCGTCAGTGCCCGGAATTTTGAGTCTATTGATCGTTCCCTATTTCCTTTTTCGCCTTGCCCCTCCAACAATCATACAAACGCCTCACGCACGCGAAATTGCAGAAGAGAAAAAGCGCCATCTCGGCAAGGTCAGCCAGAAAGAATGGATCATGCTCGGAACATTTGCTCTCTTAATTGTCCTTTGGGTTTTTGGTCCCTATTTTGGGTTGAAGTCCACCTTGGGCGCTATGATTGGGCTTTCTGTCCTCTTACTCACCGGAATCTTAAAGTGGAAAGATATCTTGGAAGAGACGGGAGCCTGGGATACCTTTATCTGGTTTTCTACCTTAATTACGCTGGCAACCCACTTGAATAAATTTGGATTCACAAGGTGGTTTAGCCACGAGATGGTTCACTACATTGGCCACTTCCCATGGATGGTTGGATTTTTATTGGTCAGTTTGATCTATTTCTACTCCCACTACTTTTTTGCCAGCTGCGTCGCCCACGTGGGCGCCCTTTTCGCACCAATGCTTCTCATTGCCATAGCCTTTGGCACTCCACCCGCTCTCGCTGCATTGACCCTCGCCTTTTTCAGCAGCCTCATGGGAGCCCTCACCCATTACGGCACAGGACAAGCGCCCATTCTATTCAATACTGGCTACATGACTACCATGCAGTGGTGGAGAGCGGGCCTTTTCTCGAGCTGGATTAATATTTTCATTTGGTTGGGACTCGGCAGCCTGTGGTGGAAAATTCTCGGACTGTGGTAAGCTTCCCTTATCATGAAGATCTTTCATGAATTCATTCCTAAATCTGTTCTTTACCTCCGCAAGGGATATACTTTTTCCTCATTTAAAAAGGATCTTTTTGCAGGCCTGACAGTGGGCGTGATCGCTTTGCCCCTTGCCATGGCGTTTGCGATTGCTTCGGGCGTCTCTCCCGAAAGGGGACTTTTCACCGCCATCGTTGCCGGCTTTCTCATTTCTGCCTTCGGCGGAAGCAGAGTGCAAATCGGAGGCCCTACAGGTGCCTTCGTCGTGATCGTTTATGACATCATTCAGAGAACCGGATATGAAGGACTGGCCATTTCCACTCTCATTGCCTCCCTCATGCTGATTGCCTTTGCCCTCTTCCGCTTGGGTACCTGGATTAAATTTATCCCTTATCCTTTGATCACCGGCTTTACTACCGGTTTAGCACTCGTGATTTTCTCCTCGCAAGTCAAGGATTTTTTTGGATTCCAGATGGGAGCGCTTCCAGCCGACTTTATTGGGAAGTGGCTGGCTTATATCCAAGCATGGCCGACGCTCCACCTGCCCACCCTGGCTCTCGGCGCTGCCACGCTCGCCATGATCCTTGCGTTGCGCAGATGGGCTCCCAAAATTCCGTGGGGCATCACTGCGATCGTCCTGCCCACTCTCGTGTCTGTTCTTTTCCATCTCCCCGTCGAGACCATTTACTCCAAATTTGGCACAATTCCGAATGAACTTCCCTTTCCCTCATTGCCCAGCCTTTCCATTCCAATCGCCAAGATGAGTGAAATTCTTGTCGACGCCATCGCCATCGCCTTCTTGGGAGGCATCGAATCGCTCCTTTCTTGCGTCATTGCTGATGGGATGATCGGAGGACGACACAAGTCAAACTGCGAGCTGATGGGGCAGGGGATTGCCAATTTTGCCTCGATCCTCTTTGGTGGCATCCCCGCAACAGGAGCCGTAGCGCGCACGGCTGCCAACGTAAAATGTGGAGCCCAAACACCCCTCGCCGGCATGATTCATGCTCTTTCGATTCTCTGCATCATGTTCTTTGCCGCCCCTCTCGTCAGCTACATCCCCTTGGCCTCGCTTGCAGCCATCCTCATGGTTATCGCCTGGAATATGAGTGAAATGGGTCATTTTCTTCGCCTCATGAAAGCCCCGGTAGGCGATGTAGCTATCCTGGTCACCGCCTTTACCCTCACCGTCCTTGTCGACATCATTTTCGCCATCTCGTTTGGCATGGTTCTCGCCTCCTTCCTCTTCATGAAACGGATGAGCGAATTTTCCAAAACAGTATCCCTCACCCCGCTCTTCCGAGAAAAGGGGCCCGAGTTTCCTGAACGGAGCGATCCCGATTCGATCTCAAATAAGCATGTACCGGAAGGGGTCGAGGTCTTTGAAGTGCAAGGACCCTTTTTCTTTGGCGCTGCTGATATGCTTCACGATCTTACAAAGCTTTCACCCAAAGTATTTATCCTCCGCATGCGTCAAGTTCCCATGATCGACGCATCTGGCATGCACGCCCTAAAAGAATTTTTCTTCCGCTGCCAAAAGACAAACACCATTCTTCTTCTTTCCGGGGTTCATGGACAAACTGAGGCAGATCTAAAAGAATTTGGGATAGCACATCTGATCGGAGAGCATCACATTTTTCCCAAATTTGACCTAGCGCTCGCTCGAGCCAGTGAACTACTAATACCATTTAAGAAAAATAACTTGTAGTTTTGCGGCCATCATAGCGGTCCATCTTTCGACCATCGCTCGTCGGCAATAGTGCAGGAATATTGCCCTCCTCGCAGGTGTCGAAATCTGAACCACTTTGAGGCCACCAAACTACAAGTTATTTTTCTTAAATGGTATATATCGAAATAACCTGAAGAGTTGACTTTTGGCTGCGTCAGGTTTTCCTCAACATTCGCATTCTCGCTCGCGCCTTGCCCGAAGGCAATGGTCGCTCGTTCCGAATGCGAATGTTGAGGACCCTCCTTGCCAAGAAGTCAACTCTTCAGGTTATTTCTGTATAAAGAATTGAAGCGACAGAGAGGCTTTCTAAGGCAGACTGGAAAACCTGTTCTTTTGAGGCGCTTGCGTCGAGGGTATGGAGAACTTCTGGTTTTTCTGCATAATAGCCGATCAGAGGCTCGGTTTCTAGGTGATACACTTCTAGCCTTTTGCGCAAAATCTCCTCCCGGTCATCGTCTCTGTGGTAGAGCTCCCCCCCGCAATCATCGCAAGTGTGTGGATGTAGGGGAGGGGAGTACTTGATGTGGAAAGGTCTTCCACACCCTTTACAGGCGAGCCGTCCTGTAATCCGCTCGACTAAAAGGTCGTCCGCTATCTGAAAATAGAGGACAATTACCCGATGGTTTTGTCCAATTTTGCGGTCCAATGCAATTCCCTGAGGAAGGGTGCGCGGGCATCCGTCAAGAATATATCCCCGTTGACAATCTTCTTTGGCCGTCCTTTCAAACAGCATGGCAAGAACCACCTCGTCGGGGACCAATTTCCCCTGATCAATGAATTCTTTTGCCTTTATCCCAATATTCGTTTTTCCTCGAATATTTTCACGAAATAGGTCTCCCGTCGAGATGTGGGGAATTCCTAGACGAACGCTCAAGGGAACGGCGTGCGTCCCTTTCCCTGAGCCGGGGGGGCCGATCAAGAGAATGACGGAGGGGCCATTTTCAGCCCTCATATGTGAGATTTGTGTCGAAAGCAGCGTACCACTCATGTAAATCATCCCAGATTGCAATTGGCGCAAACGGAGCAAGTATAGCCCTTTGGTTTCCAGAAGGCAATCGCATTTCTAGACCATGAACCTATCTCAATCGCTCCAGGTATAATAATTGGATAATATAAATTTTATTTTGCCAGTTGTTATATTCTTTCTTTTTTTAATATAATAACGATAAATTGGTTGAAATGTGAAAGAAGATTCTAAAAAAAAGAATGCTAATCCGATACAAACTCTCGATCTAAGCTCAGGAATTGGGTATGGGTTACTCTATCAACCAAGCTTAGGCCCTCAGGAAAAGCCCGAAGAATATCCTTTTCTAAAACCATTTTCTCTGCCCAATCGCCGAAGACGCGCCGCTCGCAAAGAGTAAGAACCTATCTCAATCAAAAATTTCAGTCGATTTTTCGGTTCTTTTGAGCCGATTTTCGACTTTTTTTCGGGGGGTCATATCAACTCTCGTATATGACCCCCCGAAAAAAAGTCGAAAATCGGCCAAAATAATCCAAAAACTCGACGAAGCCTTAATTCAGAGA
>Ga0207952_1000400_pt1 | contig 36765 bp, 61 predicted proteins | sample SubbioR12Aug_8Ca_FD_184831 | JGI IMG/M metagenome (GOLD analysis project Ga0207952, IMG submission 184831) | Serpentinite rock and fluid subsurface biosphere microbial communities from McLaughlin Reserve, California, USA - CR12Aug_8Ca (SPAdes) | ecosystem: Environmental > Terrestrial > Deep... | reverse complement strand
GTCCCATATCTTGCGGGCGCGGCGTATTTCCCGGTCGCGGAACTCGTTGTGCTCCGCCTCGGCCCGCGCCTGGTGGGCCTGCCGGCTGGCGTCGAGGGCCGCCAGCCGTTCGGCCCGTTCCTTCTTTTCCTGTTCGGTCAAGGCTTTCTTTCCGGGCATGGGGCGGCCCGTGATCAATTCCACCGCGTCGAGAAAATCCCCGCCCGTGGCGTGGCGCACCAGGGCGATGGCATCACCCCCCACCGCCGTTTCGCGGCAATAGAAGATGTTCTTGCGGGTGTTGACCGAAAAGCGCTTGATCCCGCCGCAGCCGGGGCACGGCACATTGGTGCAGTGGCCGGGCCCCAGATGCGAGCCCCCCGGCAGCGCCATGGCCACCCTCAGCACATCGGCGCGCCGGGCCTCGCCCACCCAGTCCTCGAATGCCGGGTCGCGGTTCACAGCACCTCGCGCGATTGCATGGCGAGGGTCAGCAGCAGCCTGGCGCGCGGATGGGCCTGAAAGCCCCGCACCAGCGGCACCCGGCCCTCGCCCAGGCCCGCCACCACCACGCCGAACTGGCGGCCCCGCTCGTAAGCCAGTTGCTCTTTATCGTCCCAGCCCAGTTGGCGGGCCGGTTCGCGGGCGTGGAAGATATCGTCGTAGCCGCGCTTGAACAGCGGATCGGCGATGATTTCCTCATACGAGGCGGCGCGCACATCGGCCTGCGTCCGGGCTTCCATGGTCATCCGAACAAACTCCCCTGGGCCTTCGGAAAGGGCGCCTTCGCAGGGAGTGCGGCGGAGGGCCGGTGTTGCGCGCGGCCCTCCGCCGCCGCCGGGGTGGAGACTGTGGGGCTCCCCAGCGTTTCGGTAATCCAGATCAGGCCCCGGTGGGCCAGGCAGGCCCAGCGCATGGTGCCGGCGAGCGCGCTGCCGAAGCCCCAATGGGGATCGGCCATGCAGCCGCGCGCGACACAGCGCTTAGCCAGCGCCATCGCCCACCCCATCGTCGAGCACCGCGCCGATCAGATTGTGCTCCAGTGCCTGTTCGACCAGCCGGTTGACCAGCTGGCTGCGGGTGAGGTTGCGCGCCCGGGCGGCGGCCTCGACGGCGCGCACCTGTTCGCCGCGCCACAGGGCCACCCGCACCACCAGGCCGGGGCGGTCGTCGGGACGCGGCCCGTTGAATGCCGGAAACTTCGGCACCGGCTGGCCTTCGGCCCGGGCGCGGGCAAGAATGGCATAGATGGCGTCGATCCCCACCGCGACGGCGGGATCGCGCGCGATGATGCGCGGCGGATGGCCGGCCTTGGCCATCTCGATCACCAGGCGGCGCTGGTAATCCGGCACGAAAATACGCGCCGTCATGGGCGGGACTCCGGCGCTTCATGGCCCCAGACGTCGTTGCCGGGCCACGCCTCGCGGGCGAACAGCTCGCAGCGGAAGGCGGCGGGCGTCATGAGTTCGACGATGTCGCGGGCTTCCCGCGGCTTGGCGGAGTGGCCGCGCGCCTCCGCCTCGATCAGGTTGACGATATCGGTGGTGCGCGCCTGGGGCCGGCCGTTGCGGGCGATGAGAAACGGTTCGGTCACCGAGCGCAGCGTGTAGCCGGTGCCCCAGCGCAGCTTGCCGTTTTTGGTGCGCTTGACCCAGGCCCCGCCGGTGACGTGGGTGAAACCCCAGCGCCTGACGCACTCGACCGCGAGGGGCAGCTTGGGCCACACCGCCCACAGCCACAGCAGGCAATCGCGTTGCGCCAGATCGCCCACCGGCAAAGCGAGAATATCGTTGTCGGCCATCGTCGCGTAATGGGCCTCGGGGCTCTTGGCGTGGCCTTTGGCCGAATACATTTCATAGGACCACGGCGGATCGGCGCAGATCGCCCCATAACCCATGGGCCGCAGGTGTCCGAACGGCCAGGCGCTCATGCCCCCGCCTCGATCCGCGCCAGGGCGTTCCGGACGGCGGTGGTGGAGCAACCCAGGGCCTTGCCCACATCCAGCCACGACAGACCCTGCCGCCGCAGCTCCGCGATGCGGGCGGTATCGAGGGCCAGGGGCTCGCGCCCGTTCTCCGCGCAACGGCGCCGGTGTTCTTCGCTCAACCGCGTGTCCGGCGGCGGCCGCCGTCCGGTCTCGGACACCCGCGCGGTGCCGCCGTTATCCACCCGCAGCACGTAGAAATGCCCTTCGAGCGCGGCGGCCATGAAGTCTTCGCTGGTCATTTCCGCAACGCCCCCTCTATCGCCGAATAGGGAACCTTCAGGGTGGCGGCGATGTAGGACACCCCGAAGCCCTTGCGCTTCAGCCAGCGAATCTTCTCGGCCATGCCCTCGGGCATTTCATCGAGGCGCGGCACGGCGGCCAGCCGCGGCACCGCCGCCGGAGGCCGCGGCTGGCTGTGATCGCCCCCGTCCCGCCCACGGCAGGAGTCGCGGATCGCCGCGGAATTAATGGCGCCGCCCCGCTCCATGCCGGGCATGGCCTTCAGCCGCTTCAGGCCTTTGCGCAGATAATCCTCGCCGTGGCGCTGCAATAGCTGGCGCAGGGTGCCGAGGCTCTGGGTGTGCCACGGCTTCATGTCGTTGAGCCGCGCCGGGTGAATCATGGCCACGATCCCCGCCGCCGTGCAGGCCCGGTCGAGGGCCACGGCCCAGTCCTCGCCGCCCAGCAGTGCCGCCTTGTAGAGTTGCACCGGCGTCACCGCCGTCGTCACGCCATTGACGGCGGCGAAGATCTTCGCCTGTTCGGCCCGGGGCACGGCGACAATCGAGCACGGCACCCGAGCATAACCCAGGATCAGCGCCGCCGTGGCCCGGTGCTGGCCATCGACGATGTCGAAGGCCGGAGTTCCCGGCACCGGGGCCACGATCAGCGGCGAAAACTTGGCCCATTCGAAACTTGCAACGATGCGGGCGATGGTCCGCCAGCCCCTGGGCTCGATGGCGCGCTGGTAGGAATCGTCGACGCCGAGATCGGCGAGCGCCAGCCAGTCGAGGCGCGGCGGCTTGCCCGGATCGGGCCTGGCGGCGGGCGGGCTCATGCCGCCCATATGGAGCGCCCGCCGGGTCATCCCTGGGGCTCCATGGCTTTCAGTTCGGTGGCGGCGAAGTCGGCCAGCTGGCGCAGCCAGCGCGCCGCGGTGGCCGGCGACACCGGCTCGCACACCACGAGATCGTCGGACACCTTGACCAGCAATTCGAGCCCGTCATCGCCATCGCCGCGGAAATAAACCAGCCAGGGCCGGGAATGGATGGTGGTCATCGCCGCCCTCCGGCTGAAAAGATGCTGTGACGGGGCTCTTGCCAAAGCATGGCGCATTTCTGAGCGGTCCCCGCTTCTCCCAAGTCCCTCGCTGCCGCCGTTGGACTTGGATCCCCGCAAGACGCCGCCCATCCCGGGCGGCGTGGACGGCTGGGGTAATTGGTGTTCCGGGCGGTCATTCCGCCTCCCGCCGGGCCGTTGCCACCGCCGGTGGAATCGGCGCAGGCTCGGGCCGCAACTTGAAGCGAGGTTCGAAATGAGCAAATCCGAGATCGTTGCCCTTGAGGCCCGCGCCGCCGTGCACGAGATGCTGATCCTGCACCTCATCACCGAGATGGCGCGGCAACCGGAAGACGGGCTCGAACAGGTGAAACGGCTATTCGAGACCACGGGCCGGTCGCTGTTGAACGCTACCGGCACGGTGCCCGAATCCGAGCGCCAGCAACTGGCGTCCGCGCGCTACTATCTCGCGGCAATGGCCGAGAAGTTCTGGAACGGCATCAGCCATCTTTCGTCTCCCTGACCACCTCATTCCGCCGCCTCCAGCCGGGCCGGGGCGACGGAGGCCGTCAGCAGCGCGGCAAGATGACGGACGCTGGCGCAGTCGAGGCGGGCTTCCAGACCGACCTCGCCCCGCCGCATCCGCACCAGCGCGACCCCCTGGTCCAACGGCACGATATCGATTGAGCTGAAGACCCTGTGATAGGCTGCCACACCCGACTCGGTCGGCACGAACACATTAGGCGGAGGAACACCCATGGCCTTGCCGTTGTCAGTCTCGGACATGTTGAAGCTCCTCGATGCGATTCCGGCATGGAAAGCCCTCATCGGCCTGCCGCGGCGGCTTGCCGATATCGAGGCGCGCGTGGCCGCGCTCGAAGCCCGGCGCGCGGCGGGCGGAAAGGAATGCCCGCGTTGCGGCCAGGCGATGAAAGTATCGGCGGTGACACCGGACCCGCTGTTCGGCCAGATGGGCGTGCAGCGCCACACCCTCGAATGCCCCGCCTGCGGCCATGCCGAGAACCGCCAGGTCGATCCACCGCGCTGATATCGTCATTCCGCCGCCTCCAGCCGGGCCGGGGCCACCGGGTGGAGCGCCATGAGGGCGCGTTCGAGGCTCCTCACCGTCCGCACGTGGGGGACTCGGTCCCGGCGCTGGAGCAACAGGGTGTAGGTCGACTCGTTGAGATCGGCGCGGCGGCACAGTTCGGCGCGGCTGATGCCGGCCTGCGAACGCCGGATTTCCACCGCCTCGAAGGCGGCCCGGAGCGGGCTGGCGGCAGGCTGGTTCATGGTCCGAATCATTCCTTATTGATAGTCACATGATTTTATGATTACAGTGATTCGTCAACTGTTTTCTATCCGCGTGACTCCGATGGGCCTTGTGGCCACACTTCCCCGCACCATGACTTTGAGCGACGAACTGCGGGTCCAGATCGATGAGCAGCGCGCCTTCGTGCAGCGCGTCATCGACCGCACCGGCCTCAATCAGACGCAATTGGCCAACCGCGCGGGCTTCGATCCCTCTACCCTGTCGAGCTTCATGTCGCAGCGCCGCGAGGGCCAGACGCTGTCGAGCCGGGTGATCCGCAAGATCGAGGTCGCGTCGGGCATCATCATGGGCCCCATGCCGCGCTTCCCGGCGGTGGCCGAAACGCCCGATCATGGATTCGCCGAAGCCGAAGCCCTGCCCTACATCGCGGCGCGCCAGCCGGACGGCGATGCCGTCGCCGCCGCCGTCAAGGCCATCTGCGAGGGCCGCAACGCCACCGATCCATGGGTGCTGAAAACCCGGGCTCTGGAAGCTATCGGTCATCAGCCGGGCGACGTGATGATCGTCGACCTCAACATGGCGCCCGAGCCCGGCGACGTGGTGTGCGCCACGGTGATCGACTGGCGCTCGCGCGGCGCCGAGGCGCTGTTCCGGATTTTCCAGCCGCCGGTGCTGCTGGCCGCGCCCACCTCGCCGGGCCTGCTGAAACCCTACATGATCGACCAGAACCTGATGATCCGGGGCACCGTCATCGCCAGCGTCAAACCACGGCGGAAGGCTTCCTGACGCCGGAATTCACGGGTTCATCCGTCCTTACTTCCATGTCCCCGCTTGCTGCCATCCTCGCCGCTGCCCTGCTCACCGTTGAACCGTTTCGGGTCATCGATGGCGACACCATCGCCAGCGGCGAACACCGCATCCGGCTTGAAGGCATTGACGCGCCGGAGATCGGCCAGGAATGCCAGCGATCGTCGGGGGCGGAATTCGAATGCGGCCACCGCGCCGCCGCCGTGCTCCGCTCGCTCCTGCGCCGCGGGCCGGTGGTTTGCGACTTCGACGGCCTCGACCGCTATGGCCGCGAGATCGCCCACTGCCGGGCGGGACGCGTCGATCTCAACCGCGAAATGGTGCGGCTGGGCTGGGCCATGGCCTTTACCCGCTATTCGAACGAGTTCGCGGCCGACGAAGCCGAAGCCCGCGCTGCCGGCCGCGGCCTGTGGGCGGGCCGCTTTACGCCACCGTGGGAATGGCGGGCCACTCAGTCGAAATAGCAGCTATGGCTCCATCTCCACCACCCTGTTTCATTGGTCGTGGCGCGGTGGTTTCAGTCCCGCATCGTCGAGTTTGAGCAGCCGCCAGGCGAGGGTGCGGGCGGCGGCGCGGATGGCGTGATCCAGATAGGCGGCAAGTCCGCAGATCAGCGCTCCCAGCCACAGGGCGGCGGTCATGACCGTATCGCCGAAGCCCTTGGCCACCGTGGTCAACCCGAGAGCGGAGAGGGTGAGCACGAAGGCCAGAACCATCGGCCCGCGGCGGCTGGTCGATGCGCCCAGTACGACCGGGGCGAAGATTGCCAGGAAGGCGAAAATCGCCATGACGGCCATGAGCACGTTGTTGGAATCCACCCGTCTCTCCCCGCCCGCCTCCACGACGGCATCGAAGTTAGAGAATCGCTTTCGCTACGGCAAGAGACATCTCGATGTTTTACGTATGATGGAAATCATGTGACAGTCATTGACACATTGATTTAAGTCATACTACCATGCACCCCGAATCAACCGCCGCCGGGTGTTTCCATGACCATACCCCCCATCCTCCACACGCTGCTCACCGGGGCCGTTCTCGGCCTGGCGCTGGCCGGGGCCGTGTTCATCGTCCACACCGCGCGCCGCGCCTGGCGCAACCGCGCCCGCCGCGACGTCGAGGGCTGGGACTACGGCGACTGGCCCAACGGTCCGGGGCTGTGACCGGCATGACCCGCGACCATGGCGCCCCACAATCACTTCCCATGCTGGCGTTGACTTTCGGGGGGCGGATGCCGTTGCGCGCCATCCTGCAGCCGAAGTTGAACGGCGTCCGCTGTCTGGCCAACAGCGGCGGCCTGTGGACGCGGAACCTGCTTCGCATCGCCGGCCACGATCACATCGCCGCAGCGCTCGCGCCGGTGTTTGCCGAGCACCCCGGCCTGGTTCTCGATGGTGAACTTTACAACCACGGCCTCCGCCACGATTTGCCGCGCACCCTTTCCCTGTACCAGAAGCCATCCGCCGCCACGCCGCTCGCGCTTCACGTATTCGATATCGCCAGCCTCCATGGCCGCCGCTTCGCCGAACGTCACGAGCGGCTTGCCGCAATCGTCCCCGGCACGGCCGGAGCCGTCTACGCCGTGCCCACGGTCGAGGTGAAATCAAGGCACGAGGCGGACTGCCTCTATGATGGATGGATCGGCGAGGGGTTCGAAGGCGCGATGATCCGCGATGCAGACTCCCTCTACGCGGGGGGACGCTCGCCGGGGCTGTTGAAGAGAAAGCCTTCCTATGACGCCGGCGACATGAGGCGGGCGGCATGACCCGCGATCCCGCCGTTGCCGCGATCGTGGCCGAACTGGCCGCCTCCGCCCGCCGCGCCCTGGCCATCGAGGCGCGCGCCCTCAATCCCGCTTTCCCTGCCGGCGCATCATGGGTAGCGCCGGCCACCTGCCCGGAGCCGGCATCCTCCCCGGCTCCGGGCCTTTCCTCCGGATGCCGCGCTCCATGACCTCCCCCTTCGTCCGCACCTGGTCCGGCGCCGCCGTGGCGCTCGACGATCCGCACCCGGCCTCGATCGATATCGGCGATATCGCCCGCCACCTCGCCCAGCTGCCGCGCTTCTGCGGCGCCGCCCACATGACGGTGAACGTCGCCTCGCACTCGATCCACGTGGCCCGCGAACTGGCCCGCCTCAAGGCCTCGCCCACGGCCCAGCTGTGGGGCCTCCTGCACGACGCCCACGAGGCCTTCACCGGCGATATCCCGACGCCGGTCAAGCGCGCGGTGGCGCGGCTGGCGGGTGCCGACGCGATCGGAAGGCTGCAGGATGGGATCGACCGGGCGGTGATGGCGCGCTTCGGGATCGAGGTTTCGGCTGGAGACGCGCGCCAGGTGAAGGCGGCGGACGCCGCCGTGCTGGCGGCGGAGTGGATCAAGTGGATGCCCGGCCCCTGCCCCGAGGCAACGCCGCCCGCCCGCATTCCGGTCGAGGCGCTGCGTTCGGACGTGGCCGAGAAACACTTCCTGGCGCTGTTCGCCCGCCTCGACATTCTGCGCGGGCCGCGCCCCCGCCACGGAATCATGAATTTCGACGTGCACGGAGGAACGTGATGCCCGCCCGCCACAATTATCGCTGCCGCGCCAGCGCCGCCTTTGCCCTCGACCAGCTGAGTGCCGGCCTGGTGCGGGTCGTCGGCGGCTGGACCCGAAGCCACGGCGGCGAGCCCGATATCATCCGCTGCGCCACCATCAACGCCCTGGTGCGCCGCGGCCTCGCCCACGTCGACCACCGGGGCATGACCGCAGCCATCAGTCAACGGAAGGAAAATAACCCTTGATCGAGCACACCGAACTCACCCGCCTGGCAAAAAACCTGGTCGCCGCCGAGCAGGCCCTGGCGGAGCAAGTCCAGGCCCACGCCGCCAGCACCAGTCACCTGGCGATCCGCCATGCGGCCTACGAGAACGCCGCCGCCGCGCTGGCCGATCACGCCCAATCGCTGCCGCCCGGCACGCTGGCCTTCACCGCGCCCATGTCGCCCCGCCCCACGCCTACCCCATCCGGCTGAAAAAAGGAGAATGACCATGACCACCATCGCCGATCTCGAAGCCCGCGCCCGGCACGATCGCGAGCAGACCCTGGCCGAACGCGACCGCACCCTCGCCGCCTTCGACGAGGTGCTCGCCGCCGCCAACGCGGGCTTCGCCGAAATCCGCAAGACCATTTTGGACAGTTTTCAGAACCAGATCGACGCCCACACCGCCCTGATCGGCGGCGGCGCCGCGGAGGTGGTTCTCCCCTTCAAGCGCGCGGCGGAGTAGCCATGGGGAAAGCCGCGCGCCCGCCCCGATCCTTCGGCCCCGCCGTTGTTCACGAGCCAGACGGAACCTTCCGTGCCTCGTGCACATGGTGCCATTTCCGTATCCACACGTCATGCACCCACAAGAAGCCACCCCAGACGATTCCCGATCCCGCCAACACCCCGGACTGGTGCGACATGCGCGCGGGGATGCTCGCCGACGTCAAAGCGGCAGCGGAGTGATGGCGATGGATGATGAACTATTCGAGCACATGGTCGAATTGAGCACGATCTTCCTTCCCGTCATGAGGTCGCGGGCGATCCTGGACGGCATCGTAGGCTTAACCGACAGAGAGGAATCGGACATCTTGACCCCGCTGCAGATCGTCGCCGACACGTTCGTTGAAATGCAGCGACGGCTTGGGATCAAGCCACGATTTAGCTTTCCATCAAACATGACTGGCGGAGAGTAAGCAATGGAACTCGCGCTGATCCTTTACTGGTACGCCTGCATCTCGGCAATCGAAACGCCCGCGCCGCGCGTGACCGTGGCCTATCGTTGTGAAGGAAGGAAAAAACAGTGACTGTCATTGAAGAAATCGCTGCCGAACGGAAACGGCAGATCGAAGTTGAAGGATGGACGCACGCGCATGATGACCAGCACGTGGACAGGAGTCTGGCGAGGGCGGCAGCCACGTACACAGTGCTGTCAACGTACACGGACGCCGCCAGGGAAGACGCGCTGGTGGATGCCATGAGAAACTCTGGCTCCACTTTGTTCAAGCTGTGGCCTCACTCTTGGGCGAAAGAGTGGTGGAAGCCCAAGACCAGACGTAGCGACCTGATAAGGGCCGCCGCTTTGATCGTTGCCGAGATTGAACGATTGGACCGCGCGTGACCGTGGCGCACAAATGCAAAGGAAGGGGCCGTAATGACCATGAGCGAACCAACCGCGCGAGAGAACTTCTAGCTGACTTACGATGGAAACTGGGCCGCCTTCACGATGCGCAAGAGCACTCGATTATTCTTCGACTCGAAGCCGACATTGCAGAAATTCACCGTCGCCTCGAAAGAATGGAGGATCGGACGATGCCAAGAGAGTTGGCCATGACCATTGAAGAAGCCATTGCCCGAGCTATCGCCAGGGCTATGGGGGATAATTTTGACGCAGCCTCGTTCTGCGAGACTCTGGATGGCAGCGATCCAGAGGACAACCGAGCCTGTTATCTAGGTCAGGCCGGCGTGGCTCTCGCCGCCATCGAAGAGGCTGGCTATCGCATCGTGCGGGCTACCCCCGAAACAATCAACGTGTCCATGAGGGCACAGCTATGAGGGGCCATGGTGGAACTGAATGCGGCGCGGCAGGAGGAGATGACTCCATGACAATTCTATCTCCAACCGCAATCGAAATTCTTCGCGAGCTTCATGCCGGTAAACTCCGCTGGGGCTCTGCCGTCGGCGCTTGCTGGCCCGAACTTGCTCGCCATGGTTTAGTCTTCCCTCGCTTTGGCGGCATCACGCAAAAGGGCAGTGACTTTGTCGCATCCCTCAACTCAGGAGAAAGCGACCAATCATGATATGGCTAACTCTTGCCCTGTACGTCCTCGGAAGCGTGCCCACCGCTCTCGCCATTACTGTGGCCGATGAGAAAGGCCGTTTCCCGCTTCCTCTTATTCTTGCGTTCGCCGTTCTCTGGCCGATCACCACCATTTTATGGATTGTCGACATGGCACGGATTCTGTGGCGGAGGCAGTTCACCTGGACGAGCGCAACGGAGACCAAGCTGTGACCCACGCCTGGCGTTTAAGGCTCTTCCTTGGCCACCGGCACGGCCAGCCGTGCCGTATCACCGCCGTGTCGCGGCGTGGGACCCCGGAGCCATGCCCGATGATCGTCAACCCGCCGCGGCCCAAGAACATGGGCAGCATCCGCGTCCGGTTCGCCGACGGCTTCGAGACCGTCACCAGCCGATTTACAGTGAGGAGGATAGGAATATGTACGGACCAACCAGTGGCCAACTGATTTCCGTTGCTGTCACTCTCACCGCCACGGAACCCATGCCGCTGGACATAGCCGTCAAGCTGTGCTTCCCGCACGGCGGCGCCACCAAGCGCACCCCGCTTCTAGAAATCGGCGCCACCGCCGTCCTCGCGGAGATCGAGTGCTAGCCATGAGCACACTCGACCCGGAAATCCTCGCCATCGGCATCGAAGCCTACCGCGCGTCGATTGATGACACAGATCGGCCCGGTCTGTGGCTGGACAAACCCGATCACGCGGCGGCGCTCGCCGTTGCGTTCGAGGCCATGCTGCGCGAAACGTGGCGGAGGATCGAGGCTGACATATGACCGCCTATCCTCCCACCTCGGGCCGCTGACCATGCCCCGCACCCCCGCCAAAGCCCCGGCACCGGCCCCCCATTTTCTCGCCCTGATCCGTGCCCTTGCCATCGCGGCGGCGCGCGAGGATGATGCTCAGGCCCGCGACAAGCAGAAGGACAAGGCCGGATGACCCCCGCCGCGATCTACGCCCGCTACAGTTCGGACCTCCAGTCCGACAGATCGATCGAGGACCAGGTCACGCTTTGCCGGGACTGGGCGCTAAGCAACGGCTACGACGTGGTGCGCCTCTACGATGACCGCGCCATGTCGGGATCGAGATTTCATGACCGCATGGGCCTCATGCGGCTGCTCCGGGACGCCAAGGCGCGGGGGTTCGCCGCCGTAATCGTCGAGCATGGCGACCGGCTGTCGCGCCACCCCGGCGACATCCACGACATCCGGGACGCGCTGAACTTCGCCGGCGTCACCATCCAGCAGGTGTCGGGCGGCGAGCTCGACTCGCTCAAGGCCAGCGTCTCCGGCCTCGTATCATCGATCATGCTCAGCGGCATGGTCGACAAGATCAGGCGCGGCATGCAGGGGAGGGTCCGGGACGGGCTGCACGCCGGGGGGCGGGCCTATGGCTATCGCCCGGTGAAGGGCGAGCCGGGGCGGATGGAGATTGTCGAGCCCGAGGCCCAGGTGGTGCGCCGCATCTTCGCCGATTTCCTGGGCGGCAAGTCGCCGCGGCTCATCGCCGGGGAGTTGAACCGGGACGGCATCGCCCCGCCGCGCGGCTCGAGGTGGAACGCCTCCACCATCAACGGCTGGGGCCAACGCGGCAACGGCATCCTCGGCAACGAACTCTATGCCGGAGTGATCGTGTGGAACAAGGTCCACATGGCTCGGGATCCCGAAAGCCGCCGCCGGGTGTCGCGGGCCAACCCCCGGCATCTGTGGGTGAGGAGCGAAGCCCCCGCCCTTGCCGTGGTGTCCCGTGCCCAGTTCGATGCGGCTCAGGAGCGCCGCAGGGGGCCGGGGGCCGGGGGCTACACCCGCGCACCCAGGCACCTGCTGTCCGGCCTGCTGGCCTGCCCCTGTTGCGGCGGGGGCATGTCTGTCCATGACCGGTCGGCGGGCCGCATCCGCATCCGTTGCACCAGGCTGGCCGAGTCCGGCGACTGCGAAAACCGGGGCAGCTACTATCTCGACCGGATCGAGGCGGCGGTGATCGAGGGGATGGTCGAGCACCTGGGGCATGACGAAGCGGCGCGGGAATATGTTCGGGCCTACAACACCGAGCTCCGCCGCCTGGCGCGGGACCGGGCCGGGAACCGGTCAGAGACCGAGCGGCGGCTCGCCACCGTGGCGGCCGATCTGGACCGGGCCGTGGGGCTGTTGATCGCGGGAACCGTCAGTGCCGAAACCATGGGGCCGAAGATAGCCGCCCTTGAATCCGAGAAGCGCCGCCTCGCCGCGGAACAAGCCGACTATGGCGAACCGCCGGTGGTCCATCTCAACACATCGGCCCTGGCGAGGTTCCGCGCCATGCTGGCGGACCTGCGCGCCGCGGTGGCAACGCTTGCCGCCCGCGCGCCCGAGCATCTCGATGCCTTCCGCCGCCTCGTGGCCCGCGTCACGGTCCACCGCGATTATACGATTGAAGTGTCCGGCAGCCTCACCCCACTGTTGGGGGGAGCGCCTGGTAGCGGGAGAGCGTTGTTGACCGCCCCCCCAATGGAGTTTGTCTTCAGGAGGGTGGCATGATCCTGGTGCCGGATCAAGGAGATCAACGCCTCACCCGTGCCACACCGCCTCGCCTTTCCCTTGTGCCCAGCGCAGCCATGTGTCGAAAGCCGACTTGATCGCGGCCTTGGCTGCATCGAGGCTCTCGGCGTCGCCAGATGTGGCGCCCATGGTCTGCGGCACATAGGGGCCGGTGAGAGACCAGAACCACGACACCCGGCCACCGGCCATCGGGCGGGCCATGATACGGCCCAAACTCAACCCGGCCACCCGGATGGCATAGTCATCCACGCCGATGCGCCCCAGCATCAGGGGGCGATCGAGCAGGACGGCAGGGTCAACGGCGCCGGGCATGGCGGGTAGGATACCACGGCCCACAACCGCAAAAAGCCCCGCCGCCGGGATGACCGGGGCGGGGCAAGGCGTTGATGGTGACTAGGGGTGATAGTCACCACATGGTGAGTGAAGTTCGCGGGTAAAACCTCCAACGATCCATGCGGCGGTTGAGCCGCCGCGCCCAAGGCCGTCAGGCGGGCCGGAATTGGCCGCCGGCGGCGATCTCTACTTGCGCGGCCCCTTCCTGCCCCGAAGCGCCGGATTGAGGCCCTGGCGCGTTGCTTCCGCCACCCGGGCGGTATTCGCGGGCGAGAAGTCCCTGGCGATCGCAGCCGTCAGGCCCGGCTTGATGTGTTCCCACGCCAGGAGGCCCATGCCCCACCAGAAGCGGGGATCGCGGCCGGCCAGGAAGGCCGAGCCCACCAGCACGGCCGCCGCGATGGCGAACACCAGCCAGATCATTTCAGCGCGGCGCTCGCGTCGACGTTGAGCCTGGCGATGATCTTCTCGCGCAGAACCACTTCGCCTCCGATCCACCCGAGAAGCCAGCCGGGGCCGTGGTTGACCGCGTAGTTGATAGCCTGGGCCACAACCTCGTTGCCGACGTTAACCTTGAGCGGCTTGTCGCGCGCCGCACCCGCCGTGGCGTTGATGGCGTAGTCGATGGCCTTCACGAGCAGCTGGTCGACGCGCATGGCCATGAGCATGCCGGACACCTGGCCGGGCAGCTTGCGAATCATCCACAGCACGGCGGCCGCCAGCACCGGGGCGATGAACTCGGACGCGCTGTTGATCCACGAGCCGAGCGGGATCTGGACCTCGGTCGAGGACTGAGCGAGGGCCGGGAGGCTGAGGGCAACGGCAAACAGCGCCATCGCCCCGAGGATGCGGAGTGCGATCATATCAGGATGTCCTTATGTGGAGGGGGCCCGGAACCGCCGGGCGCGGTGTCACAAGATCGGAGCCGAATCGGAGCCGAACCATCTTGCCGCCGCCGGCAAAATGGTCACGCCTCGCTGCCGCCCATGGCTCCGGCGGGCGAAAGCAACACCGCCCGCACATTGGACGGTTGGGCAATCCGCCACTTGCAGCGCCGCGCCCCGAGAAGCCGGGTGCGGTCGATGCGCTTGATCGACACCCGGTCGCCCTGGTTGCCCCCCAGCACATGAAATGCGTTCATGTCCTCACCCACGTACATGCCCACATGCCCCAGCCAGCCGGTCTTGGAACCGCGCCAGAACACCAGCGCGTCGGCAAGGGCCGGCCGATCAACAGAATTGCCCCAGGACAGCCAGTTGCGGGCACCCAAGGGGTTCGGCCCCTCGAACGGAAACCCCGCCTCCAGCGCCCAATAGGCCATCGTGAGGCCACACCACGCCGTATCGTCGTTCCTGTAGACGCGGTCCTGCCCCGTGGCCTTCGCCCACGCCATGATCGACGGGTTGTTCCCCGGCCCCGGCTGTTCCGCCGTGCCGTAGGTGGCCAGCGCCACCTTCAGAATGCGGGGGCCCGGCTCGTCGGCAAGCCAGGCATAGGCTTTGGGAAGCGGCGTCATGCGCCGTCCCCCTCGATCTTCTTCAGCAGTTCCATGAGCTGCGGCACGGCCAGTTGTTGGCTGGCGACCCAGCAGCCCTTGTTGAACATCGCCACCAGCACGGCGGTTTTGCTCGCGTGGCTGAACACCAGCACGTAATCCGCCGCGATGTTTGTGGCCGGCGGCAGGGCGTTGAAGCGGGCCATGAAGCCCGCGGGCGCGGGGCGCACGTCGGCGCCCGGAACCTGGGCCAGCACGTTTTCAGTGAGCTGCTGCGGGGGCACGCACTCCGCCGCGGCGGGCGCTCCCGCAAGACCGAGGGCAAGCACGGCGAGAACTATGGTCCGCATGGGAACCTCCTTAGAAGCGCGGCAGTGCGTCGACTGCGGCAAGAAACGAGATCGTTTCGCTGCCCATGCCAGGATCGCCAGCATCGTCGGCAGCCAGTGGAAACGGAGTTTCATGGGCGCGGCGGCAGTGTGGGATTCTTCGCCCATGTCCTGGCCATGCGCAGAATGCCCTCGCAGAGCAGCATGGCCATGAGGCCCACCAGGAATCCAACGGCGTGCTCGGTCGATGTCTCGGGCGGTATTCCGAAATACGCCGTCGCCGCCGCGAAGGCCGGCGCGGTCATGTATCCCGCCGTGAGACTGCCGATCATCACCGAGGTTGTCGCTGCCCACCATCCGCCGCCCATGAGAAGGGCGCGCACCGTGCCGCCAGCCAGGCCCGCCAAGAGATGCGTGGCCTTGATCCCGATCAACTGCTGCAGCGGGTCCATCATTCATCCTCATCGCTTGAGTTGCGAGATTCGTGGGCGGCCGGAACCGGATGACGCCGACGGCCATCACCACGCCACGATGATGACCAGGCCGCCGCCGCCACGGCCACCGGCCCCGCCGGTGACGCCGCCGCCGCCGCCGCCGCCGCCCGAACCGGGCCCCGCCGGCCCGCCGGCCCCGGCCACTCCAGCCCCTCCAGCCGTGCCGCCGCCCGAGCCGCCCGAGGATTGCAATGGCTGCTTGAGACCGTATCCCGCCTGGCCCGCGCCCGCGGCGGCGGCACCACCCGCCAGTGTCGGCAGCAGGCCGGCGCCAGTGATGGCACCGCCTGCAAAATTGGTGTTGGCCGCCGGAGTTCCGCCGCCGCCCGCGCCCGAAGTGATGGGCAACCCGGCGGCGCCCCAGGTGATGGCGGTGCCGTCGGCCCCCGTTTGGGCACCACCCGCACCGCCCGCCTGGCCGGCTTGAGCACTGCCCAGGCCGAGCGCCAGCAGGGCGCTGGCGAAGGCGAAAGAGCTGGTGGTTTCGCCGGCCCCTCCGGCTCCGCCCGTGGCCGCAGTACCGGGGGAACCGCCCGCCGCGGGGGTGCCACCGGACTTCTGCACGACGTTGGCCCCGGTCTGGTTCGCAGCGACACTGACGTATGAAATGGATCCGCTCGACCCGGTGCCGTCGGCCGCCGCGCCAGCCCCGCCCACGCCCACGTTGACGAACAGTTCGTCGGGCAGGGCATCGGCCGGAAACAGCGCCCGGCACATGGCACCCGAACCGCCGCCACCGCCGCCGCCGCGATCGGTTCCCGCGGCCCCGGTCTTGCCGCCGCCGCCGCCGCCACCGCCGCCGATCAGCATCATCATGACCATCGACACGCCGGCCGGTTTTTTCCATGTCTGCCAGTCGGTGGTGCCGCGCGCTTTGAATACCGACACTGTGGCGGCGCCGGACCGGCCCGGGATGTGATTGGGAAGCGACATCAGGCGTCCTCCCCGATGGCCGGGCGGATGGTCGCGTCGAGGACCATCATCTCGTGCACCTCCGGCGGTTCGGCGGGCTTTCCGGTGCCGTCGAAATAGGCCCCAACGGCGCCATGTTCGACGGCCTGCCAGAGATCGGCGTAAGTTCCATCGGCCATGCAGCGCACCTTGATGTAACCCGCCGCCAACGCCGCCGCGACCGGCTCGCCTCCGGCCGCGACCGCGGGATACTTGCCGCCGCCGCCGCCCGTGGCCTCCGTTTCGAAGACCAGATCGGCCCTGTCCATGGCGCCGAAAATGTCGCGCACCACGTCGCCGGAGGTTTGCACCCCATCCGGCCCATCGTCGCGGGCGAGGTAGATGCCGAGGCCGGCGTCGACCATCTTCTGGGTGATCAGGCGGGCCATCAGTATTTCCCCCCTACGACGCTCAGATAGTAGCCAGCCGCCACCGCCGTCCCCAGCGTGCAGTTGATCTTGTAGCCGGCGGGCAGCGCCAGGTTCAGCTCCATCTCGTAGGCCGGTTGCGCCGCCACTTCGGAAAGCGTGATGGCGGGCAGCGTCATTTCGGCGAACAGGATGTTGTTGCCGGGTGTCGCGTTCGTCGAGCCGTTGTTGATGAACACCCGCAGGACCGTGGCAACGGCGGTGCCCGACGGCCTGGCCGTGAGCTTGGACACGTAGCCGCCCTCGGTGGCGTCGGCGGTGAACACGGTGGCCACCGTTCCGGTGCCGTCCTTGGCCGTGTTGGCGGCGCTGAGTGCCGTGGCGCTCCACTGGATGTCGGCGAGGCGGGTGAAGATCGGATTGTTGTTGGCGGCCATGGGCAGCTATCTCCTGAAATCTGTTGTCCGGGTTATGTTGTCACGGCATGGCGGCGGCGATGGACAGCCGGTGGCCCCAGCTCAGCTGCCGCACCGCGCCGGTGGTCTTGTCGATGGTGATGGCGTCCTTGAAGGTGGAGCCGTTGGCGCTCACCTTGAAGTGAAAATTGTCGTCGCCGGTGGTGCCGATCTCCGCCCGGCCCGAATAGCCGGTCTGAAACAGGAAGCTCGCGCTATCGCCGGCCGCCGCCTTGTTGAGCTTGACCTGGGTGCCGTTGCCGATGTTGTCGAACAGGATGGCCAGGGACTTGACCGCCAGCTTGTTGGTGGCGTCCGCCGTGGTGTTGATGCCGAGCAGGGCGAGGTTCTGCAGCGCCCCGATCAGCGTCGACAGCAGCACCCAGGCCGCGCCGTTGTAAACGATGAACACCGCCTCGTCGGCCACGTACAGCATCAGACCCTTGAAGGCCGGATAGAAGTTCCACGCCGCCCCGGCATAAAAGCCGATCTTGCCCACCTGGCCGGTCCACGCGCCCGTCGGCGCGGCCGCGATCAGATAGGTATCGCCCTCGGCCGGGCTGCCCGGCGGGGTGGCGAGATCGCGGTCGATGACGCTGGCATTGTCGAGGGCGTCGAGGATCAGCAGCGCCGCGTTGTGGGTCACGTGCTTCTGCGCCTGGGCGGCGGCGATCTCCGGCATGGCGTGGCGCGGCGTGTCGGTCATGGGTTATTCCTCACACAGTGATGGTGGCGGCGCGGCCCGTGCCCCGCCCGGTGATCGACGATATCTGATAGACCTCGATGTCAAAGCTCGAAGGCGGCGCCCCGAAATCGGTTGTCATCTGCGCCGCCGTGTAGGTTGCTTCAGGCGTCGCGGCGGTCAGGGTGCGGACCACCGCCGCGCCGTCGAACACGTCCAACTCGTAACTCTCCGCCGATTCGCTCATCGGAATTTCGGTGGCCTCCCATGCGTCGCCGCCGATCCGGTCGCGGCGCACCCACGAGATCGTCACGTCGCCCGCCGCCGTGACGCTCGACACCTGCACCGGGGAATAACAGCGCAACCCCACCCCTTCGCCGGTAAAAACCTCGGTCTGGTACGAATCCGAGCCGATCGCTTGCGTCGCCGGTCCCCAGCGATAGTAGAAGGGCAGTGCGAACTGGCTGCGCGGCATACCCGGCTGATAGAGATTGTCGTCGAGCACCAGCACCCGGGCTCCCGCCGCCACGCCCACCATCGCGGCCTCGGTGCCGAGCTGGCCGCGCAGCAGTTGCGACAGGGTCCATGTCTGGGTGCCGGTCAGGGTGGCGGTGACGAATTGCAGAATCTCCCAATCGCCATCGGCGTTCTCGACCGCGATGGCGTTGGCCCCGTTCAGCACCTCGAGTTCCGAGGCGCTGGCCAGCGTTCCCTCGTAAATCCGCACGCTGATGGTGTTGCCCATGTCCCAGATCGATTCCGGCCCGATGCCGAGCGTGCCGCCGGTCACCCCCATCGCCACCCGTTTCGTGACCTGGGTGTCGAGCGTGTAGCCCTCGTCCGCCGAGCTCCGGTGGATGTTGACAGCACCCGCCCACGGCGTGGCGTAGACGCCGAGATAGGGCGCCCAGGCGTTGGCCTCGCTCGACAGCACAGGCAGATCGGCGAACACCAGCAGCGCCCGGCCCGGCACCGCGATGCGCGACACCGCACCCATGGCCCGCCGCGGCCCCCGGAACGGCTCGTACAGCGAGGGATCGGTGCCGGATGCCTTGACTTCGAGCGCCCGCCCGATCGCCGCCGATGTGAGCCGCAGGCGGCGCTGACGCCCGCCGAAGGTCAACTCAACCTCGTCGCCGGGATCGAGCGCCATGAGCGACGGCGGCAGTGTGAATGACGCCTGCTCGCGCTCCAGCCAGGCCTGCTGGATCAGCCGCTCGCCGACGCCGATGGCCTGGCCCTGGTCCATCATCAGCGGCAGCGAGGCCTCGACGACGCGGATCGCGTCGCCGCCCAGGCGCTGCTGCTCGACCTGGGCCACCCGGTAGTCCACCGAGGCCTCGATGTAGGAAATGCGGAAGGCCACCGGCAACGCGGTTTCGGCGGTGCGGCTCAGCTCGCAGGCCAGGCTGGCGCCACCGTCTTCCGGCATCACCACGCCATCCTCGTCGGCCGCGGTGGCGGCGGGCCTCCCCCGCATGACGAATTTCACCAGCCCCCCGGATTCGACCGCGTCGAAATGCAGCGCCGTCATCAGCGGCTGCAGTGCTGCTCGCGCCGTCATCGGCCCGGTGACGATGTAGCCGGTGACCATGCCCCGGAGATCGGACACGTCGTAATCGGCGAAGCCGTGATCGTCGCAGATGCGGGAGACCAGCAGATCGAGCGGCACCGCCCCGGCCCGCCCGTTGAGCCAGTGGCCGAGATGATAGTTGGCGGCGTCCGTCCATATCGTCTCGAAGGCCGGGAAGAACGGAAACGGCCTGGCGTCCCATGTCCAGGCGAAGATGTGCGCGGTGTCTACCATCGGCTGTCCGTACACGGACGATACCGGGTTGTTCGCCACATCGCCCCACCACGCATAGTGCGCCTCGATGAACATGCGCTGGATCAGGTCGTCGCGCTCCCCGCTCGAATAATAGGGAGCGAAGCTCTCGGAGGATTTCGGATCGGTGAACACGTTGGGCTGGTTGGCCCCCTTGTCGATGGCCGGGCAGCCCAGTTCGGTAAACCAGATGGGTTTCGCCTGCGCGGCGAGTCCAGTGCTTGCCGAGCTGGTGGCGTCGAGGCGGACGACATCGGCGCCCACCAGCACGACGTTTTCCCCAGCCACGGCACTGTTAGGACCGAACTGCACCGCCAGCGCCGCCGCGGCATTGCTGACCACATCGATCTGGGCGCGCCAGTAGCCGCCACCCAGATCGGTCTCGCTGAAATTGGAATAGCTGAATCCCACGTTTGCGTAGGTGGGAGCCGCGCCGATGGTGCCCGACAGCCCCAGCGAATTGGCGGAGCAGGCCATGCGCAGAAACCGCTTGCCACTGGTGCCCGCTTTGAACAGCGCCGTGACCCGGTAGGTGCCCGTCGCCGCGACCGCCGCCGTGAACCGGGTAATCCGGTCGGCGCTGTTGCCGCCCGAGGCCACCTCGGCGGCCAGGGCGAAGTATTCCAGATGAGTGCCAACCACCGCCGTCTTGACCGCGCCGCCGAGCAATGTCCAGGCGGCGCTTTGCGGATTTCCGGAATCCGGCAGCAGGTTGCTCTGCTGTCCAGCGGCCCGCGAATGATGGAAGCTCGACCACCAGTCGCGCAGCCGCTTCTGGCCGAAAATCCACGGGTAGCCATAGAGGTTGTCGGCGATGGTGGTGCGCGTCTGGGCGTCGCGATCCGCTGAACTGGCGTAGTACCACGCGTGATACTCGCCGCCGGCGATGTTGGCCTGGAGATAGTCCGTGTCGTGGATCCGCCACGGGCCGTTGACGGCGTCATAGTCGAGGTGAGAGACGCCGTCGCGCCAGTCGCTGGCCGGCAGGTAATTGTCGATGCCGATGAAGTCGATGTTGGCGTCGGCCCACAAGGGGTCGAGGTTGAAATAGATATCGCCCGATCCGTCCGTGGGCCGGTGCGAGTGATACTCCGACCAGTCGGCGGCATAGCCCACCAGGGTTGCGCCTCCGAGGATGGCGGACACATCGGCGGCCAGCGTCTGCAGGTCGGCCACGAAGGGATAGGTCGCGGCGGCGGAGCGCATCTGCGTCAGCCCCACCAGCTCGGACCCGATCAGGAAATTATCCACGCCCCCCGCCGCCGCGCACAGCTTGGCGTAGTGCAGGATCATGCGGCGGAACGTCCACTCGGCCGGGCCGGAATAGGGGATGGTGTCGCCGTTCCACGCCCCGAAATCGCCGGCCGCGGCGGTGCCCACGAAGTTCTCCAACTGGGTTGCCGCCGTGGCCGTCTTGTCCACCGTCACCACCTCGGAGCCCGATGGATTGCGGTAGTAGTCGAGCTTGACGGCGGACACCGCGATCTGCGGCCCGGCGAAGCGCGCGGTGCCCAGCGCCGCCACCGAGCTGGTCGGAAAAACCGTGCCGGCGGCGGGGAACATCAAGAGCCGCGCCGAGGGCACGGTGGTGTCATGGCTGACGATGCCCCACACCCGGTACCATTCCACCCCCGCATCGTCGTAGACGCTGTCGACGCCGGATGCGTGCACCGTCACCCCGGCGCCGGGGACCGTGGCCAGGGCGCCGGAGGTGAGATCGAGTTTCAGATCGGCGACGACGCCGCCCCCGGCGTTGATCGCGATCCGCAGGGTCGCGAACCAGGTGGCGGCGGGGTTTTTCCTGACGAATACCGCGCCGAAAATCCTGGCGCCCACGGCGGGCGACGTCACCAACGGCGAGGTGTTCAGCGCTTCCGCCGCCGCCCCGTCGTCATCCTCGACCGCAATGGCCTCCGTGCCGCCCCAGGGATCGGCCTGGGCATAGGTGAGCACCGGCGTCGATGTCACGACATAGCCGGAAAAGTCCGCGGTGCGGACGGCGAGGTTCTGGGCCATCGGCGCGGGATCGCAAGTGATGCGGCCCCGCCACGGATACTGCGGCTGATAGGGGAACCCGGTGCGCGGATCGGGCAGCGAATTTCCCTCGGCCACGTCCATCAGGATGAACGGATAGAACGTGACGCCGAGCCCCCGGGCCTTGAGCTCGGTGATCGCCTCGAACACCGATTTGTCGGACGGCGTGCCGCCATAGGCCGGGCCGCCGTCGTGGCTCGACACCACCTGGGCGGCGCCACGCGCGACACCCGACACTTGCCAGCTGTCCGGGCTGGTGTCCTTGTCGGCGTTGTCGACCTTGGGCCTGATAGCGCAGCTGCCCACCCGCAGATCCGAGCCGAACCAGCCGGTGACCAGCGAGACGTTGGCGCAGTTTGGCAGCACCGCCTCGAGGTCGTCAAGCGAGTTGACGATGTCGGCGCCCACCGAGGGCGTGGCCGAATTCTCCGGCGCCGATCCGCCGTCGCCGTCGTTGGCGGAGATCAGCGCGGTCGAATAGGCGAATTCTCCAGCCCCCGGAATGAGCGTCACCGCTTCGACCGCGTCCTCGAGCGCCCCCGCCGAGCCGGCGCCGAGAGCCCGCACCAATTCGACCTGCAATTGCGGCAGGCCGTTGCCGTAATCGGCCAGCGGAAAATCCTCGAACACCAGATAGCACAGGCCGCGATAGGCCGGGTTGTTGCCCGTGCCCTCGATCTGCTCCATCAGCACGTCGGCGCTCTGCGTCTCGGAGCCGGGATAGAACCGCAGGGTGAGGCCCGAGGTGTCGAGCAGCTCGCCGTTGGCCCAGATGCGGCCGTGCCGCGCCACCTCGCCCTGGCACAGCCCCACCGCGAAGGACACCGAATAAAGATATTCCGTTGTTTTGGTCTTGGCCCCGCCGCCGCCGCCCTTGCCGCCGCCGCCCGAGCTCGTGGTCTGTTTGGTCTCGGTGAAACGGCTGGCCCAGAACACCTGGCCGGCCAGCCGGTGATAGCCGAAGCCGCGCGGGATGCCCGCCCCCTCGGTCGAGGTCTGGACGTTGATGTCGTTGAGCCGCGGCCCCTCGACCTTCTGCGCCGGGGTGAGCAGGCCGATGACGAAATTGTCGATCACCGAGCCGATCACCGAACCGATGGCGCCGCCTACCGGCCCGCCGATCGCCGAGCCGACGGCGCCCAGGACAACGGTGGCCATCAGAACAACTCCGGCGTTTGCGCTTGCAAATCGCCCGGCGTTTGCGCTTGCAAATCGCCGGGCACGCGGAACACATGGGCGATCCGCCGCGTCAGTTCCCGGCCCATCTCCTCCTCCGCCACGGCGCGCCGGGCGCGGGCATGGATGACCGTCACGGCGCCGCCGCGCTCCGCCACGATGCCGCAATGCTTGGCCGGACAATTCATCCGCATGCGGAACACCGCCACGTCGCCGGGCTCCATCGCGGCGACGGCGATCTCCGTGAGGTGGGGCCTCATGCGCTCGACCATCACCTCAGCCCCGGTGGCCTCGCCCCAACCCATGGAATAGGCGGGGATGTCGAGCTGGGGGCCGCCCAGTTCGCGCCACACGCCGGTCAGCAGGCCCAGGCAATCGCAGCCCTTGCCCTTGAGGCTGGCCTGATGCAGGTAGGGCGTGCCGATCCAGCCGCGCGCCGTTTCGACGATCAGCGCCGCGCTCATGCGATCAGTTTCCATAGCGCGAGCCGCCGCCGAAATTCTCGCCGGGCCTGGCATTGGCCTGGAGCGCGTCGTTGCCGATCATGTAGGGGAAGCCCCGGAAATTCACCGCGTTGCCGAACCTCGCCTTGCACGTCTCGAACTGCTTGTCGCAGCCCGCCGTCACCGCGAAGGCATCGGCGGCGGCGACAGTCTCCGGCATGGCGCGCCACAGCTCGAGCCGGACCTGGGTGGAGGTCGCCACGTGGCGCTTGACTTCCATGGCCAACCCCGAATTCGCCCCCGAGCTGAACAAAATCCTGCCCCCGGAAAACCACGCATCGGCGTAGGCCGAAAGCCCCGACACCACCAGGCGGCGCGGATCGATCACCGAAGTGACGGCACCGGTGCCCTTGTAGGTGGCGGAGGTCAGATCGATGGTGCAGCGCGCGTCGCCCAGCGTGGCGTCGCATTGATAGGCGAAGCGCCGCCCGCGCTCGACGTTGAGCAGCTCGGCCTTGCCCAGCAGCTCGGCCTCGAACGCCGTTTTGCCGCGCTTGACATCGCCGAGCGGCCCCTCGTGCAGCAACTGCGCCTGGGACGTGTCGGCCCAGTTGACCAGAGTGATGGCGATCGTCGCGCCGTCGTAATAGCCCGCCGCCAGATCCGCCTCGTTGAGCGAGGCCGAGCTCAGCGCGCCCTGAACGCTCAGATTGTCAACCGACAGCCCGAGGGATTTCGCCACCTCGGACGCGGTGAAGCCCGAAGCCGCCTCGTAGGTGACCGCCGCGACGGTCAAGGCCCGGTCGTGGTTGGTGAAGCCCTGCACCAGCCCGTCGCCGCGCGTCACCTTCCAGCACCAGCACAGGGTGGTGGCGCCGGTGTCGAGGTGGGCCTGCAGGGCGGCGGAGATGTTTTTCACTTCGCTATATCCTGATCTCGACAATCGGAATGTCGGCGATCTGCCCGGCGCGAATGTCGGGAATCGAGATCGACAGCTCGTCCATGTCGAAACGCACCGGCACGTCGAATTCGAACCCCGCCGTCACCGCCTGGCCAAGGGTTGGAATATTGCCGCCGGTGAAGGTCACGATGCCGGTCGCGGTATCGATGGTCCATTGCGTCGTGATGGTCTTTTCGACCCCCGCCACCGCCACCCGCACGCTCCCCGCCACCGGCTTGGCGATGGTCCTCACGAAAGAGCGCCCGCCGCTGGTGTAGGTCTTGACCAGTTGAAACGTGGCGAGAGCCCCGGTGCCGGCGCCGATGGCCTGGTCTCCGGGCTGCACCGCCACCAGCGGCGCCACCGATTTGTAATCGCTCCAGTCCTTCCACCGGAAGCCGATCAGCCTGCCGTTGCGCGCCTCCCAGAATTCGATGACGGCGTGAATGAGGTCGATGGTCTTGGCGCCGTAGCCCGCGTTGTAGCGCCGCCGCGAATTGGCCCACAGCGCGTTGCGCTCCTCGAAGCCCGAGCCCAGGGTCACCACCTCGGTGCGCCGCGTCGGCCCGCCCGTGGCGCCGATGCTGATGTTGACCGGGAAGCGCACCTCGTCGAACGACATTTCAGCCCTCGTCCCTCGATCCCTTGAAAATCGCCACTAGGCGTACCTCTGCCCCGCCGCCACGGCGGAGGCGAGCTGCTGCCGTATCTGGCCCTGGCTCTTGCGAAAGGCTTCCGGCGAGGGCGTCGAGATGTGCACGTTGATGACGGTCGATCCGCCCATGCCGTTCGGCGTGATCTGGCCCGAGCCCGAGGGCGTGAACAGTTCGGGTCCGCGCTCTCCCACCAGATAGCTCCGCCCCGCCGACACCGGCCCGCCTTCGGCCCGCAACCCGCCGAAGCCTCCGCCGAAGATCGAAGAGAAGATTCCGCCCAACCCGCCGGCGCCGAGCGGGCCGCCCGCCCCCAGCAGCGCCTCGAAGCCCTTCGATAGAGCCAGGCGTTCCAGCTGTTGCAGCACGGAGCCGATGGCGCCCTTGAGATTATCGGCGCCGGTGATCAGATTGGTGACGCCATCCTCCAGCGCCGAGGCGATCGACCGGCCGAACTTATTGGCGGCGGCCGTGGCGGCCTCCAGACTCTTTTGGGCCTCCACCTCGGCGGTCATCGCATTGGTCAGCCGCTCGATTTCGGCAGTCTGTTCCGCCGTGGCATCGGCCCCGGCGGCGCGCAGGTTGGTGGCCACGGCCCGCTCGGCATCGGTCATGCCGATCAGCGCGCGCTCATACTCCAGCCTCTCGATCAGTTCGTCGGCGGCATCGCGCTCCGCCACGATGGCGGCGGTCGAGGCGGTGCGCGAGGTAACCGGCTTCTCCGGCTTCTCCGGCTTCTCCGGCATCTTGGTCGTGAAACCAAACCCGCCGATCCGCCCCTGTCCCTTGTCGCCAAAGAGTCCGCCGGTCATATTCTGCTGGACGGCCTTTAGAAACGCCAGCGCCTCGTCGAGGTTGCCGGCGGAGAGGGCAATCCTGGCATCCGACGATCCGATTAATTTTTCCCTCTCAAGCTCGGCTCTCGCCCTGTTAACTTCGTCCCTGGCGAATTGCAATTCTTCCAGTTGATTCGCCGCGGATTCGGCGGGTGTAAAGTCCTGTAGTTTATGTCCCCGGATCATATCAGCCATGACGCTACCGACGGAGACGATATTGGCCTTGGCCAGAGCCATCCAGCCGTCCCAGGCCGCCGTCCATACGTCGTCGAATACCGCCGCCTTCTTGACGATATCCTCATCGATCACGGCCCCGACGTCCCGCGCCGCGTCCTCGCCCGCGCGGATCGCGTCGGCGCCGTCCTTCAGGAACGGCAGGGCATCCTGGGCCGACCGCGAAAACGCCGCATGCAGGATGCGCGCGCGGTCGATTTCATCGCCAGCCCCCCGCACCAGGTCGACGATGTCGAGGAATATTTCCTTATTGTCGCGGGCGTGACCGGCGGCATCGGTGAGCTTGATGTTGTTGGCGGCGAGGATAGCCCCGAGATCGCCATGGCCCTGCTTGGCCTCGCCTAGGGCCTTGTTCATCTTCTGAAAAATGTCGACGATATCGCCCTGTTCGCCGCCGCCCTGGCGGGCCACGAAGGTCAGCGACTGCATGTCGGAGATCGCCAGCCCGGCGCGCTCCGCCTGGTCCTTGATCGCGGCGAGATCGGTCACCGCCGACTTGGCGAAGGCGGCCAGCGCCCCCACCCCGAACGTCACCCCCATCGCCGCCGCCGCCGAGCGCAAGCCCCGCCCGAAGCCCAGGAACGCCTCGTTGGCCACCGCCCCGAAGCGCCGCTGCTCGGCCTGGGCCTGGCGCAGCGAACGCGAGAATGCATCGAACGCGGCGCGCGACTTGTCGGCCGCGACGATGTCAACGCCAAGCCGCGCGGTGGTGGCCATGTCAGCTTTTTCCCTTGAAAATCGCTACTTCTACTTCTCGTTCTTGATCTGCAGAAACGCGAACCAGTCCTCGAACTCGTTCCAGTCCATGGCCTCGATCTCGGCCACGGTCTTCTTCAGGTAATCGGCGAGCCGGAAACGCGCCAGGCGCTCGGGCTCGCCCCTCAGTTTTTTACGCGGGTCTCGCGCGACGGAAACAAATCGTCGCCCTCGCGGCTCTTGATCAACTCAAGCCCGACGCGCTCCACCACTTCCTTGGCCCCGGTCCGCCGCAGCATCGGCCGGTCGGCGATGGTGAACAGCGGATCGCCCTTGGCGTCGCAGGCCAGGCGGATCATCGCTTCGACGAACATGTCGAAACTTGAACTCTTTCCGGCTGCAAAAATCTTCTCCGCCGCCGCCACATTCATCGGCATCCCATAGATGACCAACGGCCCGCCCTCCTCCGCGCCCCATTCGGCCACCTCGATCACCCGCGGCGTCAGCGATTTGAAATGCGCCGAAACCTGGCGCATCACCGGCGAAACGTCATCCTTCGCCATGGCCTAGACCGTGGTCCGCGTCAGGGCACCATTGCCGAGGAAACTGAAGGTCTGGCGGATGGTGTCGCCGTCCATCTTCACCGTCATCCCGCGTTGGGTGATCGTGGCGGTGCCAGTCATGTAGCTGTCGCCGGTAGTCGCGCCCTCGGGGTAGAGGTTGAGCGTCACCGAGGCCCCCACCGTCGCCGCCTGCTGGCCGTTGGTGTCGGCCTCGTCCCAATGGCAGGTGAAGGTTCCGTTCCATTTCTTGGTGCCGGACGCGGCGATGTGGGTGCGATAGGCGTCGCCCATCGCCGTGTCGTCGACCGGATCGACCGATTCATCCAGATCCCACTCGACGATCTCGGCCACCGCATTGGCGCCGAACTTGACGGTTCCTTCATTGCCCCAGTGGGTGCCCATGATTTTTGTCCTTTCTCAGATTGCGTTGATCGATGGATCGGCGGCGCGGCTGCGGTAACGCAGGCTGAACACCATGACAGCCGAGCCGGTTTCCTTCTCGCCCTCGCCCTCGACCGTGATGCGGGTCGAGGCGAGCGTGCAGTCGTAGCAAAGCCCGCCGAGCGTCGGCGCCGTGCCGATGGCGCCCTCCACTTCGAGGCAGATTTGATCGAGCGTGTCGTCGAGCGTGTCGTTGACCTTGGCCACCGCCTGCACCACCAGGTCGAGTTGCCGCAGCAGCGCCCGGTCCGGCCCCATGGAATGCACTTCCGAGGCCTCGCTCAGCGTGTAGACGCACAACGCCGGCAGCGCGCCGGGCTGAATCGGATAGACCCGCGTCGGATAGACCCGCGGCCCCGTCGAGGCGAGCCCGGTCAGCGCCGTCACGACGGCATCGCGAATCCGTTTCCGCAAGTGCGCCATCACTGCTCCTCGAGATAGAGCGCGGTCATCCCGGTGCCGTCGGGCCGCACCACGCGGGCCTTGTAGGTCACCGTGCCGATCACCAGCGCGTCGCCAAAACTTCCGCCGCCGCTCAGATCCTCGGTGCGGCACACAAAGCGCGGCTGCGTCCCCGCCACCCCCACCTCGGCCCCCGCCTCGATCTCGAAATATTCCTTGTCGAAGATTCCGGGCACATCGGTGGAAGCCCCGCCCGCCACCGGCGTGTAACTCGCCGTGACGCCAAAATCGTCCACGGACAGAAACACCAGCCGGTCGGCGGCGGATTCGATGGCCATGTCAGGCGGCGGCCTTCTCGGCGGCGGCCTTCTCGGCGGCGGCCTTCTCGGCGGCGGCCTTCTCGGCGGCGGCCTTCTCGGCGGCGGCCTTCTCGGCGGCGGCCTTCTCGGCGGCGGCCTTGCGCGCCGCCGCGGCTTCGGCCTCCAGCTTTTCGGCCCGGGCCGCGGCGATCCGCTCGTCGCTGACCGCGAGTGCGGCCTGCTGCGTCCGGGTCAGATCGGTGATGGCGATCAACAGAACCTCGCCTCTCCGGAACTCCTGCGCCTCGCGGGCGGTCCAGAAGCTCCAGCCATCGGTTTCCTTGCCGCGTCCGCGCGGCACAACCGCATCGGGCGCCCGGTCCAGCTTATGGCGCCGGTCCTTCACCTGGGCGGGCGACAGCCCGAGCAGTTGCCCCGCCCCCACCCGGAACAAGCCATTGTCGACGGTTACTTTGTGCATCATCGTCTCCTGTAACGGCCGAGGGCGCCGCAAAGGGCGCCCTCCGGCCTTCACTCCGTTTCTGGTTTCGATCAGATCAAGGTCACGTAACAGGCATATTGCCAGTGGCCGTAACCGGCGCCCCGCCAGGCATCGATGCCGAACTGCCAGGCATCGTTGTCGAACTCGAATTCGGAACCTTCGGCCTTGGCCTTCAGTTCCTGCTCCTGTTCGGTCTGGCGGATGAACGGCTTCACCGGGCCGTCGGTGCGCACCACCGCGAAACTGTCGGTCCAGGTGAGGCGCACGATCGGCACAACCTTGATGGTGAAATCCGCCACCATGTTGGGGTTCATGTCCTGCGGCAGAGCCGCGTTCATGATGCTGTTCACCGCCGCCGCCGCCGCCGGATAGAGCGCCAGGGGCACCAGCACGGTGAACGAGCGCGCCCCCTCGTTCATCGGTTCGCCGCGGTCATCCTTGAAGCCCGCCATGGCCATGACGGCACTGAGGATGGCCCACTGCATTTCCTCCTTCGACGGGGCGGTGGTCGTGCCGTGCGTCGAGGCCGGCATCGCCGAAATATCGACGGTGATGTCGTTGCTCTGGCTGCCCGAGTCGCCCTCCGAATGATCGGTGTCGAAGAAGAACTGGCCGTCGTAGGCCGCGGTCGACGGCGCGTTGAGCAGTAAAGTCGACAGCAGCGACGCCCAGTGGGTGGTGCCGCGGTCGGCCAGCTCGGCCATGCGGACCTGCAGCTGGCCCGTCTTGTCGCGGCGCGCGTCCTTCTTGCGGATTTCGACGGTCGCCTCGTAGTGCTTGTTGACGACGGTGATGCCCTGGCCCGAGAAGCCCTTGGCCTGGCGGCCGCCGATCCACTCGCGCATGACCGGCGTTTGGCCGATCCACCTGTAGGTTTCGCTTTCCTGGTCGGAGTTGAACAGGTTGGAGACGTCGCCGATCCACATCGCTCCGGGGTTGGCTTCGAGGCGGGCGAAATACATTCCCATGATCGCCCGGCTCGACAGCAGAGTCTGGTCCATATGATTGTCCTTTCAGTGAACAGTTGAGGGTGTTGCCGGGATCAGGCTTCGCGGGCCCAGACGCCGCGCTTCTTGACCACCATGTAGCCGTCGGCGTCGCCGGCGATCAGCTCCACGAAGTCGCCGCGGCGTTGCGTGGCCTTGGTGCAGATCAGATCCTTGTTGTCGGCGCCCGAGATGTCGGGGCCAAGGATCATGTCGGCGGCGGCGGGATCGACGGTCACTGCCGTGGTGCCGAAGGCACCGACGGCAAGGATGGTGAGACCGGAGAGACCGTCGGCAATGGCAGGAAGCGTCAGCGCGTCGGCATCGCCGGCCGCCGTGACACAGAAGAGCTTGCCGCAGTCCTGGGCGTCGAAGGTCTTGGTGCCGGTCAGCGTCTCGCGGGTGGAATAGGCGCCCCACGGGTCGCGGAGCGCCATGGTGTCGAACACCACCACGGCGACACCCGAAGAAACGAAGCGGTGCACCATGCCGACGAAGGCGCCATCGGCCGGGTTGAGCGTGAAGGTGTCGTCGTCGCTGGCATAGACCGGCTGGCCCACGTCGGTGATCGCCGCGTCCGTCACCGCGAGCTGGATTTTGCCGCTTTCGATCACCGTCACGTTGATGGCGGCGGCGGCCCCGGCGGAATTATCCGCCTGGGCCTCGGCGAAGCCGCCGAAACGGTCCGCCGCATTGAGCGGCCGGGCGTGGCCCGTGGCGTCGACGAGGCCGACGGCGGCCCCCTCATAGATGATATCGGACGCAATCACCGGAAAGGCGTTGCGGGTGCCCCCTTCGTAGGCCCGGGGCTTGTTCGCTGCGAGAGTCGTCATTGTTCAGTCCCTTTGCTGGGTGTGAGTGAAAAGAGGAGGTTCAGCCCTTGGTCCGCGCCGTAGGTCCGGCCAGCTTGACGGCGCCGCGTTCGTCGGCGCGCTTCATCGCCTCGAAGCTTTCCTTCGAAGTGAAGCCCGCGGCCTTCCAGTCATCGGAGGCAGGCTCGGCGGCGGCCTCCGCCGCCGGCGTGAAGCCATTGGCCGGCTCCGCCCGCAGCCCCTTCACCCGCTGCTCGTCGGCAGCGAGGCCCGCCAGCATGTTGGCGCGCTGGGCTTTCTCGGCGGCGACGATCGCCATGGCGGCGTCCGCCCCCGTCTTGGTGCCGTCGGCCTTCATGGCGGCGATGATGGTCTCATGGCCCTTCATCGCCTGGGCCTCGATGCCCTCGATCCGCAGGCGCTCGGCCTTGGCGCCCTCGGCCTTGAATTCCGCGGCAACGGCGGGAAAATGCTGCGCTACAAGCGCAGCCGTCAAATTGACCGGCGCCGAAGCATCCAGTCCCGCGGCCTGAGCGACGGCCGCCAGCATCCCTGACTTGTCAGTCATGGTTGGTCCTTTCAGTTGATGGCGGGCCGTTCAGGCCCGGTTGAGTGTGGAAACGAACGCCTGAAACGCCTCTTGCGGATGGCCCGTGGCGTCTGCCAGGCCCGCCGTTACCGCCGCGGCGCCGCGATAGATCAGCGCCTCGGTAGCCATTGCTCTCTCGTAGGTGAGCCGCTTGCCGCGATAGGAAGCCACCCGGCCGGCGAAGGCCTCGCGCACCCCTTCCAACTCGGCCCGGATGCGCGCCGCCACGTCCTCGGGGAGCGGCGCGGCCGGATTGAAGTCGGCCTTGTGGGCGCCGGCCGCCAGGATCGTCACCTTGAGGCCCGCCCGGTCCAGGGCGGCGCTCATGTCGGTGTGAATGGTGATGACGCCGATCGAACCCGCGGCACCAGTCTCCGGCACGATCACCTGCCGCGCCGCCGCGCCCAGCAGATAGCCGGACGAAAGACCATTGTCCGTGAAAATGGCAATCGTCGGCTTGGCCTTGGACAAGGCGGAAATCATGTCGGCGGTCTGAAACGCCCCCGAGACTTCGCCGCCGAAACTGTCGACCTCGAACACCACGCCCGCCACCGAGGCATCGCGCCCCGCGGCGGCCACCTGGGTCTGGATGCCCTGGTACGACGTCTCGCCCGAGTCGCTTTCGAGCCATGCCCCTTTGTGCACCAGCGTGCCCTCGATGGGGATCACCGCCACATTGCCCACCATGTCATAGGGCTTGCGGCCGTGGCGGGCCACGGAGCGGCCCAGCCGGTCGCCGATCACCCCCATGGAGGGCCGTCCGCCTTCGAACGCCACATGCCGCACCGCCTGCCCCTCGGGGAGCACGATGCCGCCGGCGGCCAGCCTTCCGCCCAAGCCCTGCAGGATGGCCATGGCCTTGCCGGCATGGATCATCAGCGGCGTATCGAGGGCCCGGGCGGCGATGCGTGGCGTGATCATGTGTCCTCGTCCTCCTCGCCGCCGGCGTTTTGCTTCTTCGTGGCGCGCGAATCCTTGGGCTGCAGCGCCTCGGACGCGCTCGCCGGCGTGGCCAGCCCGTCGGCCTCGCGCATCCGGTGCTCGCGCACCCGTTGGGCGTGCTTCTGTTCGAAGTCGCCGCCGGTGCGCTCGAGGCACACCTGCTGAATGGTTTTCGAACCCATGTTGACGTCGATCAGGTCGGCGCTCGCTTCCTTGTAGGGGTCGAGCTGGATGCGCGCCGGGCCGATCCAGTCGGAACCGAGCCAGGCATCGCGGATCACCGCGTCGGTAAAGAAGCCAGGGGCACTCAGCCGCCCCGACGCCACCGCTTCGGTGATCACCCACTCATAGACCGGCTGGCAGAAATTCCAGGCAAGCCAACTCCGCCGCGTACGGAACATCTGCCAGGCCATCTCGAGAGCGGCCCGCGACGCCGAGTAGCTGGCCGTGAAGCTCTTCAGCAGCAGCTCATAGGGTATCTCGAGGCCGACACCGATCTGCCGGGCCACGGCGGTGACAAAGCCGTCGAAGGCGGTATTGGGCCTGGTCGGGTTGGCAAAGTTCGCTTTTTCGCCCTGGGCGAGGTCGACCACGGCGCCGCTGCCGAGTTCGAGCTCGGTCTTGGCGTCGGCCGACGTGGTGCCGCTTGCAGCGCCAATGATCGGATCGGACGGGTCGCCGATGTTCTCGTGCTCCACAAACACCGTGAACATGGACGAGACTAGGGTGGCCCGGAGCTCGGCATCGGTATAATCGCCCAGCACCTTCATGGCCTCGATCACCGGCGCCAGGAACGGAATGCCGCGGGCCTGGTCGGGGCGCAGCTGGTGATAGAGGTGCAGGATCTGCGGCGTGCCCGTGGCCGACGAGCCCTTTTCGTAGCGCTTCCACTCCAGCTTCTGGCCCGAGGCGTAGTCGTCGGGGTGGCGCGTGGCGATGTGATAGGCCACCGGCACGCCGTCGGAATCGAGTTCCACCCCGTCGATCAGGTTGGGCGAATTGGCGCGGCGACTGGGGTTCGACAGCCGGTCGGCCTCGACCAGATGCAGCTTCAGCCCATAGGTGTCGCCCCGGTCGAAACGCCTCCGCCGCACCACCAGCAGGTCGCCAGACACCAGCACCGAGCGGAAGACCAGCGGCAGCAGCCCATCGAAGTTCTGCCTCCCGCAGAAATCCGGGTTCCGCCAAAAGGTCATGAACTCGCGATAGAATTCGCGCTGCTTGGCTTCGGCCTGGTCCTGGGTCAGGCCCAGCACCTCCCGGTCGATCTGCGGCTGCAGCACCAGGCCGTCTCCCACCACCGAGGTGACCACGGTGTTGATGACGCCCGTGGCGATCGGCTGGTTACGCTCGGCATCGCGCGATCTCGCGCGCAGGTCCGGCAGGTCCTGGGCCAGGCCCTCGTTGGCCGAGGTCTGGAACGGCCGCCAGTTGCGGAGCGAGCGGCTGTCGCGCCTGCCGCCCTTGTAGTCCCCCACCGCCGCCGACATCATCAGCCGCGAGCGCAGCCGCTCCATGCCGGTCGCCGGGTTCCACCATGAGGCCAGCCGGTCGGTCAAGGTCCACGGCACATCGACCTGGCTGCTGCCGACCCGCACCGTCCTCATTCCGGCACCACGTAGCGGGTCCGGCGATAGCCCTGGGCCGATCGCGACAGCAACTGCACCTTGGATTCCCAGTAGTTGATCTTGCGGGTGATCTCGCCGGCATCCGCGCGGCTCAGCGAGCGCCCGGCGATCGAATAGCTCTGGCTCGCCGAAACCGCCGCATCCGCCGCCAGCCAAAGCGAAAGTTGCGCCTCCGCCTGCGCAAGTGTGGTGCCGGCCATTACTGATCCTCGCCCGTGACTGAGATAAGCAATTCGCGGGGCCCCTCGCTGATGAAACGCCGGAGGCAATGGCGCTCCAGCATCGCTCCCAAGGTGCGGAGCCGCCGATCCGTTTCCTCCATGCTCGCGGACTTCCGCAAGACGAGCGTCGCCTCGTAGATCTTCTTGTCCACCATCAAGCAATCCCCCGCGAGCGCACGCCGCGGCGCACCGCGGGCGCCTGTGCCGGCTGTTTCGGCGGCACCGCGGCAGCCTTGCCCGGGCCCATCAGGTCTTCGAGGTCCATCTGCAGCTCCGGCAGCGGCGAGGCCCGCTCGGCCTCGAGGCGGTTCCACGTATCTTCCGACAGGGTGCGGATGCCGATGCGGTGCGCGGCCCCCTCGGCCTGCACCATGGTGTCGAGCATTTCATTGGCCTGGTTCGGGTCCTTGTCCCATTTGTAGTCGACGAACCCATCCTTGCGGCGCACCGCCCGGCGGCTCTCGGCCGTGAGCTGGCGGAAATATTCATCCTCCAGCCCGTTGGGGAAACTCACGTAGCCGCGCTCCGCCGGATCGTCCTTGCCCAGGTTGCGATAGAGCGCCATCTTCATCGGCGAGGTTCCCATATGGAAAAAACGCCCGGCGTATTTCAGGATTTCGCCGCGGCGGTTGCGCTCGCGCTTCACCTTGGCGACCAGCGGAGCATTGTCGTGACCCACGCCGCGCACCATGATGACCTTGGAAATAGGGTGGCGCCTGGCCCATTGCCACACATCCTCGGTCCAGGCGTTGCCGTCGATCGCCGTCAGGTCGATGCCGATGCGCCGTCCCGAGGCGTGCCGCCATTGCAGCGCCATCACGTTGTCGAGGCCCTTGCGGCAGGTCTCCTCGGAAATGTGATCGAGCACCACGCCCTTGTCGACCGTGTGGCGGCGGCCGTCGCGGCTCCACGCCACCACCTGCCACTCGACGCGGTCCTTCTGGCAGTCGACGCCCATGGTCAGCACCAGGCCCCAGAGCGGCACATGGCCGCGCTCATGTGGGCTCTTCGCCGCCCGGTCGCGCAGGCCCTCCCAGGGCGGCGCCTCGCCCTTGGCGTCGAAGGCCAGTCCCGCCGTGTCGTTGAGAAACACCTGCTCGGCCTTGGGGTCCCCCTTGGCCTTCAGCCATTCCCGGGCGATCAGCTCCCAGCTCTGCAGCGGCGCATAGGCGCTCCACAAATGGAAGCTGCGGTGATGCCGCGACGCCGCCGGATTCTGCGCATGCCAGTGCCCGCGCAGGACCATGTCGCGGCGGTGGTGCTCCTCGATCTCCCCGCCGCATTCGGGGCAGGTGAAGTGCGCCTTCTCGGGCGCTCCCTCGTCGAGGTTGGCCAGCATGTTGGCCCATTCCAGCGCGTGCTCGAACCCGCAGTGCGGGCACGGCACCAGGTATTTCTCCTGGCTGCCAGCCTGATAGTTGCGGGTAATCTTGCAGCCGGGATTAACAAGTGGCGTCGATATCTTGAATATCTTCGCGAACTCGAAGCCCCGGCTCCGCGAATCGGCCTGCTGCTCGGGATCGCCGGCTTCGTTCAGTGTCCACTTCGACAGGTCGTCCTGCACCTGATATGGAACCGACACCTGGGATAGCGACGACGGCGAATTGGCGCCAGAAATCAGGATCGAGCCCCGTCCGTCGATGCGTTCCTTGAACAGGATGGAGTCGCCACCGTCGCGGCTACGCTCCGGGAACATCCGCGCCACCGCCGCCGTGGCCTTGAGCATCGGCTTGAGCTTGATCTTGCTCCACCTCACCGCGTTGTCCTCGGTCGGATGGATGAACATGAAGTCGCCGGGGTCCATGGCCTGGACGCCCAGCGTGAAAATGTTGGCGAGCACGGTCTTGCCAATCTGCGCGCTGCCCTGGAGCGTCACGATACGGCATGGATCGTCGGGGCCCAGGCCCTCCAGAATTTCGCTGAAAAACGGGAAGGCCTGTGGATTGTAGGGACCCGTCAGGCTGCTCTCGCGTTTCGAGAACACGATGTTGTCGACGGCAAAATGCTCGAAATCCACGCGCTCCGGCGGCTGGATGGCAAGGGCCGCCGCCTGCAGCATCAGGGCCGCGGCGTTGGCGAGAAATGTTGGCATAGGCTTCAGGCGTCCGGTGTGTCGGTTGAATCGTCGTCGATGGCCATGGGCTGCGCTGCCGCGTCCATGGCGAGTTTCGCCGAAATGCTGGTGCGCACCTGGCGGAAGCGGTTGCGCATGAGGTGCTTCACGTCGCGGGCCGGCAGCTTGAACGTGTCGGCGATCTCGGCGGCGATCTCCGTGAGCCCGCCCTCGAACATCTGCATGATGACCGAGGCGAGCTTGCCGCCCTCCGCCGTGGCGTGTTCGGCCCTGACATAGATGCCGCGCCGCGCCAGTTCCTCTTCGCGCGCCTTGCGGTTCTGGGCCTCGGCCGCCGACAGGCGCTCGCGCTTGAGCTTGAGGTCGATTTCGTCGGCTTCGCTGCCGCGCTGCGGGGCAATTGCGTCCGAAAAAATGGGCTCCGTCAGGTTGGTGGCAGCGCCGTTTCCCACCCGCTGGCCGGGGTCGGTGCGGAGCTTGAGCTTTTCGATGGCGAGGTTGACATCGATCTTCTGGTCGCGGCCCGCGCCCACCAGACAGTCGCCGATTTTGCCCTCGGCAATCATCTGCGACACCCGCCCGGGCGACACGCCGATCCGCTTGGCGAACCCGCTTTTAGTATCCAGGTTTAGCATTTTAGGCTTCGATTTTACCCTGAAACTACCCCCAACCCGCGGTTTGAATTACCAG
>Ga0207952_1000399_pt1 | contig 36836 bp, 62 predicted proteins | sample SubbioR12Aug_8Ca_FD_184831 | JGI IMG/M metagenome (GOLD analysis project Ga0207952, IMG submission 184831) | Serpentinite rock and fluid subsurface biosphere microbial communities from McLaughlin Reserve, California, USA - CR12Aug_8Ca (SPAdes) | ecosystem: Environmental > Terrestrial > Deep... | reverse complement strand
CACTGGCCACAGGAACACTGGCCACAGGAACACTGGCCACAGGAACACTGGCGACTGGAACACTGGCGACTGGAACACTGGTTTTTTTAACACAGAAACTCCTAAAGAAGTGCTTATTTTTGGAAAACTTTGTAAAAGAGAAAAATGGGACAATGCAAAAAAACCATTTTGTTTATTTTTTGATGTGAATGTATGGGTTAACTACGAAGACATGTCAGAAGAAGAAAAAAGTAGAATAGACACAGCTAAATTTACAGGTGGTTATATGAAAAAGTTAGATTATAAAGAAGCTTTTACAAAGTCTATGAAAAACGCAAGTAAGGAAGAAATAGAATTAGTTAAGAAATTACCAAACTTTAATGCAAAAGTCTTTGAAGAAATTTCAGGATTTAAAATTAAATAACATGAAATACATAAAACGAACTTATAGAATAACTCCTGCCCACGACAAAAAAGTCAAAAAATCAGCAAAGAAAACCAAACAAAGCGAAAGTGAAGTAATAAGAAAAAGTATAGACTATCTTACACCAGATACTTATTAACATTAACTAAGTAGAGAATTACCAGATATTAAACAATAAACTTATGAGAGAAATAACAATAATCAGAAGTAAAATAAGTATACCAACTACACCAAATTTCATAATAGAGAATGGAGCACCAAAAAAATAGGTTATTTTACAGAAAAAGCATTAAAAGAGGTGGCTAAAGAATGGACTAAAAATCTACTAGAAAAAGCTGACAAAAGTTTCAAAAGATTAAACAGAAGCTAGACCTATTATCACTAGAAGTGAAAAAGTAAGACCTTATAAGAATAAATAAAAATAATATGTGGCAAATAACTGTAGCAGTAGGAGTGATAGTAATTATAACATGTATAAGTGAGTTAATAAGGTTGTCTTATACCAGTAGGTATGATTTATACATACACGAACCAAAATGGGTAAGAACTTGGAGTCGTATAAACTTTAAAGTTATTACTTGGGGTGCTTTCATATTTTGTATTTCTCACATAACTTGGGCTATACGTTTAGTAAACTAATCTATGGAAATCTCCATCCACCTACAACACATAAGGAAACAATTAGAAACTCCTAAAACTGGGATGGTAGAAAAGCGTAAGGAATACAACAAAGCCTACGCCAACGCAGTAAAGTGCTTCCAGGACAGAATCAACAAGGATAGAAAGAAAGAAAAGAAAGAACTTGTACCTTTTATGGCGGTCAAAATGAAGTTAGTAGGGGTCAGAGAGTTAGACGATTTAAGAGCTTGGTACAAAACTTGCTTGGACTACAGCTACACGAGAGACAAGGTTACGTTAAAAAGAAAAACATTCTCCCAGTGTTTTTTCGGAGGAACTAAAGTCTAGCATTATCAACTAACAAGAAATAAGATGGGAGAAACAATAAAAACAAAAATTAGAAAAGTATTTAGGTTTCTACAACAAAAAGAACAAGGGCGAGATGAACACGGAAATAATGGCTATGTAACTCTTTCGGGCAAAAAGTATTTTGTAGGTAAAATGAGTTATGATGAATGGTACTTAGAACCCTACTACAAAGGACGAACTGAACGAGATAGTTTTAAAATAAATACTCTCTGGGAAAAGCATGACACTACAGACATTCTACAGCTATTTGAAGACAACGGATTTATAGAGGTTAATGTAAAATAGTTTTCCACACCCTAGCTTTACAAACATAAACCACTATGCTACATTTAATACAGCTCTAGTCCAGCTAATTATAAAAAATAAATTAAAAAGTATGTATTCACAATATAGCAAAGTAAAAGGTTTCCAAAGTATGAGAGTAGAAAGCAAAGCAAGTGAATTTATGAAGACATTAGACTCTTTAGTGAACTATGACGATGGGCAAGGTCGCACTAGAGATATACTAGATGGCGAAATTTATGAGTAAAGAACTAATCCTAAACGAACAACAAGTAAACTTCTTAGAAACACTACTAGCCGAAGAATATATAAAGGATTCTGAAAGTGGCGTGGAACCTAGAAGTAGCACAAATATGCACATCGCCTACCAATTATTGAAACAATTACAAGATAACGAATAAAAATATGAAAATAACAGACGAAATAAAAAAGATTTTAGATAGACCGTTACCAGACGAAGCAGTCAGTCAACACCCTACGAAAACTTTCCTCTCTTCTATTAAAGCAATTTATGTAACAGAAAGAATGAACGAAGCATTTGGAGTAGGTGGTTGGACTTTAAAAGTAACACACCAAGAAACACAGTTAATCGAAAAAGGTAATCCTATGGTGGTAATTAAAACAACATTTGAAGTGCCAGAGTATGGAATTTACTATGAAAGTTTTGGTGGTAACGATAACAAAGATTTAGGCGATGCTTACAAAGGTGCTACAACAGACGCAATAACTAAAATCGGTTCATACTTGGGTATCGGTGCAAACGTCTTCAAAGGGTTACATACTGGTAAAGGTGGAAAGAAAGAAACACAAAAAGATTATCAAGAAAAAAATAAATCAGACTACGAAAATGGAACCGACCCATTACAAGATATAAACTACGAAGAAATATAATATGGAAAAATACATCAAAAATTTCGTAATCCAAAAAAACAACCAAAAGAAAAGCAACAAAGCCCCAGATAGAGTTATCAAAACAAAAATCGGCGAGGAATGGGTAGAGATTGCAGGAGGTTGGATAAGAAAAGACAAGAACCAAAATGACTTTGTATCCTGCTTAATGTCTAAAACTTGGGTCGATAGCAAAGACAACACTAAGAGACGAGAGGGCTATGTAATCGCAGCAAAAAGTGAAATAAGTCGGTTATGTGCCAAAGCAGGGGAAGAAGACCCATTTGAAGTGCCACCAAACGCGTAAAAATGCCCCTAGAAACGATTTAAACCAATCAAATGACCAAAGACAGCTTTACATTCAAAATAGCCATAGTAAAAGGAATTAAGACCCTTGTTTTGAACTCACGAGCTTACTACCAACATTTCTTAAACAAGAAAACAAAAGAAGGCGATATTGGAAGTATAGAAGTAAAGCTAAAAAAACCAACAAGGTCAGAACAACAATTAAGGTATTACTGGGTTATTGTCGGACTTCTCGCAGAACATACTGGCGATGAAGACGAAGAATTACACGATGCCTTAATGAGTCTAAAATTCGGTAAAAAGAAAATAAAACTCGGTAAGGATATAGTAGAAGTTAGAAAGTCAATTTCAAACAAAGCAAAGTTTCCTAAATTAGCAATGATGGAGTTAATAGATTTTACATTAGAAAAGTGTGCAGAAATGGAGGTGGTCGTTCCTTCTCGTGAAGAATTAGGATATTTACCAAAGTAGTTTAACCCCTTAACAAACATTATGAAACCAAGTGAGAGAATAAAAGAAATATGGGCGATAGAAAACAACACGATAAAGATAGCGTTTCCTGAATTGCCATCTGTCGTATCAGCAATAATTGATTACTTAGACGAAGAATACGATAAACAACATACAATACAATTATTAGAAATTACGAGCAACCCTAAAGCTCAATAAAAAAGTAGGGGAGAAAATGGAAAAGCTAAATCAAATAATAGAGTCAATGGTTGCAGAAAAATCTCTTTCATTGGAGGTATTCCAGCAACTAAAAGAAGTTAAAGAACAATCAGACTTAATTGCAAAAGAGAATACAGCATTAAGAGAAGCTAGTATTGTAACTCAAAATACAATTTCTAAGTTACAAGATGATATAATTAAATTAAATCATCGTAACGCTGAGTGGGCTAAAAGAGAGGAGGAGTTAGTTACTAGAGAAAAAGCAATTTTAGATAGTGAACACCAACTAGCCCTTAAAGACAAAGATGTTGAAAAAGCTCAAGCAGTTAGTAATAACATAAAAGAAATAGTAGGAATTGTATTTAAAAATCCAACACTAAGAACTGGAATAATGAAAAGCACAAGTGAACCAGTAGGAGTAGACCAATATGGAAATACAAAATGGGCAAGTAGCGAGAACAACTACACGGAAGTAAAAACAGAAGAATAACATGACCATAGAAATAGAAAAAATGCTCTTCGGAGATTATAGGGTGCAAGTATGGGGAGATGATTTGCAATCAAGACTAGACCGAGAATACTTTTGCAGAGGATTTGATAGTGCATTACTAACAGCACTAAATATCCGAACCTTACCTAGTTTTGAAACACTAGACATTTACCACAGAGATATGGATAAATTAGAACTAATAAACAAATATGAAAAGGAGTAAACAAAGCACAGAATACTACAACTCCCGCATACAAAAACTCTTCACCCTAGACCCCGAATACAAAAGTGTAAAGAAGAGATATGACAGCTTAAAAATGTTGCTCCAAGAAAAATACCCCCTAATAAGGGAAATGGACTACATAAACTTACTGAAAGATACAATCTATTTAGACCGCGAACTTCGGAGAGCCACAGAGGGCATAGAGCAAGAAGAAAAGCAGATTTTAGAAGAAGAGTATTTATTGGAAAATGGATACGAGCCAAATTATCAATCAGACATTAAAAAATTAGCAATATTAAATTAAATATATGAAAAACAAACAAGGAGGATTTAGCACAGCAATAGCTATATTATTCATAGCAGTACTTATACTAGGTTTTATAGGTTGGGTGTTAAACATTATTAAACTCACAAAAACAGACTTCCAAGCCCCATACAAAGCAGAAGTTATAAGAGCAGTTAGCATAATCCCACCAATGGGAGCAATAGTAGGGTGGATAAATATTAAAGATTAAATGCTAAAAAGAACTCCATTAAAAAGAACAGCGTGGGTAAAGAAGCCAACTACACCACTTAAAAGAACTAAACTTAAGAAAGTTAGTAAAAGCCCTATAAGAAAAATACAGACAGAACTTTGGCAAGAGTGTAGAAGAATAATAAAAGCAAGGTATATAAAAAATGGTAAATATTATTGTTTTACTTGCGACAAAGAAATAGAAGGCAGTAATTGTCAGCTTGGTCATTTTATCCCAAATAGTGTAGGCGGTGCGTTGCTTAGATATAATCTTGACAATTTAAGACTTCAATGTTATTACGACAATATTAACTTAGGTGGCAATGGTAGCGAATTTTACCGCAGATTACTAAAAGAAAAAGGTCAAGACTTTGTAGATAAATTATTTGCACTAAAACATCAAACTACAAAAGCAATAGACCATTACGCAAGCTTATTAGCAGAATATAAGAATTACTAGAAATAGGATTATAAATATATGCCCCACCAATCAAACACACACAAGAAAATACTAAAGACTTTATATTTCGGAGCAACCTACGGCGAGCTAGGCAAACTCACAAACACAACCCCACAGAATATATACAAGTATACAAAAAAGCTCACAAAGGAAGAAGTAGCAAAAGTAAAAAATAAGCGATTAGCAAAGATTAAGGAGATAATGGAAGAATAAAGTTATCCACATAATAGCTTTACAAACGTAAACCAAATATAATATACTATATACATAGCTAAAGAGTAAACATTTAAGACACTCGTTTAGTTACAAAAGTATGGAAAAATATAAAAAATTAAAAGAGAAAATTAATGTACTAGATGAACAAATACGACCACTAGAAAGAGAAAAGTACGAGATAAACAAAGAACTTAGGATAGTCACAGAAACACTTGAAGAAGTGGTAAAGTCAGAGCAAAGAAACAAAGAGTTTATTGAAAAGTGTAATGAGTTTGACCCAGAAGATATCTTTGTGGACTTAGAAGAAAATGACGACAGATTTGAATATGGTACAGATGACGGTACGCTTCATATTTCTCAAGGTAAAATCCACGCTTGTTTCATTTCAAATCAAGACTTGAGTAAGAAAGAATTTAAAGAACAATCTACACCGATTATAAATGCGTTTAGTATTAAATGGGAAGATATAACCTAACAGCTCACTAGTCCCGAGCTAATAATAAATTAAAAAGTATGAACAAAAAACAAAAAGGGAGTGTAGAATTACAAATAATTTTAATACTTATGTCTTTAGTAATTTTTATTGCTTCAGCAAATATATTAAATCTTAAAAAAGATGTTGTCTCCTTCCAATCCCACGACTCCTGCATAGAAGCCCTATACGAAACAGGAATTGACCCCAATGATACAGAAGAAAGGTCGAGCTTTTTAAAGAATTGTATAGATAGATAATTGAAAATTGAGTACTAGGTAGATGGGGGATGAGACGACCACAAAGTGTCAGGTAGTAGGTATTGTACAACGCCAGGCTACCCCTTCCCCACCTGCCTAGTATCTTGAAAATGGAATAGAGTAGTTCTGGGGGAATTGTGTTTGGAAACAACTGGAGTGAAACCAGAATCCAAGTTCGAATCTTGGCTTTCCCCACAGCCACTTTATTTAGTAACTAAATCATTATTAAGTGTGTTAATAGAGAATAAAATATGAAAGAAGAATATATTGAAAACTTAATTAGCAAGATAGAACAAGCTCTTAAAGATAACCTGCCAGATGATGCAGATAAAATAGAACCTTACTGGAATTTTGGACATAAGTTAGAGTTTAATGTTTCAAAAGGATTTTACGAGAAAGAGGTAGAAATTATTATAGAATAATAGAGAATAAACTTATGAAGGATATTTACGACATTTTAGTTAGAGTGTGTGGTGCTGACGAAGATAAGAGGTTGGCTTTTAATTCTTATCTTGCCGAACCTGATGACTTTGTAGAGTGGCGTTTTCAAGGAAAACTAGGCTTCGGTGGTAAATTCTACAAGATAAGAGAAAAAATGTATGTGGACTGTTACCTTGAAGACAAAACACCTGAAAGAGAAAAAATAATTACAGAAGCCAATAAATTATTAGTTAATAGAGAATAAAATACATGGAAAAAACAAAACAAAGACCAGCAATTAGATTAGGAGACCCACACTCTTTAGAAAGTGTTTCTCGAGTAGTTGAAAGATACGGAGCAATAGAAGAAGAAACATTGAATAAAATAGTGGCGTGGCTAGATAAACACCCATAAGAATACAAATACGAAGTATATACAGAGTTTGGAAATAAGGTTTTAAAGACACAAAGAGTTGGAAGTTTCTTATACAAAATTACAGATAATCAGCACGATGCAGAAAATACACTTAAAAACTTAGATTAAAAATCCCTAACACGCACAGCGTAAAGAAGAAATGGCAACAACTAAAGTAAAAATTAAAGATTTAGAAACTGGAGAGATATTTAATATGCTTTTTGGAGATAGCTATAAAAGTTGGAAAGAACAGTATCAAGAATATTTAAGATTACATAAAGGTAAGATAGAACCGTTGCAGTTTTGGAAAAGCAATTCTAAATGGAAAGGTTTTGGTGGTTTAAAATGGTGCAGTGAAGATAGTTTTCAAGAAGAACTTAACAGAGAAGATGTGCAACAGAATGAGCCAGATAATCCTAACCCAAGAAAGTATAGTGATTTTAAGTTTAAAGAATTTTATTACTAATTAAACGTAAAGAAGAAATGAAACTAGAAAACCAAGTTTACTCACTAGAGCTTGCAAAGAAACTAAAAGAGAAACGGGAAGCCGTTTTGGGTTACGAAAAACTCTATGAAGTTAGTAATCTTGGTGCAGTTCGTTCTCTAGCTAGAAACACTACATCAGGCAGGGTTCTAAAACAAAATAGAAGTAGGTTCTATTTAAGTGTTTGCTTGTCTAATAAAAATAAGTACAGAACATTTGCAACACACAGGTTAGTAGCACAGGCATTTATAAAAAACCCTGAGAACAAACCTTATGTAAATCACAAGAACGGCAATAAGTACGATAATCAAGCTAGAAACCTTGAATGGACTACACCATCAGAAAACAAAACACATGCTGTTAAAAACGGGTTCACGTATTCTCCTAAAGGGCGTAATCACTGGAATGCGAAGTTAACTGAGTACGATGTTGTGTTGATTAGGAGGAATGCTCATAAGCCCTTAAAAGAACTAGCTAAACAATTTAAAGTAAGTATTCAAACCGTGTCGGATATTATCAATCGTAAGAAGTGGAAACATATATGAGATTACAAGACCAAGTTACATCAGTAGAATTAAGCAACAAGTTACACATTTTAGGAGTAACAGCTCCAAGTATGTTTTATCGTGAATGGCAGGGAGCAAAAGAGAACGAGATAGAAATAAATAAAACTCCTGATTATTGTCCTGATACTGTTAATTGTTATTCTGTCGCAGAGTTGGGGAACTTACTGCCAGGGCATTTGCCAGTTGATAACCACTCTTCGTTTAAGTGGTGGTTAGGTTGCAATAAGTTAAAGTTAAAGTACCGTGTATCATATTATTATGGTCTAAATCCCGATTTTGGTAAATTTCTTAAGTATTTTCAAGAAAACACCGAAGCAGATGCTAGAGCAAAGATGTTAATCTACTTATTAGAAAACAAACTTATAACTTTATGACAAACAAAGATAACATAGAGGAGAAGATAAAAGAATGGAGAGAGGATTTTGAAGACCAATACGGTTTAGAAGACCCAACAAGAACATTTAGAGACTATGATGACATGCTAATTATTAGAGATAATTTAGTTTCTTTCCTTCGCCAAGCCTTAGCCGAACAATCCACCCTCCACCAGAGAGAGATGGAATTACTTAAAGAGGAGATAGAAAGAGGTATAAACGAGATTGATATTGATAGTATTAGTGGCTCTGCTGTCTGGGCTAGAACAAGAATTAAAGATGTGATTGATAAAATTATAAACTCTAAACTAACTAAATAAGTATGGAAACACTAAAACAGCAACTAAAAAGGAATAAGGAGGAATTTGATAAATACTCTGGTGATTCAGCTAACTTTTTTACAGAAGTAATTACAAAAGTAAATGCTGTAAATATATACACCTCCTCCCTATCCTCCATTATAAAGCTACTGATACAGGAAGAAGAAAAAGAAATGAAAGAAGAAACTGATTTTGAATTGTCAGCAGATATGGAATTTGGCAGGGATAGAGTGACTGATTTCCGAATAGGTTTCAACGAAGCCAAACAAGACTCAATCAATCGCCTAAAAGAATTATTAAAACTAATAGAAGAATAATGGAAAACAAAGACACAACGTGCGAAAAGTGTAAGACTGATTGGGATAAGAAACACTGCGAGTGTGAGTGTCATCAATCCAAAGACACTAAGGTAGAAGATTGGAAGGGAAGGTTTGATAAAGTTTATGATACATGGAATTATACCAGGGGTGGTCATTATGAAGATTTAAAATCCTTCATAGAAAAGGTAAGAATCCAAGCCCTAGAGGAGCAGAAGAAGAAGATAGAAAAGGAACTCATAGAGTTGTTGCCAATGCCGAAGTCAGCTAGTAAAATGATTTATGTGAACAAAATCAAGTTTCAAATTAAAGCATATTTTGAGTCATTACTAAAATAAAACAACTATAATATATAATATGACAAAAATACCACTATGGTTATCAAGTATAATATTGCTAGTCTGTGCATACTTTGTAGTCGCAATCTCGGTAACCTGGAGTAATATGGACTACTGCAAACACGGTATAAGTCCTGAAATGACTTGTAGAGAAAGGTATACATTATGGAACTGGTTTTAACCTAAAAGAAATGTCCAAAAAAAAAGAATTAAGAGGAGAGTTTATAAAAGAGTTTGTAACGCCATCATTAAACACAAATGCTAATGAGGTTACAATTTTATCTAAGTTTGCAGACTGGTGGTTATCCAAATATGAAGCTGAACTGAAGGAGATACAAGAAAGTATCAGTAAGATAGACGATACTGGTGGTGGGAACGGACGTAGAATAAAGGTCCTAATGTTAGCCATGATAGATGAGAAACTAAAACAATGCTAAAAGCTAGAGAGTCGGACCAAAACGTTCACAGCGATGTACAATACCTGGACCCATATATCCAGGAGGCTTTAGAAAAGCGACTATGTGTAAACTGCGAGAGAAAGCTAGGCACTGGAGGTTATCTGTACATCGAGTATGTCGTCTGTTCAAACGGTAAAGTAGTCTGGTGGCATACGCATAGATGTTATAGGAAAAAGTTAAAAAAACTAGACAAGTAATTAAGGGATGATATAATGTATAAAACAAATGACCTACGAACTAGCTAAAAAACTAAAGGATGCAGGGTTTCTAATGCCGACTCTACGAGAGTTGGATATAACAAATACAGTTGTTTTTAGGAGAGAATGGGCTTGTTTTGATGATGAGAAAGAGATACGCCTGTACCCCACCCTCTCTGAACTTATAGAAGCGTGTGAAGAGAAAGGAGAACTTGTAATCAATGTATTAAAAGGGTATTCAATGGCTAGAATTGTAGGAAGAGATGAAGGAGCAGATGGCTCAACCCCAGAAGAAGCAGTAGCTAATCTGTGGATTACACTGAATCCAAGTAAAGTTGTATATTATAAGTAACTAATAAAATATGAAAGAAGAAAACACTATAAAGTTAACAGATGGTACAGAGTTAACGACACTAGAACCTGTTGAAAAAGAAGCACTAGAAAAAGAAATTGCTGCGGTATTAGATAAGTACAACGCTAAGTACCTCCCAGTAATAAAAAAGGTCGAAACTCTACAAGAAATAACACAAACAGCAGGATTATTTTTATTAAAGATAAAAGGTATACCAACACCTTTCGTAGCAAATGGAGACAATAATGGAAAAACCGAAGAAGCTCCCGAAACTAACTAAGAAACAAAGAGGGTTTGTTAAAGATTATGTATTAAGTGGGAATGGTCAAGAATCAGCTTTGAATAACTACAATATAGAAGGAAAGGACAAGGAAAATATAGCTCGTGCAATAGCAAGTGAAAACTTAACAAAACCTAATGTCGTAAAAGCTATAGAAATTAAGACAGAAACTCTAAAATCTGCACTTGAGAAAAAAGGAATTACACCAGATAAAATAGCAGATAAGATAAATGTTTTATTAGATGCAGAAGACTTAGAAACAGGCAAAAAGGATTATACAGCTATTGACAAAGGTTTAAAGCACGCTAAAGATATTTATGGAGTTGAAGATTCTGAAAAACCAAAAGATGCTAATATTTACAACTTCTTTTTTGAGCCAAAATTCCAACAGAACATAAGAAACTTTGACGAAAACCTTAAAAACCTTATATTAAATAAAGATGCTGACAAGAATTAAAAAACTCTGGCAATTATCTAAAAAGAACTTAAACGCTTTAGATGAAATCTCTTTAGAAGAAATAGAGAAACTTCCTAATACTGGTAATGGTAAAGCTATCTTTATACCTATGATGACACAGCCAGAATATGAAGAATATATTAAGAATCAACAACCTTGGTATAAACAGTTACAAGAGAAGCTAAAAGAATTAAAGTAATGAAACTTCACAACGAAATCGTAGAAAAACTTCTACAAGAAGTAGACGAAGACATTAGAGAGTTGATGCTTAAACCTAATAGGAATACCGAGTATAAAGGTTACCACTTATTACCAGACCCAACTAATACAATCTTAAGTTGGCAATATATGAGAGATTATAAAGGAAAATAATATGGAACATCCTGATGTAGTAAAACTAGAGAATAGGCTTAATCAAGTCTGGGAAGAAAGAGATACTCAAGCTCAAAGAGAAGCTGTTAAAAAGGAGTATGATGTAGATGAAGACTTACCCGCTAGCATATTCTACTGCTACAAATGCAAGGTAGATTACTTCCCTAAGCGTGTGGTCAAAGTAGAACAACAAGACTGGAACACTGGAGGTATATTTAGACACTGGAGGGCAAAACATAAATGTGGAACAATGAATGTTCGCTTAATTAGTCAAAAGATTAAGGATAAGTTTTTTATTAAAAGTCCGTCTGTCTGTCGGGATAGACGTTTAAACAAGCTAGATTTATTGCAACCACAGGAAACTGGCTTTGATATGCTTTATGGAAAGAAATAGTGAAGATTGGATTCCTGAACGATGGAGCGAAGTAGCAAAAAAAGAAGATGTAGAAAAATTGTCTGAAAAATTACTTAATTTAATTAAAAGAATAGAAATTTTAGAATCAAAATAATTATGTATAACGACTACTATTTACTAAAAAGAGTTCAAGAAGAAGAAGGTGCTGTATCTTATGCTAATGTGCAAGACAGTTTTACTTACAAGGGTGAAGTGGTTAGAACACCAGTATCTTGTGAGTTTGACTTAGATATAGGAACAAAAGTTATATTCCTCAAAGGCAGTGGCGAAGATGTAACCATAGACGGAGAAACTATGAAGGTCGTAAAACTTGAAGATATAATTATGAAAGCATAATGAAAATACTTAAATTTGGAAATGATGGAAGTAAGAGAATACTAACAGGTATAAACAAAGTAACTGACTGTGTTTCGCCCACTTTAGGGGTAATAGGGAAAAAGGCTATCCTTGACGCAGGACATCTTGACCCAATCTTTGCTGATGACGGGGCTAAAATCCTTAATATGATTGATATCGAAGACCGCTGGGAGCAAATGGGTAATCGTTTAATGCGAAAGATAGTTAATAAAATGCACCACAAAGCAGGTTCAGGTAGAACAACCTCTGCTGTCCTTGCTAGAGCCTTTGCTAATGAAGCCTACAAAGAGATTAAGAAAGGCAAAGACCAACGAGAGATTGTAGAACGCTTAGAGAATGGGCTTAAAAAGACTTTGGAAATTCTATCTACTCTAAAGCGTGAAGTAAAAGACGAGGACATAAAACGCCTTGCCTTAACAGAAAGCCTAGATGAAGAAGTAGCTGACATAATCGCTAAAGCTATTAAAGAGTTAGGCAGAAACGGAGTAATCACAGTAGAAGACAGCAACAAAGTAGAACTAACCCTTGAAACTGTTAAGGGTATGAGATTTAAAAAGGGCTTAATCTCTGAACACTTTATCAACGACCCTGAAAAGAACAGATGTGTTTTAACTACGCCATATATCTTAATCGCCGACCGAAGAATAGCCACTAACTTTCAAATAAAGAACATCTTAGAAGCTATGGTAAAAGAGGGTAGAACTGATTTGCTTGTAGTCGCCTTAGACATTGAAGGCGAGGCTTTAGCGTCTTTCATCATCAATCATCAACGCAGGGCTATGAATATTGCCTGTGTCCAAGCTCCTTTCAAAGGACAACAACAAAAAGACTTTTTAACTGACTTAGCTGTGCTAACAGGTGGGAAAGTAGTAAGTGAAGAAGCAGGAATGTTCCTAGACAAAGTAGGCACCGAAGTGTTAGGACAAGCTAACTCTATCATCGTAACCAAAGACGAAACCATAGTATCAGGCGGTAAAGCTGACGAAACCCTATTAAACGAACGTATTGGCGTTATAAAGGGGGTTATAGAGAAAACAGTAGAATATGATCGAAAGGTAGCAGAAGAACGCCTAGCAGGGCTTACAAGTGGTATAGGAGTGATAAGAGTAGGTTCTTTCACAGTAGATGAGCAAAGACTAAAGCGAGATAAGATTGAAGACTCTGTGAACTCTACAATGTTAGCTTTAGATGAGGGTATTGTCGCAGGTGGTGGTTCTGATTTAGTTCGAGTGTCTAAACTTCATGATGACCCTATGTTTAAAAAAGCATTACTAGCACCTTTCAAGCAAATGGAAAAGAATGCAGGAATGAACCAAGGCTTTTGGAAGAAGGACACTATCAAAAAACTTACCACGCATTCTCACTACGAAACTAATTACGACATGGGCTATGATTTCAAATCTAAAAAGCTAGTGAATATGTTTGAGGCAGGCATTATTGACCCTTATAAAGTGGAACGAATCGCACTTGAAACAGCTATATCTATCGCTAGTATCTTCGCTAGTTTAGATGTGTTCTGTGCGGAGTTTCCAGAGAAGCAAACTAATGAAAACTAAAGGTTTTAAGTGGAATAAATTTGTAACAGCTACAACTCAAAAAGTGCTTAATAATGAAATCAATAATTATGTAATTTATGGTGGCAATTTCTTTATGGAATTAGTCTTGCCGAACGCTTTAAAAGTAAACTCTTTTGGTAAACTAAAACTTAGACTTGAAAAGTATGTTAAATCTCACGGAGGAAAATATCCTCAACAAATTACAGTAAATCCTCGTCAAAGATGTGAGTATGAAGACTTATTTCCCAGAGACAATAGACGAACTGAAGGAGTGCCACTAGTTCCCCGTGGCAAAAGAATAGACTGGATAGGCAAAGAAATTAAAACTAAGGTTAATTATGCAAAATGAACCAGATGTAAAAGAATATTCAATACTTCACTGGCTATTTTCTAACGGAATTACCAGTGAGAAAGGCGAACCATTGGACTTTAAAGACCATGCTTTTCTTCTTGATATTCTTACAGACTGGAGTAAAAACCAAGCAGTAAAGGCTTGTTCGCAGGTGGGGAAAAGTCTTACCTATAACTATAAAGCTCTATTCGCTTGTGATAAGTTCAAGTGGAACATAATCTACACAATGCCGACAGATGAGGACGTTAGAGAATTTGTAGGCACAAAGACTAACCGAATACTTGGCTCTAACCCTCAAGCATTTAAAGGCATACAAACAGATAACATTGAAAGAAAAGACATAAATGGACGCTCTATTTTCTTTAAAGGAACAGTATCTCGTTCGGCAGCTATTTCCACTTCAGCAGACCTACTAATCCACGATGAAGCTAGTCGCTCTAACCAAGAAGCTCTAAACACTTATAAATCTCGTACTAAGGACTCTACATATAAAGGACGCTGGCTATTCTCTAACCCTACTACTGAAAGAGATGTGCTTGACCTAGAATGGCAAAAGTCTGACATGAAAGAATGGCATATAACTTGTTCTAAATGTAAGGACGAACACTATCTAACCTTTCCTGATAGCTTTGATAAAGAGAAGAAAATCTATATCTGCAAGGCTTGTAAAGAGCCTATCAGCGATGATGTGAGGCGTAAAGGCAGATGGATAAACCAAGATGGCGAAGTGTGGCGTGGCAAGCTTAATCCTAAATACGATGTATCAGGATGGCATTTATCTCACTTAATAGCCACTAAGCTAACAGCTAAAGAGGTGTTGGAAGATAGTGAATGCGACCAAGAGTATTTTCATAACTTTGTTCTAGGTGAACCATATAACCCTGGTGACTTAACTGTTTCACGAACCACAATACTAGACCTTTGGACACCAAAAGACTTGGTAACAGGTAATTGGTTTTTGGGTGTTGACGTAGGAAATGTAAAACACTTTGTATTAGGAAGTGAGCTAGGCATAGTCAAAGTAGGTAAATTTACAGAATGGAGTGTGCTAGACGATATGATGAAGTTCTACAAGCCAAAGCTAGTGATTGACGCCTTGCCTGACAGTACAATGTCTAAATACTTTGTAAAGACTTACCGAGATGCTTTGATGTGGTATCCACAAGAGAACGCTAATAATCCCCAGCTTGTAGTTTGGTATGGAGACAATGATAAGAAGGGTATAGTTTATACTCACCGAGATAGAAGTATTGATATGTTAATTGACGATATGGTACAAGCGAAATTCTTAATAGGTGTGCCAAGTAATAAAGACTTTCTACTTTACATAAAACATTTTGAAAACTTGCGTAGAGTAAAAGAAACGAATGCTAAAGGTATTGAAATGTTTAAGTGGCAGAGTATAACAACAGAAGACCATTTAGTTTTTGCTTCGCTATTCTACCGTTTAGCCGTAGCATCACAAGGTAATGGAACATTTTTACCTGAAACACCTAAACCTTATCAAATAATATCTGACGATAACAAAGTTGGAAAGTGGAGTGAATATTTTGATAAACTTAAATATGAAAAGTGAAATAATAAAAATACCTGTGTATATGTTAGATGAAGATGCTAAAATGTTTTTACAATTCCAAGAGCATTACGAGTTTTTTAGATTACTAATAGATAGAAAGGTGCATCAACAAAAAGGTGCAGCAATAACTCTACACCTCGATAATAAAGGTGTAATTAGGACAATAACAAGAGCAGATGTGCTGTATACTTATGGTTCTCAATTTGACAACCTAAATGAAAAGATTGTATAGTAGTGAATACGCTTTACAAAGTATTGCAAGTGTAGTATTAGCAAGTTATAATAGAGATAACTTAATAAATTAAAGCTCAAACTTAGAAAAGAAAGAGAGCGTTCCGAGAAAATCGGTGCGTTCTCTTTTGTATTATGGCAAAAACAAACATATCAAAACTTTCAGATGGAGACAAAGCAAAACTTGTAGAAAACAGGTGGAACTCATCTGATTCAGTTTGGCAAGTAGTAAAAAAGACCTACGAGATAAACACTAAGGTCTACGAGAACAAACCAGAGTGGCTAGAACAAGTACCTGTAACCATTCAAAAGGTAATGGCGAACCGCATAACTCCAAATATGGAAGCGGTAATCAACTCTGTAATCGCTAATCCTCCAGGCATTAACTTTATTCCTGGAAGGGAGGACCCACAAAGCGAAAATCTAGCTCGAAAACTAGAAGGCTACTTTAGAAAGAAGTATGGGGACTTGAATGTCAAAGAAACTATGAGAATGGGCTTGAGAAACCTATATTTCGGGCGTTTAATTGTTCTAAAACCCTTTTGGAACGCTAAAATCAACGACTTTGATGTCAAGGCGATAGACCCTAGAAATGTAAGATTTGGCAAAACAGCTAGAAAAGAAGAAGAAAGCGAGTTTGCTATTGAAGAAATCCCTGATAATCTCTGTGCTTTGGTAGCTCGCTTCCCTAAAAAGAAAAAGGAAATCCTAGAAAAGAGTGGTTTTACTGAAGAAACCGAAGACCAAGCCTACATAATGAACCCTGAAGTCAAATACAAAGAAGCGTGGCTAGGCGATTATGTAATATTTAAATACGACAATATAATCTTAGACACTATTCGTAATCCTTATTGGGATTGGGATGGGATGCTCATAACTGACGAAGAAGAACAGCAAATAAACGCTAGTTATGGCGAAGATAGGCGAGCAGTATTCACCCAAGCGAAATTAAAGCAAAGTAATAGACAGCCTAGCCCTGAAGTAGAAACTAACGCTCCACAAGGCGTAGAAGGCGAAATCCCACCAAATGAAGGACACACCGAGCCGCAAACTTACAAGGCATACAATTTCAACTACTTTAATCAGCCTCGAAAACCTTACATTTTTGCTACAATTCTCAACAACGAAAGCACCCCGATAGGTAGAACTGACTTTATAACTCTGTCTATCCCTTTACAGATGAGTATAGATAAGCGTAAACAAGACATCGGACAAAACTGTGAGTTAGTAAACGGAGTTATCAAGGTAGATAGCGAAGTCATGGGTAAAGCAGATGCACAGTCTTTAGCCTGTGAAGCAAAAGGCATTATATGGGGTAAAGGAGTGGTAGCTGGTGTTGCACGTGAAACAGGTGAGCCACTTCCAGCAATGGTAATGGAAGATATGTTAGATAGTCGAAGTGAGATTGATAATATCATGGCGGCTTCTTCTGCATTTAGAGGTGAACGAGAAGGACAAGAAACCAAAGCAGGCAGACTAGCTCTTATCCAACAATCATTCTTACGCTTAAATGAGCTTGTACAAGTAAATGACTATGTTTCACAAGAACTATTTGCTTGGTTCTATCAATTAGCTAAAACAAGCTACACCGAATATCACTATGCTAAGTGGATAGGCAAAGAAAGTGCTACTGAAGTGCTTGACCTTATTCAGGATGACTTTGAAACAGGAAGCGAAGTGCAGGTAACTCCAGGCAAAACCCTTCCAGTAGATGCAGAGTTTAGATTTGAACGAGCCCAAAAAGATGTGGAAGCTGGACTTATCTCTCCAATAGATTACTTTGAAGAAGCTGGGTATAACAACCCTAAAGATTTAGCCAAAGATGCACAAGTTTACAAGATTAACCCTAATGTAGCTGTAGGTATCACTCCTGAAGAATTAGCTGAACTTGCTCCTCCTCAAAAGGAAGAGAAACCACCGAATGTAACAATAAGTTATAAAGATTTACCACCAGACGCACAAGTTCAATTACTAGCTCAAATAGGAATACAAGCTGACCCAAATATACTAATAGCTGAAAAGATAGCAGAACGTGAGCAGGGAAATAAAGAATTTGGCTTAAAAGAAAAAGGGCAAGAGCATAGTCAAGTTATGAGTGAACGAAGCCAAATGCTAGCCGAACAACCTGAAGTAGAAACTGAATAATTGGTATGACTTGTGAAATGTCGTTAAACTTTCTCTTAAAAACATAACCCGACCAATCCTAGAGGAAGCAGTCTAACAAGACCAAGCCAAATCAAAGAAGTCGCAAAAATTATGGATTATGAAGCAGAGGTAGTAAGTGCTGATACTGGTTTACCAGTTGACACACAAGTGGCTGAACCACAGCCAGAGGTAAAAGAAGAAGTAGCCGAAGTGGAAACAGAGGAAACTACTCCTGAACCTACAAAGGAGGAAACTCCAACGGAGGAAAACTTAGTGGAACTTCCTGATGGAAGAAAGTTGCCCCCTAAAGAAGCGGAAGCAGAATATCGAAACCTGTATTCCGAATTTACTAGAAAATCGCAAATCCTCGCTAAATACGAGAAAGGCGACAATAGTAAAATTACAAACACTAATGAAACTACGGAGAAAGAGGAGTGGATACCGCAGACTTGGGAAGAAGTCAAAAAAGAGTCTATCCGAGAAATGCGAGCAGAGATGGAAAAAGAGCGACAAGCCGAAACAGAAACTCGTAAAAAGAACGAAGAATATGTAGTAGGACAACTAGCCGAACTTAAAAAAGAAAACCCAACTCTAAATGAAACGCAACTCTTTAATCACGCACTAAAATACAACTTTACGGACTTGAAGTTAGCACATTATAACTGGAAAGATATGCAGTCCTCTATCAAAAAAGCAACCGAAATGACAGTAGCAAATCTTCAAAAGAGAAATGCCGACCCAATCAATGGAGGTTCACAAGGAGGAACTATCTCAGACGGTGATGTATATGACCCAAGTGCAAGAAGCATTAGTTTAGTTGATTATCTCCATAGCTTAAAATAACAAAATGCAATTTTCCGCAGCAGTGACAACCGTAACCCGTAAAGCTATCCCTAAAAAGATATTCGATACAGTTACTCTTGGAACACCAGGTCTTATGACCTTTATGCGTACTGCAAAGGCTTGGACATCAGGAACTTCCTATGCTCCAGTCATTCAGTACCAAGACACAACAAACGGCGGTAATACTGGTATCGCCAACCAACTTGATTCAGACCGACAGAACACTCGTGTTTCTATGGACTTTGAAGTAAAGATGGCTTACAAGCCAGTAGTCGTAGCAGACATCGAAGTAACACTTAACAAAGGAGATGAACAAGTTGTTCAGCTTTTGGAAGCAGAATTTGATACACAAGCAAAGTCTCTCTTAAACGTAATGGCTAATAACCTTTACCAAGGAACAGGCGTAGGCACTTCTTGGGATTCTCTTGCAAACGCAGCAGCAGATTCGACAGTTTACGCTACTTATGGTGGATTGTCTCGTTCTACATACTCATCTATTGACGGTTACTACCTAGCAAGTACAGGAGCTTTGACTCTTACAAAACTTGCGACAGGTTTTGACGCAGTAACAGTAGGTATGGACGAGCCAACAGTAATGCTAACCACTAAGACTCTATGGTCTTCTTATGAAGCATTATTGACACCAACACTTCGTGCTTCATTCCAGACTTTCGCAGCTCCAAACTACGACCAATACGGTATGTTAATGGACTCAAAGTCTAATGCTTTCGGAACTCAAGGTTTCCGTGCGATTACTTACAGAGGTGTGCCAGTCGTAAAAGACGAGCAAGTACCATCAGGTAAATTTATCTACGCCAACCAGACAGCTTTCGGTATGCAAGGTGTAAGTATCACAGGTCAGGATTATGAAACTCTTAACTTTAAGAAACTTTCAAATGCTGTACCAACAGGAGTACCAGGTAATGTGCCATCAACTCGTGGTTTCAATTTCCGTGTTATGAAAGCCCCAGTAGACCAGCTCAGTCAGGTAGGATATTTGCTTTTCGCTGGAAACTTCTGCTCAGAAAACCCAAGACTCCTTGGAACTTTGAATGGGACATCATAAGAACACTAAAAGGTAAAAAAGTCAATGGGTGGTAGCTCCCGTAAGTGTTATAAAGGTTAGTTCTTTATAACAGCCCATAATTAAAAATTAAACTAACTAATTATGAAACAAAAAAAGAAGTGTTTAGTGTGTGATAAGTTCTTTTTCTTTGAGAAAAAAGTAAATTGTTCGCTAAAGAACTGGGCGTTATCTAAATTTTGTTCTAGGGAATGTATGCATAAGGTTTGTGATTTTCCAAAAGGAAATAAACCTTGGAATACAGGTACTAAAGGGCTACAGATAGCTTGGAACAAAGGCAAGACCCATTTAATTGGAGAAAAACATCCAATGTGGAAAGGTGGAATAAAAATTAAGGAGTCTGGTTATATCTTAATTTGGACACCTGAACATCCCAATCGCAATAAACAAGGTTATGTTCCCGAACATCGTTTAGTAATGGAAAAACACTTAGGTCGCTACTTGCACCCTAAAGAAGTTGTCCATCATATAAACGAAATAGTCAATGATAATCGGCTAGAAAACTTACAGTTATTTAAAAATAATGGTGAGCATATGTCATATCATTGTCTTAAAAAACCTAAACTTCCCTTGCTTCGTTAGTTAGGATAGACATTATTAACTAACCTTAGAATTGATTTATGACTGAGCAAGAAAAGTTAGAAGAGACAACTGCTAGTGCATCCCCTGATTCGTTAGGAGAAGTTACAGCAAGTGAACCTGTTGCAGAAGTCGGTGAGACAACTGGAACAGAAGACGCAGAATCGGCATCTGTGTAATTACAAATAGTATATTGCCCTTTACGGTGAGCTAAAGACTACATCAGAGGGTTCAAGAAAAAAATATATGGGACACGCAAGTAACGACATTCCAACATTGAAATATGGTAATAAGATTTACCCTGAAGATATTGCTGGAATGATAGGACTTCCATCTGTAGGTAACATATTTTATGTAGACCCAACAGCAGGAAGTGATACCGCAAATAGCGGTACAGAAGCAAACGATGCTTTTGCAACAGTAGCTAAAGCCTTGTCATCTATGAGTGCAGATAACGACGATGTTTGTATCATAGCTGGTACTGGTAGCACTGGTAGAACAACAGAAAGTGCTGCAATCAACTGGAACAAAAGACGAACACATATTATTGGTAATGGTCCATTACGAAGGATTAACCCTAGAAATGGTATTGGATTCGCAGCATTAGGTGGAAGTACTTGTTTTACAGTATCGGCAACGAACTGCTCATTTACTAACATCTCAATCGCTTCATTTACTGATAACAACGTGCTTGTTGATATTACAGCAGATTACCAATCTTTCGACCACGTTCATTTCCAAGGTATTGCAAACGATACAACTGGAGACGACACAGCGGCTCGTTCATTGTTAATCACAGGTTCAGGAGAACACATATTTACAAATTGTACTATTGGAGTAGACACAGTAACTCGTTCAGCAGCTAATGCTTCGCTCGAACTTACTGGTTCTTGCCCAAGAAACCAATTTATAAATTGTGATTTCCCAATCTATGCAGATGCAGCAACTCCAGTATTCGTTAAAGCGGCAACTGGTAACTGTAACGAAAGATTCTTGAAGTTTGATGGATGTTTCTTCCTTAACGCAGTTGATGGAAGCTCTACAACTTTGACAATCGGTATGGACGTAGGTGCAACAGGTAATGGAGTTATTATTATGAGAGATTCTTGGATGAGAGGTGCTACTGATATGTGCGATACTTATACTAACGTATATGTAACTAACCCTACAGTAAACACAGCTAACCAAACATTCCCAGTAATAGCAGCTACATAGTATTATTAACAGGCAAGAATGCCTAGCGGATAACCCGCAAATGTCTTTACGAAATGTCCACTAAAAAACAAGGACTATAAGTAAAAGATAAAGTTTATGTCAATGAAAATTTCATTTCAAGACGTTTTACAAACAACTACTGCACAGGGTCAAACAACTCCTGGACAAGTAGCACAAACTCCAGACGGAGCAACTTGGATTTACACTTTCACAGCAGAAGCTCTTAAAAAGAGTGATGTAGCTGTACCAGTAACAGCAGTAGGTGTAGATACAGTGAGTTCATCTGCTAACAACCTAGGACAAATCGTGTATATCACAGAAGCGTCAGCAGGTTGGACAGTAGGTGCTTATGCAGGTGCTTATGGTGTAGTAGATGACGGAACAGGAGTAGGACAAGTATTTAAGGTTCAAGATAACACCGCAGATACTCTTATTCTTTTTCCAGCTTACGCACTTACCACAGCATTATCTGTAGTAGATTCTGATATTACGCTTAATTTCCCTAACAAAGTGGAAATGGCGGCAGTAACAGATAAAGCACAGCAAGCAACAGGTATCGCTCAAGTAGCGGTACCGATAAGTTCTTATGCTTGGCTTTTAAAGCAAGGTACAGGACGAGCAGTCGCAGGTGAAGCTCTAACAGTAGATTTATCATTCGTAACAGGTGATGATACTGAAGGACAAGTTGTTAAAGGTACTACTGCAAAGGGTGCTTTTGACGAACAATACCTAGGATACTGTCGTGTAGCAAACGCTTCCGCAGACCAAGGAGCTTTGGTGTATGTAAACATAGCTTAATAGCTGACTTAGTTCCTCTATACGGGGAACTGGTCTCAGCCATTAAACGCTGACAAGGGAAAGGCGAAGCCCTTGATTATAAAATAACCATAAGAATTATATTTATGGATAATGATGCAAAAGTAGTAACTTTCAAGAACATAGCAGTTTTTGATTTTACTCCAGCTTTAGGTGCGATGTTTAATAGTCGCCCCATCTTCGGTAAAGTTGAGGCAGGTAAAATAGTGGTAGGAGAGGAGCTTTTCTTCCCTTATCACATAGGTCGTAGATTAGCAATTAACTTGGCTAAGGCTATGCTTGTAAAGGAAATCCCACCACCAGAATATGGTAAAGGAGACCCTGCACAACAAGGTTCGGCATCCTCTTTTGGAGACGAGCAGATAAATGCTTTAGTGGGTAGAATCCTCATCAGTGAATACCAAGAGGCAGCCCCTATCCAAGAGTCCGAGACAGACAAGCTGTTGAAGAAGTTTGAAGAACTTAACAAGACAGTAGAAAGTCTAAAGGCAGAAAAAGTATCTGCTGACGGATTCAAAGATAAGAAACAAGTTATTGAAGAACTTACAAAGAAAGGAATAACCTTTGATGCAAGGAAGTCAAAGGCTGAATTAGAGAAACTTTTAGCGTAAGGCTGAAAAGCTCATACGCAAAGACGAAATAAAGGTGCAAGCCCTTTTATGAGCTTATGATAACCCCAGAAATATTAAAAAAAGAAGAGTTCCAATCACTAAAGCAACTAGCAGACCTAAATGTTGCTATTTCCGAAACTCAAGAAAGCTTCCAAAAGCTAGAAATGACCGAAAGTGAGTATCTAGCCAAACGAGAAGAAAAGGCTTTAGTTCAAATTGAAGAACTCTATAAAAATAGTGCAGAACTACTAGAGGGAACACATAAGAATTACGAAGGTGTTAACACATTTTGCAACATAGTCACCTCTTACAAAGATTTCCTGGACGAAAACTACCGAATATTCCAAGAAATGCTTACCGACTTTAACGAAAGAAATGACTTGTGGGAGAAACGATACAAAGAACAAGTCCATGAGTTCAGCAGACAAGAAAAAATAATCAAAGAAGACGCTGAGAAGTTAAAAAAAGGGCAAGAAGAAGTAGAGAAACAAAAAGAACAAATCAAAAAAGACAAAACATTATTAGAAGATAGACGAAGAACGTTCCAAAGGTCAATAGAGCGATTAAAATTAGGTAAAAAATAAAATGGACAAAAATTATCAATCATTTACAAGCCCCGAAGCACCTACTCTAGTAGCAACCTATTACGCTACTATTTCAGCATCTACTGCTATCACATTAAATGCAGGAACAACTTATATAGAAGTAACCGCTGTAGATAAGGGAGTATTCCTAAAGTGGGATGCCACAGCTTCATCTAGTGCTTTTGACGAATATATAAATCAAAATACCACTAGAACATACAAAGTACCAAGCGGAACAACTACAGCAAACTTTATTCAACAGGCAGCAACAGCAATATTAGTAGTTTTAGAAAAATAAAATGGCAGACGCACTATCAGACCAAAACTTCAGAAGAACAAAACTAGCAGTCCTAAACACAGACACTGTTCAAGGCACAAATTTAGTGCGTCTTAAAATAAAAGAAAGTAATAACGGAATTAAAATTAACACAACAGCAACAATCTCGTTCACAATGCAACCAGTTACACCTAAAGATTCGAACTATGTAGATTGTTGGTTGTTTCAAGGAAGTGATGGGCTTTTATACCCAGCAGTCGCAACTTCCGATGGTGAATTATTAGTAAGCGAATAAACATATGGCAGACGATACATCAATTTTACCCGCAGACCAAAATTTCTACCGAGCCGCAGGCTTTGAAAGCGACTCTACCGCTGGTCTAGTATTAGCAGGTCAAATAGACGAAATAACAGGCAGAATACTTGTAGATAATGCAAGTGCATCAGGAACTGTCACTAGCGTGTCTGTAGTGAGTGCTAATGGTTTTGCAGGGTCAGTGGCTACTGCAACCACAACCCCAGCTATAACCCTCTCTACAACGATTACAGGCATTTTAAAAGGCAATGGTACAGCTATATCGGCTATCACAGTGGGTTCTGGGCTTTCTTATGATGGAACTACTTTATCAGCTACAGGAGGCGGTGCGGCAACAGAAATAACCGTAGCTAACGAAGCAACTGACACAACTTGTTTCCCTGTATTTGTAACCGCAGCAACAGGTGACCTAGCACCAAAATCTAACGCTGGTTTAACTTTTAACTCAAACACAGGAAACTTAGGAGCAACTATTCTATCAAGTTCATCTTTGACAGCTAGTGAAATAGTAATTACTGATGCCTCTAAAAACCTAGTATCAGCGGCAGTTGCAACCTATCCGAGTCTCACAGAACTAACTTACCTTAAAGGCGTAACTTCCGCTGTCCAAACGCAACTCAACGCTAAATTAGCACTAGCAGGTGGAACTATGACTGGTGCTCTTATTCTTGACGATACTTCCTTTCAAATACAAGAAGGTGCTGATACTTTAACGCTAACCGTCCCAGTTTTGACTGCTTCAAGAGCAATTACCTTTGGAGATTTTGCGGGACAAATAACAATAAACGAAGCAACCCAAACCTTAACAAATAAAACCCTCACATCTCCAATCTTAACAACCCCAGCCTTAGGCACACCAGCTTCAGGTGTTCTCACAAATTGCACAGGACTACCAACCGCAGGACTTGTAGACGATGCAGTAACTCTAGCCAAAATGGCTCCTGGTACTGATGGAAATCTTATAACTTACGATACTAACGGAGACCCAGCGTATGTAGCAACAGGTACAGCAGGTCAAGTCCTTACTTCAAATGGTGTAGGTACAGCTCCGACATTTCAAACACCCTCTTCTGGTGGTGGCGACAATGTAGTTTTTGTCCCAGCAGGTGCATTTGTACCAGGCACAAGTTGTACCCTCACACCAGCAGGTACGACTGCATGGATTCCTGTAGCCTCGTTTGCAGATGGTGCGACTGGAAGGGCAACAATTTCAGTAAAAGTTCCTAAAGGTTGCAATGGTATTACTTCAATAGAAGTAATTTACCAAAACACAGTAGCTAGTACACTTCAACTTTATTTAGAATATGAAATGGCTAGTTTAAATTTGGACTCTTTACCGTCAGCAGTCAACTCAGACACTGGTGCAGGTGCTGCACAATATGCTTCTGACAGCACATCTGGGAATATAGCGAAAGTTACAGTTCCTTCTTCTTCATATAATGGACTTACTAATGTAGACGCAGACGATTTGATTACAATACGAATAAATAGAGAGGGAGGAAACGCCAACGATACCTATAACACTGCTTGGGAAGTTATAGGAGTAGTATTCACATTCACAGCAGTATAACCCCCAAGAATAAAGAGATGGAAGATTTAACAAACATACAATTTGAAGACATACAAAACAAGGATAGCTACATTCAGTGTATTTCTATTCCTGGAACTTCAGCCACAACTTCTACAAATTATGGGTATGTTTTAACAGCTAGAGAAATAGCACTTGAAATCTTGGGAGTATCAGAGAAACACGAAACAGCAGGAAGTGATGCGGGTTCAGTAACTTTAGATGTGGTAAAAGTCTTAGATGGCTCGGCAATATCAACAGGAACGACAATATTAACTTCAACATTCAATTTAAAAAGCACAGCAAATACTAATGTGTTGAAAAGAGGAGTAGATTTATCACGAGCAACAAATATCAGATATTTACAAATAGGCGAAAGTATAGCTTTAAAAACAAGTGGAACATTAACAGCAGTAGCAGGGGTGCATGTGTGTGTTTATTTTAAACCTGCGAATAACGGCACTTATCGGTAATTATATGAAAATAAATCTTAACCAAAGTGGCGGAACAATTACATACGATTACGAGGACTGGCTTCAAGGCTTGGATACTAATTCTGGCGGAAACGATGGTCGGAAACTTGGAAGCGGTTTGTCTACTTCTGAAAAAGTAGACCCTCTTAGAAACTTGGGTTACATTTCTCCTTCTTATGCCCCAGAAAATGTAACAAATAATTCTAGTGTAACTTCACTTGTTAGAAATGGGATTATGACCAACCAAACTGCCTATTTAATAGCAGGAACAGGAGTAGGTAGTGGAGGTGGAATTGTCCATAAACTAACCACACCAATTACAGGAACAATATCAACAACAGCACCATTTCCACACGCAATAGACCACGCACACGCAAACGAAACAGGTTGGGATATGGTAAATTACACTGCAAATGTGGGCGGAACACCCACACTTCTAGGCTTCTTTTCTTTCTCTGACGACACAGACTGGGATGTAGGAATATACAACTATACAGCAGATACTTTTAATGATGATTATATGTCTACCGTTCCAGCTTCGCCTTTAGCTGCACCATACCTTACTGGAGGAAAATCAGCCCCACATCCACTTATAGTGGGCGATGATGATATTTTATACATAGCCGATAGAAACTTTGTCCACGCTTATGACGGAGCTACGGGAACAGATGGAACGTTTTATCCAGCAGTATTGACTCTTCCACAAGGTTGGATAATCACGTGTTTTACAAAAACAAATGACCAGAAACTTCTAGTGGGTGCTTATTATGATGCTTCAGGTATATCTACAACTACATTTTATTTAGGTCAAGCAAAAGTATATAAATGGAATTACCTAGACCTAGATTTTGATTATGCTTATGATTTACACGACAATTATATATCTGAGATACTAAACTGGAACGAAACCGTAATAGCTTTTACTGAAGGAAGAAGGTCGCAAACAGAAACAGGAACTAAAAAACTTCAGGCATTAGGAGGTAGTGGATTCCAAGTAATACAGACTTATTCAACAGGTGTTTTACCTATACGAGGAGGTGTGCAAGTAGTAGGCACAGATATTTATTGGAATGGTGGATTGATATATTTCTATGCAAAAAATCCTTATGGCGAAAATTATATATTTGGAAACATAAACGGTAACAGTTCTGGTAATGCTGGGATGTTGAGAATGTTCAGTGGATTATTTAATACACATTGGAGTAATGGTGCTGCAGCTAGTGGGTATGGTGTGCAGTATGCTCAAAGCAACTACACAACTACCGCTTCAGCTAGAGGAAAAGTAGCAACTCCATTATTCCCAGAAATGAAAAGGGGCAGACTTAAAAAAGTAGATATATACTTTAAAGATGCTGTATCAGGAGGAGTTAGTTTTGGGCTTTCGACTGTTATAGATAAAGGTTCAACCACGACTTACACGGAAAATGCAACTGTTACAAATCTAAAAGTTGAGGTAAAAGACAATAAACCAGACGGTACACCACTTGGAGATTTTACCACATTGCAACCAATCTTTACTTGGAGTGATGTAACAGGAGTTAATACTTCTGCACCGATATTAGAAAAGGTGGTTTACTTTTTTGAGTACACAGACATTAATCAAGGATTACAAACTTAACAAATTTTTATGAACAAAAGAACATATACAACATTTAGAAACGATACTGCTGCCAATGTATCTATCCCAACAAGTAACACTACAGCAATGGCCATTATAGATAAAAATATTAACGATAGTATTAATACTATTTGCAATCTGCAAGGTGGAAAATTACGATTTCTAGAAGCCACTAAAAACATGTATACAGTAGCCAGTCAGGAAACCTACCAGATACCTAATGGATTTAGGAAACTGATTGATATGTACATATATGATGGCACAGGAAGCTCGTCAGATACAATATACAAACCCAGAATGGTATTTGACCCAAGTTTGTGGTCAACTATTCTACAAGCTCGTTATGGAACACAACAAGTCCCATATTTTACATATGTAGAAAATACAACCTACAAAATACAGCCAATTCCATCAACTACAGGAAACTTGATTGTGCTTCGGGGTAGACTACAAATAAGAAGTTTATCTATTGCAGACTATACAACAGGAACAATCGTTTCAGTGCCTTATACAGATACTTTTACAGCTATAGTGGCAAGTGGTGCAACTTCTGGAACTCTAACAGGTGCTTGGAGTCTTCCAACAGGAACATACCAAATAAAGTTTTCTAACAGTGAATTTAGAACGGCTACATTCACAAACTCAAGTACAGCAGTAACCTGGACAGAAGCCACTACAAGTGTCGCAACTGCAACAATCACAGTAAATGGAAGCGGAGGAGGTTCAATAGTAACTGGCTCAGGTACCACCTGGACACAAGATATGGAAGGAAGATACATAAACATAACTCAAACAACTGCTGCAAATGGTGGTGATGGTTTTGATTACGAAATAGCTGACTATATAGATTCAACTCACATAGTCTTAACCAAACCTTATGAAGGGAGTGTAATATCTGCAGGTTCAGCAGCTTACACTATTGGTCAATGTTCGGTTATTCCACAGGCTTATGATATTGCAGCTGTGTATCGTGCAAGCGCACTGTATTGGCAAAAAGAAGGTAATTTAGACAGGGCTAAGACCTACTGGTATCTTTATGATGGTGGAAATGAAGCTGGGTATTCAAAAGAATACGGAGGAGTTATTAGTCAGATGTTGGCTAATGAGGGCGAAACTGAGGAATCGGCTTACATCCCACCTTTCGGAAATGGAAGAAACATAGTCGGTAGAGATTACTATTATCCTTATCAGCAAGCATCAGGATTTTGATGCTATAATTACTATATGAAAAAAATTAGATTAAAAAAAACAAATAAATATGCAATTATAGACGATTTACTATATGATGAGTTTTCTAAATATACTTGGTATTTATCGGGAATAGGATATGCTTCTCGTTCTGTTTGGAATCCAAAAACAAAGAAAGGTAAAACAATTTATATGCATAGGATAGTAGCAAATACTCCAGTAGGTAAACAGACAGACCATATAAACTTAAATAAATTAGATAACAGAAAAGAAAATCTTAGAACTTGTACAAGGAAACAAAACTCTGGGAACATACCATTATCTAAACATAATACTTCTGGTTTAAAAGGAGTGGGTTTTCATCATAAAAAATGGCGTGCGTTTATAAGTAATAAAAATAAACATATTCATTTAGGGTATTTTTCTACCAAAGAGTTAGCTGTGGAAGCCTACAACACCAAAGCATTAGAACTTTTCGGAGAGTTCGCATTATTAAATAAAGTATAAAACAATGAATCCAAAAAATAAATTCCTAGACTTCCTTCAACCCAAAAACCTAAGTACATCATTAGGGTTTTCTAGCAGTTCACCTAATATGTCAGTAGCACCAAAGACACCTGTCTACCCTACTCCAACAGGTAAATCAATAACTCCTAATATGTCTGTTGCTCCTAAAACCACAACTCCTACCAAAGCAGTAACTCCAACTAACAAACCAGTAGGCAATGCAAGTGCAACTCCACCCCTATCAGAGGCAGGAAAGAAATTTGCTAATGCCCTATACGACACCGCCACAGGAGCTAGAACAGCTTATGGAGCTTCGCAAGGTGTGCCTGATATGTTAGGTGGTAAACCAGTAGCACCAGTCCCAATAAACACACCTACAAGCCCCACAGCCCCAACCCCACAGCAACCGATTCAACCTAGTTCAACCGACACAGCTTTTGCAGAATACATTAAGTTCCTAACTCCTAGTGCTGGGGTATCTACTGCGAAAAGTGCCTACAATACTGCCGTAGCCGACCAATCTAAAGCCTATTCAGGTTTTGAGGGACAAGGCAGAGGAATAAATACTAGCTTAGTACGAGGACAACAAGAAAAATATCTACGCCAAACTCAACCAGAACTTGCAAGACTTCAAGATGAAATAGATATTGCTCAGGCAGAACAAACAGGCCAAAGAGACGTAGCAAAAACACGTTTTGAATACGAACAAGGAAAAGAAAAGCCTATTGAAGTTGGTGGAGTGTTATATAAGAAAGGTGAAGACGGAAATTACACTGCTATTACTGGAGGTAAAGGCACGGAAGGATTTACTCTAGGTAAAGACCAATCTAGATATGAAATAAACCCAACAACAGGTCAATACGAACAAGTCGCAGGGAATATGGTAGGTGTTGCTGGGGGAGGATTATCAGACTCTGCAACATTTTGGGCTGATGCAATAAGTAAAGGAGCAGCTAAACTAAGTGATGTACCACAGGACGACAGAGCTTCTGTTATTCAAGCAATGAGTGGAGCTCCTGAAACAAATACACCAGCAAACCAAAGAGCAATAGACCAAGCAAATGTAGCACTGTCTCAATTTGATAAAATATTTAGCAATCCTGCGTTGAACCATGGTGCTATTGGTAGAGTTTTAGGACAAATTATTCCAGGCTCTAATGCGACTGATTTACAAGAAGCTCTTGGAACGGTTCAAGCTCTTATAGGTTTCAACGAACTTCAAAAAATGAGAGACGCTTCTCCAACTGGAGGTGCCCTAGGTCAAGTTTCAGAACGTGAAATTGACTTCTTGCAAGCTCTAGCTGGTTCACTTAAAACAAAACAAGGCGACGAGCAACTATTATTCAACATTAAAGAAATACAAAAGAGCTTCCAAATTCTAAAATTAGTAAACTCTCCTTCAGGAACTACCTTAAATGTAGACGGATTAAATCTTACAAAACAAGGAGAAAATCTACTATATCAAGCACCAGATGGACAGACATACAGAAGATTACCAGACGGCTCATTTTCGTCTTTTAACAGCGTTGGAAACACGAAAGCTTCCACAGGTAATCTTCCTCAAAGAAACAAAAATCCAGGCAATATAAAGATTGGAGGATTAGCAGACAAACTTGCGATAGGGAAAGACAATCAAGGACATCTAATATTCCCAGACGAAGCTACAGGATTTAAAGCAATGCAAATGGACATAGAAGCAAAAATAAATGGGAAAAGTAGATATTTACCAGCCAACCCTACACTTCAACAATTAGGTAAAGTGTATGCAGAGGATCCAAATTGGCCAAAAAGTGTTGCTAAAATATTAGGAATTTCTTCAAATACAAACACAAAAGATATACCAATTAACAGCTTAATCAAAGCCATTGCTCGTCAAGAAGGTTACTACGCATAAAATGGAAACATTCACACCAGAACAATTAAAAAAGAAATACAATTTAAACACAACTTCTACACAGAAAGTATTTACACCTGACCAACTTAAAAGCAAGTATGGGATAAGTGAACCAGAACAAGCCGAAACTCGTGAAAGCAGAATTGAACAAGAACTTCCTGTTGGCACAGGAGATAGAGTAAAACCTACTTTTGGTGGTGAAATTGTAAGAGGGTTAGTAAAACCTTTCGTAAAACTTGGAGCTAGTGTAAAAGCTGTTGGTGAGGCAGTACAAGGTAAAACTCCAACTGGTATCAAATCAGAGTTTTTAGGAGATGTCAGACCAATAGGTGAAGGGTTTGATGTAACAAAAGGACTAAAAGAAAACATAAAACCTTTAAAGGATGCTGTTGGCACAGGAGCTGAATTGGCTTCGTTTATTCCAATAGTAAGAGGTGCTAAAGTAGTAACTGAAATAGCTAAACAACCATTTAAACAAGCATTGACACAATCTGCTAAAACTTTAGGTAAAGAGGGAGCTGTTCAAGGTGGATTAAGTAGTTTTGGTACATCACTTCAAAACGATGAAAACATAACTAAAACTATTGGAAATACTTTGTTGGGAACTGGACTAGGTGGAGTATTAGGTGCTGGTCTAGGTGCTGGAGGTACTGGAATCTCAAGAGCTTTAACAAAAAAACCAGTTGACTTTGTTTCAAAGCAAATTGACGACTCCATAAGAAAAGTATTCTCTGGCACAACAGCAGATACGGCAAAACTAGATGATATGGTTTTTAAATCAAAAAAAGGGTTAGAACTTTTAGTAAACGAGTCCCCAAACATAGAAGTACCAGATTTGAAAGCACCACTAGGTTCAAGAGCTGTAAAACCTTTTGATATAGAAAAAGCCACTCCAAATGAATTTATATCAGCGGTTGAATCTTTAACCAGAAAAACTGTAAACAATGCAAGAACAGCAGTAGAAGAAGCAAGTCAAAAAGGGTTTAATTTGGATGTAAACAATGCAAAAAAAGTAATCACTCAATCTGTAAACAACGGAGATATTCCTGTTGCTACTGCTAATAGATTATTAAAACAATTAGACGCAACTAACGGAGATGCAGTTAAGGTATTTGACTGGGTGCAAGATGTAAACAAGAAGTATAAAAACAGATTTGAAAAAGGAACAATAGACGATATGGCAACAAGTAAAATTGCTAACGATATTGCTGAAGTATTAAGAAAAGAACTAAACACGATTACAGATAGAACAGGTTATGCAGAATCTATGGCAAACATTTCTGAACTAAAAAGAATGCTTATCGCTGTAGCAAAAAAAGCCAACAAAGATATAAACTTCGGAGATATAACATCAGAAGCAGGTCTTGATACTGGTATTGCATTATTAACTGGCAACCCAGCTTATATGGCTCGTACTTTAGCTTCGGGTATATTTAAAGGTATTATAGGTAAAGTTAAAAACTCTGCTGGTTTGAGAGGTGTTCGTGGTGCTGTAAAGAACATCAAAACAATACCCAACACTCAAAAATTACCTAGCTTGAACTTAAAACAAGAAAGGTTACTGTTACCAGCTCCCCGAAAAGGAGCTGTCAGAACTGAATTAGGTAGTGCAAAAACTATAAACCAACCCTCAAGGAAGGCAATAGAACAAGGAACTGAAATAGTACCTAGAAATGTTTACAATACATCGTTAAAAAACCAAGGTAACACTACGACAACGATGAATAAAACTAATATAGCTAATAAGACTGTCATACCTAAATTAGTACCACAATCGAAGCTAAGAGTAAAGCCAACACTTGATTTAGGAAAAAAAACAGAAAGTAGCATAATCTCCTCTATTTCCGAAGCTAAAGCCTATGGTCAGTCTTTTGATGAGTGGGTGAAGGGGCAGGGGGTTGCAGATGATGTTTCTGAATATGGAATGTCGCATAGACCAAGCGAAGGAGTAAGGGCTTTCAACTTAACTGAAAAAGTAGATGGTGACCAAATGATTCCTAAAGATATGTATACACAGTGGTATAGCTCAAGAGGAACAAAAGCCGATTTGGAATCCATTTCAGTGTTGAAAAAAATAAAAGATAACCCCGAAGCAACCGTAACAATTTATCGTGCAAGTCCAAAAGAGTCATTTAACAATGGTGACTGGGTAACTTTCTCTAAAACATACGCCACAGAACACGCACAGGGTAACAATACAAAAGTCTTTTCAAAAACAGTAAAGGCCAAAGATGTTCGTTGGGCTATGGACGATATAAATGAATTTGGATATTACCCAGAAAACCTCAAAACCCGCTCCCAACTAAAAGCAGAGTGGGATAAGATAAAAACTATACGACTACCTAAAAACAAAGGAAGCATTCCATTGAAGTCTTTAGGTCTAGGTGTTTTAGGTCTAGGCACAATACTACCAAGTAATAAAGAAACATACACAGCAGAAAAACCAACAATACAACAAATCAAGAAAATACCATCACAAAAAATAAGCAACGCCTTAATGCAATTAGAGTCTTCTGGAGGTAAAGACAAAAGAAGTGCTGACCCTGGAGAAATGAAATGGCTAACAGGACTAACTAACGTTGCCATTAAAGAACTTCAAAGAGTAGGTAAAATAGGCAAGATAGACGTGAATGATAAACAACAAGTGCTAGATGCTTCTGCCAAATACTTTGAACTGATGCAAGAAAGAAATCCAGGCAAAACACCTGGAGAAATATATGTAGACCACTACTGGACACAATGGAAAAATATGCCGAATGGATTAGCCCTTAGAGATAAGAAAATAAAGGAATTTAATAACATTGTAAATAGTTAACCCATGAACGACCAAGAACGACAACATTTTGAAGACCTAATAGTAAAAGCAATCCAAGCCACTAAAAGTGAAAATAGTGGTCTTGTTGGCGACATCAAAAAAGACATAGCTGAATTAAAAGGTAACTATTCTAAAAGAGAACTGGACCATTTTATGAGTGAAATAAGAGAAAACGTTGTAAAGATTTTAGAACAAACTATAAAGACCAACGGACGGGTAAACGGGCTGGAAGAAAGTAGAGCCAAAGTTTGGACTGCTATCGGTATGTTAACCTTACTGGGTGGAGCAATAATAACCTTGTCAATCATGGCAATAGATAGTAAAATAGAGAAAGGAATACAACAAGCATTACTAGATAACGTAACAACCATAGAATATGAAAAATAAACCAAAGTTTAAAATCACTCTAAAGAAACCTGTACCAGCTCGCAGACCTAATCCAAGAAGAACAGCATAATGTCAAAAGAACTATTCTTAAGTAAAGCCTCATCCCTAGCCTCACGCTTCGACAACGAAGATGAGATTATAGAAGAAGCTATCGCTTTATCCGAAGATGAAGATAAAACTATATAAATACAAAATAGAAGCCGAGATAAACGACGATGTAGAGAAAACTCTAAAGTATTTCAAAGACATGGGCTTTCCCATAGAACTCGACATTGAAGAAACTGTAGTACCAAAAGCAGAAGCTATCCTATTGATGCAGAAATGCCCTGACGAAGTTGTCATGTACATGTTTGACTCAAAGCATAACGACATGGGTTATTTTGGTAAAACTTTCTTCCTAAACAATACTAAACTAGGCATCCTACTAGCCTGTGACAAGATAAATGACAACGTAGATTACACTTGGAAGTCTATGACCCATGAGATAATGCACGCCCTAAACCTACTAATCAGGATTAAAGGACGGTTCCTATACGACCAAATGGATGCAACGTTTGTAAATGGTAAGTGGCTACCCTATTTCAAAAATGACCAGCCATATGCTCCTGACGGCAACTACGCTAGGTGTTGGGAATTGATGCGACCACACCTACACCTTTTATTGCCCCCAACCGCAGACGTGGTGATGACAAGGAAGTCATCAAGTGATATTCAAACGACAGGAAACTTGATAGCAAAACGTAACGGAGTAACTTTTGAATGTAAAACACTAGAACTTGCAGACCTGAACAATATGCCTAACGTGTCGTGTATACCGAAAGGAACATATAAAGTAGTCTACACTTTTTCACCTAAGTTCATGAAGTACACTTACGAGATTTTAAAAGTGCCAAAACGCTCTGGCATCCGTATACACTCAGCTAACTATTTTCACCAAATCAACGGTTGTGTAGCTCTAGGAAGCAACCTAGTAGACATAAATGTAGACGGTCAGCTAGACACCGTAAACTCACGCAAAACTATCGAAATATTTGAAAAAGTAATGCAGAAAATGCCCTTTACTTTAAGGGTAGAATAGAAACATGGGGATAACCCTATTGTGTTAATAATGTCATGTGGGACAATTAGCCCAAGCCTTCGGGCGATTAAAATAACAAGGACAATCAAATACATATGGAATCAATTTTTAGTTTAAGTCCGTGGGTTATGGCAGTAGTGCCTCTAATCGTAGGACTCGTAGAGTTAATCAAGAAGACAGGTCTAACAACAAGGTACGCGCCTCTAGCATCTTTGCTAATCGGTGTAGGTCTCACATTTCTAGTGCCTGGCATAGCCACATGGCAGGAGGCAGTAGTACAAGGTCTAATCGCTGGGCTAATATCTTCTGGCTTGTATTCAGGTCAAAAAACTACGCTAAAAAAATAAAGTGTGGTCCGACTGTAAAGGACGATTATGAACAAAATAATACTGTGGAACTTGCTAGTAATAGCATCGCTCCTGTTGTTCGCTAAGGTGGTTGTAGCAGAGGATAATATATCCATGCCTCCTCTATCCATCCCAGATAAAATTGACTACTTTGCTGATAAATACAATGTAGAAAGCAAGGTAATGCACAAGATTATCAAATGTGAAAGTAACTACAATCCTAGGGCTGTGAACTGGCAAGATAGTCACAGATTATCTAAAGGTTCACATGGTATAGGGCAGTTTTCAAAAGAAACGATAAAAGGTTTTGGTAAAGAAATAGATATTGAAAACGCCGACCCATACAACGTAGACCAAGCATTAGAAGTCATGGCTTATATGCTTTCAGAAGATAAAGGTAGACATTGGTCTTGTTTTAGGAAATAATATATATGGAGACTCGTTTGTTTGTGTGTTACTCTTATGTGAAACTTACTCGCGAAATCT
>Ga0207952_1000398_pt1 | contig 36849 bp, 31 predicted proteins | sample SubbioR12Aug_8Ca_FD_184831 | JGI IMG/M metagenome (GOLD analysis project Ga0207952, IMG submission 184831) | Serpentinite rock and fluid subsurface biosphere microbial communities from McLaughlin Reserve, California, USA - CR12Aug_8Ca (SPAdes) | ecosystem: Environmental > Terrestrial > Deep... | reverse complement strand
AAGTAACAGTGGACAACGGCGAAAAGCCATTTACCAGCAAGCGTAGGTACGATTAGTGTAACGTAATCGTACGCATGAATTCGCTAAATAACGACAATACCTCATACCTCACTCAAAATTTTTGCTGTATTCGTCTTTTAAAAGTCCATGCGTACAATTACGCTTGCGCTAATCGTACCTACTGGAGGCTGCTTAAGAGTGACCAGCATAGCCGCGGGCTAGCTGGTCCACGAAAGTAGCAACATCTGTGGTGAAGCACTTTGAACAATCAAGGCTTAGCCAAACTCACTTCCCCACCCTATCCCCCGCAAACCCTATCACCGACGCATTCGCCCAGTTCGCGCAAACCCCGGCTTTGCCGTTCGCCTTGACGCCTGTGGTTTTCAACACCAGCTTGCTGATGCCGCGTATGTCGAGTTCTGGTTTGACTACGGCTGGTGCTGTGATCAGGCCGCTGTCGAACAGGAGTTTGTCGTCGCCCCAGACCTGGAATTGCAGGCCGCCGTTGTTGCGGCAGCTGTCGTCTATGCCGACATCGGCGCGGAAGGTTTGCCAGTCGCCTGCGAGTTTGTAGCCGACTTCGCTATTGCCTGCCACACCCAGGCCTTTGCGGAAGCGCAGGCCGTTCATTTGCATGCCAGCTTCTGCCTTGGCTGGCTGGATTTTGTAGGCGAGGTCTTTGGCATAGCTTGCCTTGTTGCTGGCAAGAGCATCAGACAAAAACACTTGCGCCTTGGGTTTGTCTGGCATGGGGTGTTCAAGGATGCTGAACTCTGAAATGGTGATGGGCGTGACGACCACGGGGTTGAAGGCATTGTAGGCCCTGGCAGTGGTGGTCGCGCCTGTGCTGGTGAGCACCATTGGGTCTTGTGCTTCGCCATCATCGTTCTGGTCATGGGTGCTGAGTACGCGGAAGCGGAACAGGCGGCCTGCCCTGGCGGCAAATTCTACTTTTTGTTTTTCCTGCTGTTTTTTCAAACGGCCTGTGTAAACTGGTTTACCCCATTCACCATTGGTATCGGCCAGGTAGATTTCAAAGTCCTTGACCTGGCCGTATTGCCAGTTCTTGTCATTGCGTGGCGCTATTTCAAAACCGCTGACCATGCGGCGCTCACCCAGTGCCAGGCTGAATTCATGGGCACCGGTTTTTTGTGACTGGTCACGCAGGGTGCGGAACCAGGTGCCGGGCTTGCCATCGAAAGCGTTTTCCAGTGGATGGCCGGGTTCTTCTGCCGGGCGGTTAAGGACGATGAGGTTGTCTGCAGCGATGGTGTTGCCCAGGTCAGGTGCAGCCGGGTAGTCAGCCGTCGCTGCCAGTTGCTTGCTGGCGGCAATTGCCAGGTGAAAGCTGTAGGCTTTATCTACGGGTAGTTTGGCAGTTTTTACGTGGACAGTGCCGTATTTTTCATTGGTGTCGTAAAACCAGCCTGTACTGCTTTTCTGAAATTCTTCACGGGTCTTGAAGGCGGGCAAAGTCTGCTGGCCAAAAGTGACGGCATCTGGCTCTGCGCGGCTATGCACCTGCAATTGCAGGATGCGCTGCGCTTCCATGCCTGTGTAGCTACCATTGACTGCACCGACATTGATGCGGATATCACCCGCCTTGTTTTCTGGCGCATCGACTGTGAAGACTTGCTGGCTGGATTTGCCAGCCTGATACTGGCGGCTTTCGCCATCGTCTTCATACAGGGTAAAACTGGATTTGCCATGGGGGTAGATATTCAGGGTCAGCACGTCCTTCGGCACCTGTCCATCAAACAGGGCGACCGGGTACATGGGCAAAATCGCGCCAGCGCGTACCATGACGGGCAGTTTGTCCAGTGTGACTTGCTGGTCGATGACTTTGCCTTTGGCATCTGCCTGTACGACGCGGCCATCCCAGTAGTCTATCCACTGGCCTTGCGGCAAATAGATGCCCTTGCGCCAGCCTCTGCTGGCAACCTGGCTGCGATACACTGGCGCTACCAGAAAGTCTTTGCCGAGCATGAACTGGTATTTGTAGTTCTCGTTATTGGCATTAGGGTCTTGTGGATAATCCCACATCAGGCCGCGCACGATGGGCGCACCTGTCAGCTCAGTCTCACGCGCATAGGTGTACATGTACGGCATCAGGCGCATCTTGAGTTTCAGATAATCGCGGTTGATGCTGCGGTAGGGTTCATCAAACCACCAGGGATGCTTACGTCCGGACTTGGACCAGCCCGACATGCCCATCAGCACGGGGGTGAAAGTCTTCCATTGTAAATCACGGGTAAAGGTCTCGGGGCTGCCGCCAAAGATGCCATCAACGTCACCGGTGGCATAAGCCTGGCCAGACAGGCCCGAGCCTATCAGGGTGGGGATATGCCAGCGTATATAGTCCCAGCTACCAGACTGGTCACCCGTCCAGGTAACAGCATAGCGTTGCGTACCTGCCCAGCCCATGACGGTCCAGACAAAGGGGCGTGCGTCAGAATTATCGAGTATGCCCTTGGCTGCGGCCATATTGGCATCGAGCGAGAATTGATAGCCCTTGCCTGTCCATGCCACGTCCAGCTTTTGCGCGCGCGTGCCTGCGGTGCCGACTTCCCATGCGATTTTATCGACGCCGTTTTCTGTCCACAGACCTGTGCGGAAGCCGTGTTTCTTCAACCCGGCGACGACTTCAGGCAGATTGGTGTAACCGCAGCCATAGCCATCGTTAGGCAAGATCCAGCCGCCAGGCATATCGTGTTCACGGTATTTGGCGGCGACGGAATTGACCACATCTGGTGTTTTGCCAGTAGGGCCATCGCTCCAGTTGCCAGGCACGGTGCCGGGTTTTTTGCTGTTGTCGCCATCGTTATAACAATCGGCATCGCCATATTCATATGCCCAGCGCGGCAAGAGTCTGGCGCGGCCTGTCAGTTCAGTATATGAGGCCAGCACGTCCTTGATGGAATTGCCGACGAAGTAATAGGCATCGAAGCGTTTTTCCTGGTGGCTGGTGCTCAGGTATTCATTCGAGCGAAAATCATAGCTGCCATTGCTCCAGGTATTGCGCAAGACGCCATAGCCTTTACTGCTCATGTAGAAAGGTGCTGGACTGGGCCTGTCGCCTTCTTCCCAGCCGCCGGAATAAGAGACTTCCAGCTGCTTGCCCTTGAAGGCATAAGCACCGTTTTGCTGGCCACCACCAAAGAAGACTTCGTCTGCACTGCTGGACAAGGTCTGGAAGCTGGCTTTGTCGCCCAGTTCCAGCGGCTGGGTTTCTTGCCAGACCAGGGTTTTATTATCAGGTTTGTACAAGGCAAGGCGTAGTGGTGCGCGGTAGATGCGCAAGGCCATGGCTGAGGTTTGTATCAACTGATAGTCATCTTTTGAACCAGCTTTTGAATCAGTCTGCGCCGTCAACTGATAAAGCACTTTGTCATAATCCTGCTTGAGCACAATGGGCGCGGCTTTGTCACCAGCATCGAGCAATTGCCCTTTTGTGCCAGCCCATACGCGAAACAGATCAGGCTTGAGCAGGCTGATGCGCACGATGCCGCCATCTGAGGTGACCAGTTCTATCTGATTGCCGTCTGCTGCTATTTTTTGCATATTACCCAGCGGCGCTGCCAGGCTGGTGCTATTAAATGCATGGAAGATCAGGCTGGCGATGACAGTCTTGCGTATGACGGCGTGCAAAGTTTGCATTTGGGTATTCATCCTATCTTTGAATTTGGGGTGCCAGGTTCAGGCACACGGCAAGCGACAATAATGTGCATGCAGCAATGTAACTGCGCATGCTCATTTGCAACAGCGAGATTTATTTTTTGCCTTCGTCAAGAAAATTTGAACGACATGTGAACCAAGTTTGGACCATCGTGCAAGCGTATCAAAAAGTATAGCGCAGGCGTGATAAATAATGATTGACGACACGGCGGCAGGCATCGCTGGGGCTGTGTCTTACCAGCGTAATCTTGCGGCCATGGCCGGACAGCAACATGGCCTGTTCCAGCATGAATTTACCTTCGCCTATCAGCACCAGTTCACGCACGCGCGGCAAGACTTGCTGGATGGGATGGTGATGCTGGTCATGCAAGACTTCGGCGATCGCCAATATCATCAACTGGCAAGGGATGTCGCCATGACGGCAATGCAGGCTGAGCTGCCTGGTCGTGATCTGGATGCTGCTTTGGCTGTCGAGCCCATCGCTGATGACATTGATCTTGCGGGCAGACAGGTGCTGGAAGCCGGTGAATATTTCTGCCGTCCTGGCTGGACTGATGATCAAAATATCGAGGATATCGGCAGGCGAACGCATGAAGGCTATGCAGCGGCATAAAAATAGTAAAGCGACATTGTATCAATGCTGCCATTTGTCTTGCTCAATGTGCTTTCGCCTCGCTGATCAGCCATTGATGAAAAGCCTGGAAAGCCAGGTTCTCTTTCATGTCTGCCGCATAGATGAGGTAATAATCGAGGCGCAGCGGGGTTTCCACATTCAGTGGCCGCACCAGACGGCCTGCGGCAATATCGTATTCCACCAGCAAGGCCTGGCCAAGTGCTATGCCCTGCCCATCGATGGCAGCCTGCAAGGCCATCAGGGCCAGGGTAAATAATGGCCCCTGACGGGATTCCTGATTGGGCAAACCCAGGGTGGCAAACCAGGCTTGCCAGCTGGGGTAATCCGGGTCATTCATGGCGCTGACTTCATGCAGCAAGGTTTGCTTTGCCAGGTCGACTGGTGTCTGCAATTGCGCGGCGACAGCCGGGCTGCAGACCGGGAAAACTTCAGTCGCAATAAAAGGCTCGATGCGGAAATCAGCAAACTGGGTACGCCGGAAATCGATGGAGATGTCGCAATCACGGTAAGTGCGGTCGACTTCAGACACGATTTCCACCCGTATATGCGGATGGCGGTTCAGGAAACGATAAAGGCGCGGCACCAGCCATTTGGAACCGAACGACGGCGGCACGCCCACGCGCAATAAGGCATTGTTATCATTGAGCAAAGCATCCGTCGCCTGCTGGAAAATCTTGAACCCCTCCCGTATGCGCGGCAGGTACAACTCCCCAGCTTCTGTTAGCTTCAAGACATTATTGCTGCGTTGAAACAAATCTATGCCCAAATGATCTTCCAGCAACTTGATCTGGTGGCTGACGGCAGCATTGGTCACATGCAACTCTTCCGCCGCCCGCGTAAAATTCAGCCGCCTGGCGGCAACTTCAAAAACACGCAGCGAATTCAAGGGCGGAAGACGTTTAGACATAGGTATCCATCAAAAAACAATACGGTAACAGATGTTCATTAAATTTAATTTAATGAAAGATTGAAATATTTTGAGGCGATGAGAATTTGGTTTTCTGGCAGTATGGGTGAGAGAGCTGGATTAAAAATCAAGAAAACAAGCAAGACCTCTAAACACAGAGGCACAGAGACACAGAGAAATTCATGAGAAAAACTTAAAAATCCTTAGCGTTCATTGCTTCATAGAGTGACCTTACAAACTCAATCTTCACGCACCACCCTGACATTGAATTAATCTAAACGCAGTCTCAAAAATTAATCGCTGGCAAGACCAGGCATGCATGGTTAAGCTTCTGCCACTTTCCAGCTCTTTATACAGATTCTTATTGCAATGACCCACATACTGACGATAGATACCGGCACCACCAATACCAGGGTGACCCTTTGGCGCGATGGCGTCGTGATTGCGCATCAGGCGCATGAAGTGGGTGTGCGGGATACTGCAATAAGCGGTAGCCGCGAAAAACTGAAAAAAGGGGTACGCGCTACCCTGCTGAAAACCCTGGAAGAAGCTGAGCTGACTGAGAACGATATCAGCCTGGTACTGGGTTCGGGCATGATCAGTTCCAACGTCGGCCTGTTTGAACTGCCCCATGTGCTGGCACCGGCAGGCTTGCAGCAACTGGCACGCGGCATGGTGTCGGTGACGATTCCCGAAGTATTTTCCAAGCCCTTGTGGTTTGTACCGGGTGTTCGCAATGTGGTGGAAAACATAGGCCTGCATAATTGCGAATCCATGGACATGATGCGTGGCGAAGAAGTCGAGGTCATCGGCGTCATTGACCAGATGGGCATCACCGGCCCGGCCATGATGGTGATGCCGGGTTCGCACTCCAAGTTTGTCTGCATAGATGACAAGAACCGCATCACAGGTTGCGTGACCACGCTGGCAGGTGAGCTGATGTATGTCATCACCCACAACACTATCCTGGCGCAATCGCTGGAATCTTCATTTGCCACTACCATCAGCCCCGAGATGTTATTGGCCGGTGCCAAGTCAGCACAAACCATAGGCCTGGGCCGCACCTGCTTTAATGTGCGCATACTTGATCAGTTCACTATCTATGAGCGCAATGACAGGGCCAATTTCCTGCTGGGTGCCATCCTTGGTGCTGACTTGCTGACGCTGAAAAACAGCACTGCCATCAAGATGCTGCCAGGTACACCCGTCATCATTTGCGGCAAGCCCATCATGAAAGAAGCCCTGGCCCTGCTGATACAGAACGATGATTATTTCTCAGGCAAGGTGACGGTCGTCAGCGACGAAGTGCAAGCGCACCTGGCTGGGCTGGGAGCCATCAAAGTTGCCACAGCACGCGGATTAATAAAATAAAAATAGCCGCCCGCCTGAAAAAATCTGGAGACATGCATGACCCGCACTCACACAAAAATTTTGCTCAGTCTGGGCACCGCCCTGCTGGGCATGAGCACAGCACACGCAGAAACCGTGCGCATCGCCGTGGCCCACTACAGTGACCAGACCCTGCCCTATTTTGAAAAAATGGCGAAGGAGTTCAGCAAGGCCAACCCCGGCATTACCATCAAGGTAGAAGAAGTCAACTGGGATAGTCTGCAACAAAAGCTGCAAACCGATATCGTCGGCGGCACCAATCCTGACCTCTCCATCGTCGCCACACGCTGGCTGCTTGATCTGGTAAAGGATGACGTGGTCGAACCACTGGATGCGCGCATGACGCCTTCCTTCAAGGATAAGTTCATCGGTGCCTTCATCAATTCCGGCAAGGTGGCCAGCAAGACCTATGGCCTGCCCATCTCAGCCTCTGCCCGTGGCCTCTACTATAACAAGGCCATGCTGGAAAAGGCTGGCTATTCCAACGGCCCCAAAACCTGGGATGAAGTCATCGCCGCCTCAAAAAAGATCAAGGCCACAGGTGCCTATGGTTTTGGCATACAGGGCAAGGAAATAGAAACCGAGATTTACTGGTTTTACTCGCTATGGACCAACGGTGGTGAAGTTGTCGATGCCAATGGCAAGGCAGTGTTTGACAGTGCCGCAGGCATCAAGGCCGCGAATATCTACAAGAGCCTGATCGATCAGGGCCTGACACAGCCAGGTGTCACCAGCAACAGCCGTGAAGATGTGCAAAACCTGTTCAAGCAAGGCCGCCTTGGCATGGTAATTACTGCGCCCTTCCTGGCCAAGCAGATACAAAAAGAAAAACCCGGCCTGCAATATGGCGTGACGGCCATCCCCCAGGGCAGCAATGCAGCGACCTTTGCCACGACAGATTCATTGATACTGTTCAAGAACTCCAAGGTCAAGACCGCGGCCTGGCAGTTCTCTGAGTTTTTGTTCAGCAAGGCGGCCCGTGTCGCTTTCACCAGCGGTGAAGGTTTTTTGCCAACGACGAAAGAAGAAGCGGCTGACCCGGCTTTCAATGACGCAGTTACGCAAAGCTTTATCAGCTATCTGCCGACGGCAAAGTTTGCCCCTGTGATTGCAGGCTGGGAAGACCTTTCAAAAATCGTCGCCAATGCCATGCAAGCCGTCTATCTGGGCAAGAGCAAGCCAGAAGATGCCTTGAAAGCCGCAGCCCTGCAAGCCAACAAGATGCTGAAGAAATAAAACATGAGCAAGCGCCCCCTGGCACCGTGGCTGCTGATCTTGCCCAGCTTTGCGCTGGCGCTGTTCATCGTCAGCTATCCGTTTTTTAATATCGTATGGCAGTCTGTACACGAGGTATCGCGCTTTGGCCAGGTACGTGACTTTTCTGGTGTAGCCAACTTTGCCACCATCTTTGCTGACCCGGTTTTCATGACAACGCTGTGGCGCACCCTGGTGTGGACTGTCTGTGTCGTCGGTGGCACGGTCTTGGTGGCGGTACCCGCCTCGCTGATATTGGTACAGGATTTTTATGGCCGCGGCCTGGCGCGCACGATCACCATGCTGCCCTGGTCTATCTCTCTGACCATGACAGCCATCATCTGGCGCTGGGCTTTCAATGATGAATTTGGTCTCATCAACCTGGGTCTGCAACAACTGGGTATCATCAATCAGCCGCTGCACTGGCTGGCTGATCCGGCGCTGGCCTTCCCGCTGGAGATCATGATAGGCATCCTGGTGTCTGTGCCATTCACGGTCACGATTTTTTTGGGTGGTTTGTCGTCTGTGCCCACCGACATTTATGAAGCAGCGCGTATGGAAGGGGCGAATGCCTGGCAACAGTTTCGCAAGCTGACGCTGCCCTTGCTGCGGCCTTTCATCAATATCGCCATTGTATTGAATGTGATTTATGTCTTCAATTCTTTCCCCATCATCTGGGTCATGACTCAGGGCGGGCCGGACAATGGCACGCATATCCTGGTCACCTATCTGTATGAACTGGCTTTCCGCCTTGGCAGACCAGGTGAAGCCGCTGCGGTATCCTTGGTAATGTTATTGATGTTGCTGGCATTCACGGGCCTCTACATGCGTATGCAAAGGGGTGAGCATGCCGAGTAAAAATAAGAGCAAGCTCAAGCGCAGCATACTCTGCTGGCTAGCCTTGTCACCACTGGTGATCGTGATCTTGCTGCCGTTTGCCGTCATGCTGCTGACCGCTATCAAACCGGCAGATGAAGTCTTGTCCTATCCGCCACGCTGGCTGCCCAGCCGCATAGCCTGGGAAAATTTTTTCGTGATGTGGGAAGAAACCCAGTTTGGTACGGCGCTGAAAAACAGCATCGTCATCAGCACATTATCGACCGTGCTGGCCGTTGGCATCAGCATACCTGCGGCCTATGCGATGGCGCGTTTCCGCTTTGCCGGTCAGGCAGGCTACCGGCGTTTCTTGCTGGTCACGCAAATGCTGTCACCTATCTTGCTGGTGCTGGGCCTGTTCCGCCTGGCAGCAGCAATACCTTATGGCGATGGTAACCTGGTCGATACACACATAGGCGTCATCGCCACTTATACGGCCCTGAATACTGCCTTTGCCGTATGGATGCTGCAATCGTATTTTGCCACCATCCCGCACGACATGGAAGAAGCCGCCTGGCTGGAAGGTTGCAGCAAACCCCGCGCCGTGCTCAAGGTATTTTTGCCACTGGCCATGCCGGCGATGGTAGTCACCGGCATCTTCACCTTCATCAATGCCTGGAATGAATTTGCGGTGATCTATACCTTGATACGCTCCGCTGAAAACAAGACCGTGACCGTGCAGATCGTCGACCTGGTGGCAGGCAGATATACCGTCAACTGGCACCACGTCATGGCAGCAGCCTTGCTGGCAACACTGCCAGTGGCGGTACTGTTTTCTTGGTTGCAGAAATATTTGGTAAAGGGATTATCGTTAGGTGCGGTTAAATAACGATGAAAACCAAAAAGATCACCACAGAGACACGGAGGAAGGAAAGGCTGCTTGCAAGCAGCCTTCGTTACGCAGGCGAGCGGCATGCCGCTCGAATTCCCTGCTATACCACAGAGGTACACAGAGAAAAACAAAAGTCTTTCTCTTGCCTTTCTCTGTGTCTCTGTGTCTCGGTGGTTAATGGTTTTGAATTAATACAGGAAATTTTATGACTAAAGAAATTACACGTTACGGCAATATCCCTGCGGGTGCTGGTGGGCAGAGGTTGCCGTTTTCGCCTGCGGTGCGGGCTGGGGATTTTGTTTTTTGTTCTGGCCAGGTGGCAATGAAGGACAATGGCGAAGTTGAAGACGGTGGCATAGAAGCGCAAACGCGGCGTACCATGGAGAATGTCAAAAAAGTGCTGGCACTGGCTGACTGCGCACTGGCTGATGTCGTCAAGGTGACGGTATGGCTGGATGACACACGCGACTTCTGGACATTCAACCGCATCTATCTTGACTACTTTGGCGAACATCCACCGGCGCGCTCTTGCGTGCGTTCAGAAATGATGGTTGACTGTAAGATAGAAATAGAAGTCACGGCTTACAAACCTCTTTAAATTTGTTTCATATCATCATGCACATGCAAATAGATACTGCCTACCGATCAATTTACGTCTATGCCTGGGATGTTCTGGATGTGGGCGTAACAGCCTTTGTCGATGCGGCGCTGGCCATGGGCGTCACCGATGTCAGCCTGGCTTGCAGCTACCATGCAGGTAAATTCTTGCGGCCACATGCGCGCAAGGGGCCCAGGGTGATTTTCCCTGAAGATGGTGTGCTGTATTTTGAACCACGGCAAGAACGATATGGCGAAATCAAACCGCAAGCACATAGCGATGCAGCCATCCGCAATGTGCTGGCAGATTTATTGGCCGATGGCCGCCTGCGTGTGCATGCCTGGACAGTCTTGCTGCATAACACCCGTCTGGGTACGGCTTACCCGCATCTGACGACGCAAAATGTGTTTGGTGACCGCTATGTGTATAGCCTGTGTCCCATGCAGCCCGCCGCGCTGGAATATGCGCGTGCCGTTTGCCGTGACCTGGCGCAGCAATATGAGCCAAGCAGCCTGATACTGGAAAGCCCGGGCTGGCAACCCTATGCCCACGGCTATCACCATGAATTTGCCCAACTGCCCTCGAATGCCTGGCTGGATGTCATGCTGGGCATGTGCTTTTGCGATGCCTGCCAGCGTGCTGCAACCGAGCAAGGCATACAGATCAAGGCTATACAGCAACGCATTGCAGGCAATATCAATGACTATTTGAGCAACCCCGTGCCCGTTACTGCCCATCAGGCACAAGACTGGATACAGGCAGACTTGCTCAGGGACCAGGAGCTGCGTGCCTTCATCAATTTGCGACAGCGCCGCGTCACCACGCTGGTAAGCCATATCGCTGCAGACTTACGCAAGACCACGCAACTGGCCATCATCCCCACGGTGCAAAGGCCCACTGCCGATTGCTGGCAGGAAGGCAGTGACCTGGCTGCCTTGGCCGATGCGGCAGATTATATGGAAGTGCCGTTTTACGAACCCAGCGCCGCCCGTGCCATCAATGATGCTCGCCATACCCTGCATGCAGTCGGCGACCGGCCAGAAAAAATACGTGCGATATTGCGACCCGGTTACCCTGATCTCAACACTGGTGCAGAACTGGATGCCGCCATCACAGGCCTGCGTGAACTGGGCATCAGTGATTTTGCGTTTTACAACTATGGCTTGCTGCCGCAAAAACAACTGGCTCATCTGGCGACGACACTCAATAGTCAGTTTGGAAAGGACACAGTATGAAGCGTCACGTATTCATCACCGGAGCCTGCGGCGGTATAGGCAGCGTGCTGTGCCAGCGCTTTGTCGCCAATGGCGACCGGGTTTATGCCCAGGACCTGCCAGGCACAGCACTGGACGCCCTGGTGGAAAAACTGGGGCCACAAGACTGTGTTGCCGTCGCTGCAGACTTGACTGATGCTGCCTCCTTGCAAACCGCACTGACAACAGCGCTGCAAGGCAATAGCATCGATATACTGGTCGCCAATGCTGGCGCTGCACAAAGCCTGAACCTGGCCAGCACGACAGTAAGCAGTTGGAAGCAGGACATGGACCTGAACCTGAACGGTACTTTCCATAGCGTTGAAGCCGTGCGTGATGGTATGCAGGCCAAACGCAAGGGCAATATCGTCCTCATCGGTTCAGTCAATGGCATGACATCCCTGGGCCACCCCGCCTACAGCGTCGCCAAGGCTGGCCTGATCAGCTATACCAAGGCGCTGGCAATGGAGCTGGGTAAGCATTGCATACGCGCCAACATCGTCTGCCCCGGCACGGTAAAAACCCAGGCCTGGCAAGCCCGTGCCGAAAAAAATCCGCAAGTGTTTGAAGACTTGAAGAAATGGTATCCGCTGCAAGACTTTGCAACGCCTGACGATATCGCCGATGCTGTGCTGTTCCTGGCATCTGACGCAGCACGCGTCATCACTGGCGTAGCCCTGCCAGTAGACGGCGGCCTGATGGCAGGCAACCGCGTGATGTCCATGGAATTGACGCAAGAGGAAATTTAAATTGTTGTTGAAGACCTCTCAACACAGAGACACAGAGGGGGCACAGAGGGCACAGAGAACTGCAAAATCGTTTATATGAATACAAAGGCAATTGAAGAAATATCTCTTTGCTTTTCTCTGTGTCTCCGTGTCTCTGTGCCTCTGTGTTGAGAGGTCTTTCCGAAAAATCATCAGGAAGCAAGCATGGCAGCCGTACAGTTAAAAAACATCGTCAAGCACTATGAGCAAACCCCGGTTGTGCATGGCATAGACCTGGACATTGCTGATGGTGAATTCGTCGTGCTGGTCGGGCCTTCGGGTTGTGGCAAGAGCACGCTCATGCGCATGGTGGCGGGGCTGGAAGAAATTACTGGCGGTGATTTTTATATAGGTGGCCAGCGGGCAAATGATTTGCCTGCACAGCAGCGCAATATTGCCATGGTGTTCCAGAGCTATGCACTCTATCCGCACCTGACTGTCTATGAAAACATCGCCTTTGGCCCCAAGCTGCGCAGAGAGCCAGAAACCAGCTACAGGCCGCGCATAGAAGCAGCGGCGAAGATGCTCAATCTTGTACCTTACCTGGACCGCCTGCCCAAGGCACTCTCCGGCGGACAGCGACAGCGTGTCGCCATGGGGCGTGCAGTGGTGCGCGAACCTGCGCTGTTTTTGTTCGATGAACCCTTATCAAATCTCGATGCCAAATTGCGCGTGCAAATGCGGGCCGAGATCAAGTCCCTGCACCAGCGCCTGAAGAATACCGTCATGTATGTCACACATGACCAGATCGAAGCCATGACCATGGGTGACCGCATCGTTGTCATGAATGCCGGGCGCATAGAACAGGTTGGCAAGCCGCTGGATTTGTATGACAGGCCAGCCAATCTGTTTGTCGCCAGCTTCATCGGTTCACCCGGCATGAATTTGATCGCGGGCATACTGTGCATGGAAGAAGGTCAGACCTGCCTGCGCACAGCCAATAATTTGCGCATACCTGTGCCTGCATCGTCTGCCCGGCAAGGCCAGGCGATTACGCTGGGCATACGGCCTGAGCATGTAGTGGTCAGGCCGTCCGGCATCGCTTCCATAGGCACCGACACAAGCACAAACATAAGCACAAACGTCAGCATGAGCATAGACAGCATAGAACCAACCGGTGCTGAAACTTACTTTTATGGCAAACTCGATGGCATACTGAATGAGCACACCTGCTGCCTGGCATCCCGTGACCGCCTGTCAGTAGCGACAGGTGAAAAATTGCCTCTGAATTTCCCGATTGAACTTTGTCACCTGTTTGATAGCCAAACAGGTTTGCGTTTGAATTAAGAGAACACCATGCTGAACCTGACATCCCTGACTGAACAAAGCCTCTTGCCCGGCACCAAGGGTCTGGCCCTGACCGCCCCGTTGCTGCAAAAAGACCTGGGTGCACAAGCCTGGAATATATTGAATGCTGACACCAGCTTCCCAGTCGCCATATTGAAAGACAGCGCCCTGCAACACAATCTACTATGGATGAAGGCCTTCTGCGCCAGTCGCAATATCGTTCTGGCCCCACATGGCAAGACCACCATGAGCCCACAACTGTTTGACATGCAATTGCGCAATGGTGCCTGGGGCATGACGCTGGCCAATGTCAACCAGATGCGTGTGGCCCAGCGTTTTGGTGTCAAGCGCGTCATCATCGCCAACCAGCTCATCAGCAAAAGCGATATTCATTCTGCCCTGGCCTTGCTGGCTGAAGACGAGGAATTCACTTTCTACGCAATTTGCGATTCTATCGCAGGCGTCAACATGCTGGCGGATGCCGTGCATGAAGCGGGTCTGCAGAGAACCTTGCCCCTGCTAGTGGAACTGGGCTTTGCCGGTGGCCGCACGGGTTGTCGCAGCAGACAGCAGGCACTGGAACTGGCACGCCATATCCATCGTAGCCCCTACCTGCAACTGACAGGTGTAGAAGGTTATGAAGGCTTGCTGGTTGGTAAAAACCGCGAGCAAGACCTGATGCAGGTTAAAAGCTTTTTGCAAGATATGACAGCGGTATGCCAGCAAGCTGATCGCGAACAATTATTCGACCTGCCCGAGATAGTAATCTCTGCCGGTGGCTCTGCTTATTTTGATCTGGTGGGTGAGAAGTTTGCCAGCGAAATGAAACTCTCGCGCCCCTTGCTGCCCGTCTTGCGCAGCGGCTGTTATGTCACGCATGACCATGGCTTTTATCACGGCCTGGTGGAAGAAATGCATGGCCGTGTTACTGACTTGCCAGCAGGCGGCTTGCGGCCCGCACTGGAAGTCTGGAGCATGGTGCAATCGCGCCCTGAAAACGACCTGGCCATCCTGACCATGGGCAAGCGCGATGCGTCTTACGACATCGACTTGCCCTTGCCTTTCGCAACTCACAGGCCAGGCCATGCCAGTGCACCATTTGCCCTGCCTGCCGGTTGCAAGATAGAAAAAATGAATGACCAGCACGCCTATTTGCGCCTGCCCAAGGACAGCGGCCTGTGCCAGACCCTGGCGGTAGGCGACCTCATCGCATGCGGCATTTCCCACCCTTGCACGACCTTCGACAAATGGCCACTGATGCTGGTGGTCGACGATGCCTATCGCGTACAGTCTGCCATCAATACCCTGTTCTGATCATGCCAGAAGTTACATATGATGTGGTGATCAGCAATGCCCAGGTCTATGACGGCAGTGGGTGCGCGCCCTATCCTGCTGACATCGGCATACGCGGACAAAAGATCGCAGCCATCGCCACGCCTGCCAGCCTTAGCGGGCAGCAAATCATAGATGCAAAAGGCATGGCTGTGGCACCTGGCTTTATCGATGTGCATACTCATGATGACAGGGTAGTCTTGCAACAACCCGCCATGCAGCCCAAGCTCACGCAAGGCGTGACGACAGTCATCACCGGCAATTGCGGCATCAGCCTTGCTCCCTTGAAGGCGATTACGGCCATGCCAGCTCCCTTGTCACTGATAGGCACGCAAAAAGACTACCAGTTTGCCAGCGTGGCCGAGTATGCCACAGCCGTCACAAATGCTGAACCCGCCGTCAATGTCGGCATGCTGATAGGCCACTCCACCCTGCGCGTGAATGCCGTGGCAGACTGGACAGGGCCCGCCAACACTACAGAAATCAGCGACATGCAAACCCTGCTGGCAGAAGGCATGCAGGCAGGCGCACTGGGTTTCAGTTCCGGCCTGTTTTACCAGACCAGCAAGGCTGCAGGCAATGATGAAGTCATTGCCCTGGCCACAATCGCCGCTAAAGCTGGCGGGGTCTACACCTCGCATATACGTGATGAATACAATGGCGTCATGGATGCCCTGGCAGAAGCCTGCGATGCCGGGCAAGCAGCGCAATTGCCCGTCATACTCTCGCATCACAAATGCGCAGGCCCGGCCAACTGGGGGCGCACCACCGAGACCCTGGCCTATATCAGCGAGCGTCGCCGTAGCCAGGCAGTGGGGCTGGATGCCTATCCCTATGCCGCCGGTTCCACCGTGCTTGACCCTGATTACGTCGACGGTGTCATACGCATCTTGGTGACGTTTTCTGAACCTTACCCAGCCATGTCGGGGCGCGACCTGGCCGATATCGCTGCTGAATGGCAAGTCGATCAAAAGGAAGCCGCGCGCCGCCTGCATCCTGCCGGTGCCGTGTACTTCCAGATGCGGGAAGATGATGTCCAGCGTGTACTCAGCTATCCGCATACCATGATAGGCTCTGATGGCCTGCCACATGATGAGCATCCACATCCACGCTTGTGGGGCGCTTTCCCGCGGGTGCTGGGCCACTATGTGCGCGAAGAAAAACTCTTCAGTCTGGCTGAAGCGATACGCCGCATGACGAGCTTGTCTGCCGATCATTTTGGTTTAAAACAACGTGGCCGCATCGCATGCGGCTGCTGGGCCGACCTGATGCTTTTTGATCCAGCTACAATAAGTGACGCCGCCACGTTTGCGCAGCCCAAACAGGCGGCCAAAGGCGTGCTGTGGGTACTGGTGAATGGTGCAATCGCCATGGCAGAAGGCAAACTTACTGGCAAGCGCGCTGGCAAGGTTTTGCGCAGGCAGGATGAGCGTTATAACCGTAACGACTAAATTTATTATGTGTTTCGTATTGGGTAGGATGCGCATGGCGCACCCTACATGTCATTTATTTTTTGTTTTTGAAAAAGACCAAAAATCTCACCACAGAGACACTGAGGCACAGAGATAGCACGGAGGCTTTAATAGGGTGCGCCGTGCACACTGGCTACTTGCAGCAACATAAATACTTAAACTGTCTGCGCATACACATCCACGCCACCAAGTATGGCGCATGAAATAATCATATACTGAAAAAAATCTTCATCTATGCAAGCCCCGGTTTCCTTGCAGTATGCACCGCCACTATTCCTAGCGACAGTCGTTCAAACTGGATGTCGCTAAAGCCCATTTCCCGCATTTCTGCAGCGAGTTGTTCTGCACCAGGAAATTCGCGTACACCGTGCAACAAGTATTTATAGGCTGAGGCATCCCCCCCCGTGGCTATCCATCCTATGACCGGGGTACAGATGGCCATATACATCAGGTAGGCACGGTGTAGCCATGCCGGGCGGATATTCGAGGCCTCAAGGATGATAAGACGGCCACCGGGCCGCAAGACCCGCAAGGCTTCTTGCAGGGCCAGGTGACGCTGGCAGATTTTTAGCCCCAGTGAAATCGAATAGGCATCCACGCTTTCACTGGCAATGTCAGGCATGCTATGCATATCGAGCTGACAGAGGCGGACTTGTTCACCATGCTGGCCCAGTTTGCTTTGCGCAATCGCCAGCATTTGCGGGCTGATATCAGAAGCAATGATGCGGCGGCTGGCTGGTATATGTTTTTTCAGCACACGCAACATGAAGTCACCTGTACCAGTCGCACCATCTAATAGAGTTTGCCATTCTTCCTGCGCAATAATGTCGGCGACCCTGCGCTTCCACATACGGTGTATGCCGAAGCTGAACAGGTCACACAGCCTGTCATAACGACTGGCGATGCGGCCAAAGACATCGTCGCTTTGAGCGACGAATTCTGCAGCATTGCCGGATTGTCGTGCAGGTATTTGTTCGAGCATGATGGCAATAAGAATAGAAATAAATCCTGAGTGTAGCGCATCAAGAATGACAAGTCTCATTTTTGGCGGCACCGTATCATCGATTTAATTATGCTAATCTCAATACCCACCTTGATGCGCGCTGCAAAGGAAAGATAAGTCTTATACAATTAATGAGTAAAGCCGCCAGATGAACTATCCACAATTTTACTGCCACTGGATGCAAACAGCCGGACTGGATATCTCAGCCATGCCGGATGCTGCGCAAAGATTAAGGCCCGGCATAACTAGCTTGCCAGCTGCGCTGTCAGCCTACTATCTGTGCGCAGGCAATAGCGCCATCAATACTGCATACAATCAGCTCTTGTCGCCAGAAGATATCTACCAGGACCAGGGCTACCTGATTTTCATGCATGAAAACCAGGGTGTGGTGGACTGGGGTATACGCCTGCAAGACCTGGAACAAGCCAACCCCATAGTCTGGCAAAGAAATAATGATGAGCAGGCCTGGTATGCAGAGGATTATCAGCTCAGCAGCTTCTTGATGGCCAACTGGTACTGGGCAGAGTTTGGCGAAGAAATGCCTGAAGAATTTTTCAGGCTGTAGACTGGCAAAAATACAAATAGCTTTTGTTCGCCCGCATCACTGGATAAAACCAAAAATCTCACCACAGAGACACTGAGATGGCACAGAGGCTTAAAATCCTTCAAGCAAACAATTCTTCTGCCTCTGCAAACCCATAAAAACTGCGCTCCATGGTTTGCCAGCTACCTGTCTTCCTGGCTTCTTCTGCAATATCACGCATTGTACCCATCACTGCCAGCATGGGGCAGACACCGAGGCTGACGCGGCTGGCACCGGCCTGAAACAAATCCTGCGCTACCGGTGCACCCGGCATGGCCATGATATTGATGGGTCCCTTTATAGCTTGCGCCAGCAACGCAATAATAGCCAGATCAGCCAGGGCCGGTATAAAGACCATGTCAGCACCGGCTGCCATATAGGCCCTGCCACGCTGTATGCTCATTGCTATGCGTGTCTCGATATCCTCACCCAGGCCAAGCAGGAAAGTATCCGTGCGGGCATTGATCCACAAAGGCAGATCAGCCTGGTCTGCTGCCTGTCTTGCTGCCGCGATGCGTGCACATTGGGCGTCCACAGCAAACAAGGCCTCGCTGGAGGAACCGTGACTATTGTCTTCAAGATTGACACCGACTGCACCGGCAGCGATGACTTGCCTGATGGTTTCTGTTACCGCTTCCGGCGTAGCACCATAGCCTGCCTCGATATCAGCATTGACAGGCATATCGACTGACCTGGCGATGGCGGCTATCTGCGCCATCATGCTGTCGCGTCCTATCAACTCGGCATCGCAAAAGCCCTGGGCATAAGCGATGCCGCCACTGGTCGTACCAAGAGCAGGAAAACCTGCCTTGGCAAAAATGCGGGCGCTGGCGATGTCCCAGGCATTGGCCAGCAGGAACTGGCCTTGCTGGTTCAATTGACGAAATTGCTGGGCCAGTTTGATTTGTTGTTGCATGGAGGGCTCCTTTGCTGTGCTTGAAAGTTGCGCATTGTTCCATGGCGTAGTGCGCCTGACTGGCAGCTTTCGGCCCTTGTAATTTATGCATCAAGTATCCAGCTTATGCATCCTGGTCATGGCATCAGCCAGGCCGTGGTTACCAGTTCTCCTGAGTGCCACCAGGCTGTCCTGTATCAGGCTCTCAGGATCGCCCTGCCCCAGTTTGAACTGCGCCTGGCAAGACAAGGCTGTGGCGCGGAAAGGCACGATGAATTTTGCAAGTTGCTCTGCCCTAGGGCTTTCTTCTATCTTCCAGGGGTGTGGTTCATTCGCATCCATATGGCTGACCAGTGTCCCCAGTGCATGCATGGCAGCAGCAGGACCTTCTTCCAGGTGGATATCCACTTCAAAATGGGCCACTTCATAATTCCAGGTGGGAGCATAACGACGGTCACTCAACCACGCGGATGAGATATAACCCTGGACACCAGTGAAAGCCAGCAAGGCACGCGGATTCTTGCGTATCAGGGCCAGTTGTGGATTGTGAATGGAAAAATGCCCGATGAAACTGGCATTGCCTTCGGCATCTCTTTGCAAGATCAAGGGCAAGGGTGAGGCTTGTATATTCACACCATCGGCACTGATGACCAGAGCCAGGGGATTGCGGGCTATCATCTGGTCGATTTCTTGTGTGGTTTTTGGCTGGAAAATTTCGGGGTTGTTCATTATTGACTCCTTGTTCACTCCTTGTTGGATTGATAGTCATGGTAATCTTGCCATTCACTCTCAACAAGACGCATACCTGCAATGCAAGATTTCAAAAATGAACAAGCCAGGCTGGACTGGGACGATTTGCGCATCATCCTTGCTGTCGCCAGGACAGGCAGCCTGAACCAGGCTGCGCTTGCGCTGGGCAGCAGCCATCCCACTATTTTTCGCCGTGTGCGGGCGATAGAGAAAAAACTCGCGGTTGCCCTGTTTGAACGCAAGCGTTCAGGCTATGTTCCCAGTGCCGCTGCCAGTGACATCATCGCTGTGGCACAGCAAATTGAAGAAGATATCCATAGACTGGAACTGGGCATTGCCGGGCTCGATGAAAAGCCCACGGGCAGCGTACGCCTGACGACGACAGATACCCTGATGTTCCAGCTCTTGCCACCTGTGCTTGTCAGCGTACAGCAGCAATTGCCGGGAATACGCCTGGAAGTCAGCACAGGTAACGGCATGTATCTGCTGGAAAAGCGCGAAGCCGATATTGCCATCCGTGCCGGTGGTACGCCACCTGAGCATCTGATCGCGCGGCGTCAGTGCGATATCGCTTCCTGCATTTATTATCCCGCAAGCTGGCCAGAAATTTCTCACAGTGATATGACGAAGCGCCCCTGGGTCATGGCCGATGCCACGCTGGCCCATCTCGATTCAGCCAGATGGCTGGCAGCAGAAGGCTTGAACGAGCAGGCAGTATTTCGTTCCAACAGCCTCACCAGTGTCGCCAGCGCCGCCAATGCCGGCATGGGTATGGCCATCCTGCCCTGCTACCTTGGTGACCGCGCCCCGGCCCTGAAACGCCTGGGCTTGCCGATTGCAGAATTTCGCTCCACACTGTGGATAATGAGTCACCCTGACTTGCGCCGCGTGCGGCGTCTCAATGCCTGCATAGAAAAACTCCAGCCTGCACTGGCTGTACATAAGCAATTGTTTGAAGGTAACTTGCCAGCGGCCTGAACCAAGATAAAAACACAAACCAGAAATAAACACGAAAAATATTCCGCTCTATCATGACATCTCAAAAAATAGGCACCTTGGCACTCGACCTTGAAGGAACACTGATTTCAAACGCCATGAGCCAGATTCCACGCCCTGGTCTCTTTGAATTCCTGGAACGTTGCGCTGTACTTTTTCCCAGACTGGTAATGTTCACGACAGTCAATGAAGACAAGTTCCGGCACATCGGCCGGCTGCTGGTGGAAGAAGGAAAGGCACCTTCATGGTTTGCCCATATTGAATACGTGAAATGGCAAGGTGACACCAAGAATCTGGAATATATACCGGATGCGGTAGTGGAAGAAAGCATCCTGGTCGATGACTTTGAAATCTATGTGCATCCCGGCCAAGTTGCGCAATGGATGCAGATAGAATTTTTTGATTATCCCTATTCTGAAGAAGACCGGGGATTGTTTAAAATGCTGGCAAAGCTCGAAGCCTTATTTAAAAAGCCTGGCAGTAAGTAACTAGCAGGATAAGTGTAGGAGAGGCTTTAGTCGCGAAGATTTTTCCAGGAAGCATATGCCATAGTAAGCCCGATTCGCGGCTGAAGCCGCTCCTACAAAGGAAGGGCGCATGTTTGTCCGAATCAAACTTAAGCGAAATGACGTAGTCTCTGATACTAATTTTTTAGAATTGGTTATTCGATTTTGAACATGATCAAAGATTTCTTTTATTTTTTGGCTTCACATGAATTTTCAGTTTCATCAAGCAGCTTATATTTCACATAAAAGAAACTCTCATACGACAATGCCTGGATTTTTGAACGCCAGCTGATATAAAGGCTGGTCGGTGTAGCCGCAGAGATGGCATTGATATGCAAATCTTTTGCCATAGCCATCGCCCGCTTCATATGCAAGGGGTCACTGACTATCAGCACTTTTTGCAGCTTATGTTCCTGCATGAGCTGGCAAGCCTGCACCAGGTTTTGCCAGGTATTGGTCGAGGCTTCTTCTATCAAAATTTGCGTTACAGGAACATCTACAGCAATCGCATACTGACGGGCAGCGGCTGATTCTGACAGGCTATCACCTTCACTCAAGCCACCTGTAAAAATAAGGTAGGGCACCTGACCAGTTTTGTATAGCTGTACGCCGTGCTTGATGCGTTCAGCAAACACTGGTGATGGCTTATCTTTCCAGACCGATGCTCCCAGCACTATCGCTGCATCGGCTTTGATATTTCCAGGCTCTGCAAATTGCTGGCTCAGCAGTGCAGGATAACTAGCGATATTCAGCACGACCAGAATAAAACCGGCCAGCAGCAGAAAAACCATCGACAAGATGAGGCGCATTATGCTGATTGTGGTGAAATAGCGACGCAACCTTGGCAAACGAGACATCACCGGTTTACTGCTTGCTAAGCACGCGCCAGGGCTTGCTGGTTTTGGGGTCTACAGGCAGACGTTTTTCATTGCTCGCATAATCATCTTCGAACACTGCCCATGCATTTCCCCTCTGGACCAGATACCAGAATGGCAGCTTGCTGCCTTCTACGCGCAGAGGCGTGCCATACAAATCCAGTTCAGATAAATCCAGAGATAGAGTGGCCCTGGATGGCTTGCCATTGATATTGAGTTTGCCATCCTGAAAACACCATTGCTCTTTTTCTTTACTGACAAAACAGCCTTGTATGATGCGTGACAGATATAGCTCAGCTTCTTTTTGAACCAGGCTGCCCAGGCGTTGGTATGGGCCTTGTTCTGCCCTTTTTTTGCCGTCACCAAGCAACCAGATTTTGTCGCCTTGCAGGAGCAGGCAATATTCTGTTTCATCACCTTCATGCCAGGCCAGGTTTTGCCTGATGTGGCCACCGCTAATGGAGATCGCAATTTTTTGGCTGTCAGTAGCTGTCATGGCGGCAGTCCAGTTGCCATGCTTTTTCAATAAATCAAGAAAAGAACTGCTACTCCAGTGGCCTTCTATTTTTTTCAAGCCGGCATCGCCAGTGCATAGCTTGTCTGATGCAGCCATGGCAGTTGATGCACACGACAACAGCAGAGCGATGCTGACTTTCTTGATGATGGAAGTCATGTTTGATTTTTTCATCCTGAAAACCTTATTCCAGCGCATGCAAGTAGTCAATCCAGAGTTGAAAATAATGTTTCAATTCTGCTTTGCGTATATGGGTATCGGCATGATAGATTAAAAAATCGGCCTGGTTTTGTAACTTGTCAGCCAGCAGCATCTTCCTGACCTCTGGCAATATCCATCCCACGTACAAGTCCAGATCAGCCATGTCCCAGGCATCCGTATGTGGCTTGCATAAATAGGCATTGGCTGCACGCCGGTATTCCATGACCAGCAATATTACCTCTGGCGCGAAAGCTGATGCCAGCGGTGCATATGTGGCTAATTCCTGATCTGCCTGAAACAAGGGGTGCAGGCAAAAAGCCTTTAAGGCGTCGAGGCTGGCATCCAGGTCTATCATGATAGCCAGGCCATCATCGATATGCTTCATCAGCAATTCCTGGCTGCGCCCGGCACGACGTTCACCATAGACTTTGCTGATTTCCTGGTATTCCCGGGTTTCTGTGATTGCGTGTTTTAGCACTATGCTTGCCTGAAACTTTGCATGTTTATTTTTTCCACCTGTACGAACTTATGCAATCGATTTTAACAGAACAGCAAGGTCAGATCGCCCGAACTTGACCTTGCTGCCAGATTACGACCTGTTTAGTTAGCCTTCTTTGCCAGGTTGACCGTCATCTGTATATCAAAGTCCAGCTCCTTATCCGGCGTTTCTTTTTGCAATGTGGCTGTTTGATTCAAGCCTGTGATGAGTTTGGGTTGCGCCACAAGTTCTCCATCTTTCTCTACTTTCATGGCGATGACGACAGCATCTTTGTACTTGTCTGCAGGTGCTGGCATCAGGGTAAAACTGATCTCCCATTTGGCTTGCTGTTTTTTCGATGTCAGGCCTATCGTGGCTTGCTTGCCTTGCTCGACCATGACAGTAGGTGTAAGGGTTTCGCCGCCCACGCTGATATTGGTATTGACGAGATAGCTATCGGTTCCAGCTTTAATGGCGTCCTGCTTTTGCGCGGCTGGAGTAAGCACCACACTAGCTGGCGTAACGGCCCAGGCGCTGTAGGCGCTGCCAGCGCACAGACCGCTCAGCATGAGATAGGCAACACTACGTTTAAGCAGACCAGGTTTTGACTGTTGTAATTGCATGATTCTTTCCTTCAAAGGATGGTGGGAAGGCCAATGACAGGCCAGGGCGCTGGGGGTAATACTTAGCTGGGTTTTGAGCATGGCTTCGGCATAGGTACGCCTGGCTTGCGGCTCTTGTGCTATTACAAGGGCATCACAGGCCAGTTCCTGATCAAGGCGAAAACTTCTGGCCGCGATATGCATCAGGGGATTGAACCAGAAAAGACATTGCATCAATGCGCACAAGCTATTGGTAATGACATCACCGCGACGTTTATGCATCAGTTCATGACGGATGATGAGCGCCTGTTCCGCCGCGCTATAACGTTCAAAAAAATCTGCTGGCACGATGATTTTCGGTTTGAAACATCCTGCCAGCGCAGGGCCAATATCATTATCACTGGCAAGATAAACGCCCTCGCATTGAGTCAATGTTCCCAAACGACGCAAGAAACGCTGGTGCTGCAATCCAAACAGCAGCAACATGCCAAGGCCACCTATTATCCAGGCACTGACAAGCATGGTTGGCCAGATACTGGCTGGTGCTATGGCTAGCAAAGGCACGCTGGAAATGACCTGGCTTGCTGGCGTGTCAGCCGTCGCTGCCATGTCCAGATATTGGCGATGCGGGAAAAACATGGCAAACAAGCTCAATGGCAAAATGCCCCATAGCTGATAGGCGATACTGGCACCTGCAAGCTTGCGCAAGCCTTGCCGGACAAGCAGGATGAAGACAATCAGTACGCTGGTGACCAGGCAGGCCAACATGGCGGGCTGGAATAAATTATTCATCATCACCCAGCTCCCCGATCAGGCGTTTGAGTTCAGCGATGTCCTGTTTGGATATTTTTTTTTGCTCGCTGAAATGTGCAACCAGAGGTGCAATTCTGCCATTGAACATACGGTCAAGAAAGCCCTTGCTCTCGGACATCAGCCATTGCTCACGCTTCAGGACGGGTGAATACAGAAAGCGCCTGCCGTCTTTTTCTGCCTTGATCGCGCCCTTCTTCAGCAAACGATTCAACAGCGTCTTGACGGTCGTCTCCTGCCAGTCTTGCTGTTGCACGAGGATGGCGCTGACCTCTTCAGCCGCCAGGGGATGGCGTTGCCAGAGGGTTTCCATGACCAGCGATTCTGCTTCGCTGATGGCGATGTTTTTCATTGCAGGCTCCAAAGCATTAATCATTTACAGATGTAATCGACGATTAATGATTACATGCGTAATCGCTTAAGTCAATCAAATAATATGAAAAAATCGCCAAGGATAAGTAACGCGCAACACCAGCTTGCGCGCCTGCCTGCTTCGCTGTCGTAGCTTATTTTTCCTGGATTTGTTTCAGGGCAGTAATAAACCCGCTAGCCGCCTGCATGACTTGCTGCGCCGACCATCCAGGCTGGTACAGGCTGGCCCCCAGTCCAAAACCATTCGCCCCCGCCTGCAAATACGTCTGCATGCCTGCCGGTTTGATGCCGCCCACTGGCAGGCACAGGCTATCAACAGGCAAGACCGTGCGCCAGGCTTTCAAGACCGTAGGCGGCACCGACTCTGCCGGAAACAACTTGAGCCCATCCGCCCCCGCGTGCAGGGCTGCAAAGGCTTCGCTGATAGTCGCCACACCCGGCAAACTGCACATGCCACGCTGCCTGGCCGCAGCAATCAGGCTCACATCAGTATGCGGCATGACAATCAACCCCCCACCCGCATCCTGCACCTGCCCCACCTGCTCAAACCGCAGCACCGTCCCCGCCCCCAGCAAACAATCCTCAGGCAAAGCCCTCGCCAGCACACCTATACTGCGCAAGGCATCTGGCGAATTTAACGGAATCTCTATGCAGCGAAAACCTTGCTGATACAGACCCAGCGCAATCTCTTCGCATTCATGCGTCTGAATGCCACGCAAGATGGCTACCAGGGGGATGGGGTTAAGGTAGGTGGAAAAATTAGTGGATGGGGGCATGGTGTTGTTCGTTCTTGTCTTGATAAGATGGATGATGCTATTTGATGAATATATTACTCTTGAACGTAAAGTAACCCGGGTTTTGAATTTGGGGTTGCCGTTGATTTTGACGTTCGCAGTTCCCATGTGTAGACGCCGTTTTTGCAGTACAGAAAATGGAAAAAGAAATGACCGTTGTTTGAGCCGCAGGCGAGTTTCGGGCATTTCCCATTTTTTGTACTGCACAAACGGGCACCCCCTTCAGGGGGCGGCTACGCCTGGGTCGCCTTTTTGGCCCACCTTTTTGGCGAAGAAAAAAGGTGGGTAGCCGCCGGTCTACCACCGGCCTACAATCTTAAATAACGCATGCAGGCAATTAAAAAACGAACTCAGAAATATCGCTTCGTTTTTTAAGAATACGTTGACCGGAGGTCGAGTGTAGGGCTGGTGAAACGTAGCCCAACCTACGAACTAGCGAGGCCCAGCCATACCTACGAACTCGACCGCGTCCTTAATCCACACCCTCACTTAAACTGATAATTAAACGACAGCTTCACTATCCTCCCCAAAAAATTATCATAATTATTGACCCCATAATTCCCGCGCGGATCATATTCCGGCCTGTGATTAAACAGATTCTGGATATTCAAATCCAGCTTCATATCCTTCCTCGGCCGCCATGAAATATTACTGGTCCAGGTCGTGATGGAAGCTATACCCTTGCTGCACAAAGACTTGGGTGTATCCAGCCGCGTTTCACATGACTCCTGATCATAAGATGGATCATACCAGCCACCCACGCCTTGGAGCCTTTGTGGGCCGGTGTAGTTGGCGGCGAGAGCCAGGTCCCACTGGCCGTAATTCCACAAGGCCGACAAACGGCCCGTGATGCGTGGGTTGTTATAGGCACCGACAGAATTCTCTTGCCATTCACCATCAGCACCCTTGACGATAAAACGACGGGCGATGGTAGTTTGCAGGCCGAGGTTGAGGCGGCCATATTCACCCAGGCCAAAACGGGCATTGGCATTGACATCAAAGCCATCAACCAGGGTTTGTGACTGGTTGATATAACTGCCTATCATGCCGCCCACCTGGCCAACGGTATACACTGGCAATTTGCTGCACAAGCCAGGATTGGCAGCACACACTGCAGCAGCCTGGCCCTGGTTGGCCTTGTCTTGAGGCGAGACTGGCGTACGCAGCATGACACCGGGCACGTCGGCTATGTCAGGGCCAAATTTGGCGATGGCGCGTTCCAGCAATTGATTATAGTTTTCCGGGTTGATTTCATTTTTTCGATTGATGAAATAATAATCGGCAGAAATATCAAAGTCCTTGGTGGGCTGGAAGACAAAGCCGACTGTGGATATCCTGGCTTTTTCCGGCATCAGTTTTGAATTAGGGCTAGTGACGCCGCCTATGTTGTAGGCGCTGCATTCAGAGTTCAGCAAATTCTTGCCGGTTGTGACATCACTGGCATTGGCTGACTTCATCAGTACATCAGCTATCGCATTGGTTTGCGCGCAGCGTATCGGATCTTGTACCTGGCTTACGGCATAGATGCCACCCGTGCCTGACTCTGCCAGGCTGGGCGCGCGAAATCCTTCGGAATATGTGCCGCGTACCAACAAGGTATTCAGGGCTTGCACTTTGAGACCCACCTTGGGCACAATGTTATTGTCAAAGCCGGGGTATTTGTCATCACGGATGGCAAAGTCAGCTTCTATGTTCCTGGTGATGGGTGCCAGAAATTCTGCAAACAAGGCCTGGCTGGTGCGCTGGCCTTTGAACCAGGAACCACCCTGCCACCAGATATCGCCATTCGCTGCCGCCGTGTCGCCAGGGCTGGAATAGTTTTCATAATTGAGGTTGAAGCCAGCCGCCATCATCAAATCCCCTGCGGGCAGGGTAGCAATCTTGCCTGAAATTTTGCCATCGAGATTGGCGACCTTGTCCCAGGATGGGTATTGCACATTCGGGTACATTTTTTCCAGCAAGGCACGGTTGCTGGCATTGTCGACACCGAATTTATACGCCGGGTTATCACTCATGATGGTGTAACCGGTTTTGGGGTCAGTAGTATATGGACCGAACGCTGCCAGCAAACCACTGGCACTGGGGTTACTGCCGCGCTGGTTCATAACGCTATGCGTCTCTGCCAGGGTCAGGGCAGTTTCCCAGTCCCAGCGGCCGGTATTACCTTTCAAGCCAGCAACGAGGCGAAATTCATCATCCACCGTGCTTTGTTTGGCCAGGCCCGCCGCATCAAGAAAGCGGTAAGAGATACCGGCAACGCCACCCATATTGCCCTGCAATTTTGCAGGCAAGGTGTTGTAAGGATTTTTGGCTGACAGATAAGGAAAGGTCAGGGTATTGAGTTTGACACCCGTATTGCGCGCATACCAGGAAGGATAATCACCACTGCTGAAATTGGGCGGGCCCACTGCAGTAGTGAGGTCTATATGGGTGACAGCCAGCTCGGCAAAGGCTTGCACATTGTCATTGATATCAAAGTGGGCGCTGATGAAGCCATTGGTGCGCTTGGATGAAGGCACCCAGTATTTACCCAGGTTCAGGGTATTCAAGGCACAGGTAGTATTGCTGCCATCAGCCTTCAGTGACAAGGGGGTGTGGCAACCCTGGGCCGGTGCGCGGTTGGTACCGACACTACTGAAGGCGAACAGGGTGCCGGGGTTAAGCACACCAGGGCCACTGCCCTCTGTAATACGCATATTCGTTAAAAAACTGGGATGATATTTGTAGTAATCGTCAGGTATGGACGACAATATCTCAGGCAGATAAACCGCATCACGCTGGTAATAACTGAGTGTGCCAAAGATATTGAACTTGTCTTTGGCGAGGTCACCAAAGCCATAGGTAATTGCGGCACCATATTCGCCATTGCTATTGGTCTGCATGGACTTTTGCGCATTCACGCGCACATCCAGGCCACGATAACTGGTCTTGGTGATGACGTTGATGACACCGGCTATCGCATCAGAACCATAAATTGCCGACGCACCATCGGCCAGTATTTCCACCCTCTCTATCGCATCGACAGGGATGGAATCTATATTCACGAACTGATACTGGAAACCATAGGTTGCGCCATAACTGGACAGACGGCGGCCATTCAACAAAACCAGAGTTGCCTGTGTACCCAGGCCGCGCAAGTTGGCAGAAGATGCGCCGTCCATGCCAGTGAACAGGCTTTGTGAATCTTTCAGGTCAGGTACATTGGCACTGATATTTGCCAGCACTTGTTGCAGGGTACTGGCCCCCATTTGTTCTATCTGTTCACGCTTGACGATCTGTATCGGTGATGCCTGTTCCTTGTCTATGCGCTTGATGCTGCTGCCGGTAATTTCTACCCTTTGCGCATTCTTCTCTGCTTCTGGCGTATTGTCCTGCGCCTGCACAGCAACAGGCAGCATCATGCTGCCAAAGGCCAGGCAAAGTGCGCGTGTCATTACTGTCTCACGTATTTTCATTTTTCTGTTTTTCATGTTCCTGGTCTCTGTTTGGCTGAGGTTTCCGGGTGACAGACGTGAGCGGTCCCTGCATGCCGCTCTCGCGTATGCTTGCGCTTTTGTCTGTTTACAAATCGGGAATCTGAATATGTTTTGCTAGTCAACATCATTGAGGTGTCTGGCAAACTCTTGTGGAGCTTGTCACACCTGATTCGACATGAAAAAGTCTAAGTCGTATATGAATGTCACGCCATCGACATATTTTTAACTTCACGTTTAGCTAAATTTGATGGTGGTGAAGTGGCTGATTTGTAACGGAGTGAATAAAGCAGCCGCTTGCACATGGAATGATTTTTGAACTACGGTAAAATCCTGCGCTCTGATGCTTCAGTGAACTGTTACAGTCTACTAGCCGTCGCCAAGCAGCTCCATTAAGTAAAACCATGACACCATATAAAAAAAACAAGCTGGCGATGGCCTTGGCAGCAACATCCACACATCATATGCAGCGCCTGTGTGCCCTCTTGCTGGGTGCACTGTTTACTGAAGCCATCTGGGTAAATCCGGCACTGGCACAGACCTTTGCCAATCCGGCAAAACCTGCTATCAGCACGACGGACAGTGCAGAAAAACCGGTTGCGGCCAAGCCTGCGCCTGTTACTCCAATTGCTCCAACAAAGCCAGAGAACAAGCCAGAAAATAAATCTGACGATAAGTCAAACAGCAAGCCGGATGCCAAACCAGCATCGCCGCCAGAAGCTGAAGCACCAACAGTCACCGTCACAGCCGAACGCCCCAGCAATCGCATCGACCGTCAGGTCTACGATGTCAAATCCGATGTCAGCAGCACCAATGGCTCGGCCGCTGATGCCCTGAACAATGTGCCCTCGGTCAATGTAGACCCGGATGGCACGGTCAGCCTGCGCGGCAGCACCAAGGTGCAAATCCTCATTGATGGCAAGCCATCTGCGATGCTGCAGGGTGATAACCGCGCAGCCACGCTGGCAGCCATGCCTGCGAATGATATTGAGTCGGTCGAAGTCATCAATAACCCTGGCGCGCAATTTGGCAATGAGGCAGGTGGCGGCCCCATCATCAACCTGGTCATGCGGCGCACGCGCCAGCCTGGTGGCTTTGGAGTCATCAATGCCAATGGCGGATCTGCCGGTCGCTACAACACTGCACTCTCTGGCAGTTATCATGAGGGCGCATGGGGCATACAGGGTGGTGTCAACTTCCGCCACGATGGCCGCAATTCTGTGGGCGATGCCGTGCGTGACCGTCTCGACGGCTTCAGCACGACACCGCATAACACCCAGACTTCCAGCGCAAAAGGCTTGAACAACTCATCCGGCCTGAATGCTGCGCTGACGTATAACCTGGGTGCCAAAGATACCCTGGGCGCCAACTTTGTCTACAATGCGCGCAACAATGACCAGCAGTCGGAAGATCACTACCAGTCTTACAATGTGGACCGTAGCTTGTTCAGTGATTATGCACGCACCAGCCAGCGCAAAGGCGACGGCACCAGCTATAACTGGGGTGCACGCCTTGATCACAAAGGGGAGATCAGCGGCGAAAACCTTAAGCTGGATTTGCGGGTATCTTCCTCGGAGAATGAGAGTGTCAGCAATTATGCGAATGTATATGCAGTCAAGCCCGCCTTTATCTCTGACAGGTATAACCTGCAAGAAAGCTACAGCAATGTAAGGCTGGTCGATTTTACTGGCGACTATGAGCGCCCGCATGATGATGGCCTCATCAAGCTGGGTTATAAAATCGCTGATAATAAAAGTGAATTTGATATCGCTTATTTCGATATCAACCCTGTCACCAATACCCAGACTGTGAATGCCAGCAGGACCAACCGCTACAGCCTCGATGAAGGCAATCTGGCTTTATATGGTTCTTACCAGATGCGCATCAATGAGCAATGGGGTGTGCTGGCAGGCTTGAGGACAGAATATACGCATATCGATATACGACAACTGAGCGCCAATGTGGGTGCGAAAAACCATTACCTCAGCTATATCCCCAGCTTTTTTGCGAGCTACAAACTCTCTGACGATACCACCCTGCGTTTGAGTTATGCCCACCGCATACGCCGCGCCGGTGCCGCTGAACTCAATCCCTTCATCAGCTATCGTGATGACCTGAATGCGTCCAGCGGCAATCCCAAGCTGAAACCCACCCAGACCGATTCTCTGGAGCTGGGCTATGAAACCCGCGTTGCCAAGCTGGATGTGAATGTCAGGGCCTACTACCGTCAGGAAAGTGATTCCATCGTGTATCGCCGCTCTTTCATCAAGAATGGCGTCGTACAAACCGTGTCAGACAATTGCAACATCGTGCAGACCACGCCAGACTGCGGCATCTTGCTGACCACGCCAGAAAATGGCGGCAGCAGCCGTACCAGCGGGCTGGAATTCACCCTCAGTGGCAAGGTAACGCCCAAGTTTTCCATCAACACCAGTGGCAATCTCTTGTTTGGTGAGCAAACCTATATCAACACTGCCGGGCAAGAAGTACACAGGCCATCAACTTCCCTGAGCGTGCGCGGCAGGTTCAATTATCAGCTCAGCGATGATGATCACCTGCAACTAAGCCTCAATAGTCAGGGCCGCACCGTGTCGGGCGAGGGTTATCGCCAGCCCAATTCCACGGCCAATTTCAGCTATCGCCACAACATCACCAAGAGCCTGAATCTGGTGGTGAATGTGACGGACATCTTCAATTCCAACAAGACAGAAACCCAGGTCGATACCGATATCCTGAAAGAAAGAAGCATACGTCGCTATGATGGTCGCCTGATCTACGTCGGCTTATCTTACCGCTTTGGTGGCGTGACACCAGGTGGTGGCAATTCCCGTCCACCGCGTGGGTGAGCGAATATGGCAGGGAATGTGACAAATAAGGTCACAGCTTTTGTTTTTCCCTGCGTCTTCTCGTAAGCAAAGCCCGGTTTTGGGGTAAAGTGATGGCAGTGCTGCACCTGCTTTAAGGCAGAGTCGGCAACAATTTGACATAGATCAAGTACATGTTTGCCTGATGGCGGCATCTTAAGCTGGCTGGTAGCGCATCTGTTTCTGTAGTGACAATGTCGCATGGGCAGCCTTTGATGCCGTTCAGGTCATTGCCATTACAACGAGACAAACCATCATCATGCGTATTTTGCTAGCAGAAGACGATAGCGTCCTGGCTGACGGCCTCACCCGTTCGCTACGGCAATCCGGTTATGCCACGGATTGCGTCAACGACGGCGAGGCAGCCGATACCGCCCTGACTACCCAGGACTTTGATTTACTGATACTAGACCTTGGCTTGCCCAAGCTCAGCGGCCCGGAAGTCTTGCGCCGCCTGCGCGCGCGCAATTCACGCCTGCCGGTGCTGATACTGACGGCGGCAGATTCGGTAGAGCAAAGGGTCAAGGGCCTGGACCTGGGCGCGGATGATTACATGGCCAAGCCCTTTGCCCTGTCCGAGCTGGAAGCGCGTGTGCGGGCTTTGACGCGCCGTGGTGCCGGTGGCGGGCCTACCGTCATCAAGCACGGGCCGCTGACGTATGACCAGGTCGGGCGCATTGCCTATATCCATGAACAGATGCTGGATTTGTCGGCGCGTGAACTGGGCTTGCTGGAAGTGCTGCTGCAACGCACGGGACGGCTGGTGTCCAAGGAACAATTGGTCGACCACCTCTGCGAATGGGGTGAAGAAGTCAGTAATAATGCCATCGAAGTCTATGTACACCGCCTGCGCAAGAAAATAGAAATTGATGGGGTACGCATCGCCACGGTGCGCGGCCTGGGTTATTGCCTGGAAAAATTCTTTGTTCCTGCCTCTCCGTCCGGCGCTGTACCAACAGCAACAACTGAACAAAAATGAGTGTGCCGCCAGGCAATGCCGACAGCAATGCAATAGCGCCTGACAGCACGGCGGGCAAGCAGCCGGAAGAAAAGATCCAGCGTTCATTGTTTGGCGAAATCCTTGACTGGATGCTGGCCCCGCTGCTGCTGTTATGGCCCATGAGTATCGCCATCACTTATCTGGTGGCAAAGTCCATCGCCAACCAGCCTTTTGACCGGGCGCTGGAAGACAATGTGCTGGTGCTGTCACAGCAAGTAAAAGAAATTGATGGGCAAACCATTACCCAGCTCAGCAATCCGGCACGTGATATTTTGCGTGCCGATGATCTCGACAATATCTATTTCCAGATCAAGGGCCTCAAAGGCGAAGTGGTTGATGGTGACCGCGATCTACCCGCACCGGCAGAAGATGACAAGCCACCCGCAGGCAACGTGCAATTCAGGAATGCTGTGTTGCGCGGCATCGACATACGCATCGCCTATAGCTATATCGATCTCAACAGGACTGGCAAGCGCGGACCCAACAAAGATCCGCACCTGGCTCTGGTGCAAGTGGCAGAGACTTTGGAAAAACGCAGCCTGCTGGCCAATGAAATCATCAAGGGCGTGATACTGCCGCAATTCATCATCCTGCCAATTGCCCTGGCCCTGGTCTGGTTTGCACTGAGCCGTGGCTTGTCGCCGCTGGCAGAATTGCAGCAAAGGATAAGAGCGCGCAGGCCGGATGACCTCAGCCCCATAGACTCGCGCCACGTGCCGGAAGAAATTACGCCGCTCGTCAAATCACTCAATGAAATGCTGGAACGGCTGGCGCAAACCATCGCCATACAGAAGCGCTTTATTGCCGATGCCGCCCACCAGATGAAGACCCCGCTGGCGGGCATGCGCATGCAGTCTGAGCTGGCCCTGCGCCAGACTGACCAACATGAAATACACAAGTCCCTGACCCAGCTGGCCACCAGCTCCGAGGCCGCCACCCGCCTGGTGAATCAGTTGCTGACACTGGCACGCGCAGAAAACCTGGCACCTGCCAACCAGCCGCGCGAGCAAATTGATCTCAACATCCTGGCACGCAATGTCGTGCAGGACTGGATACAGGCATCCTTCGCAAAAAAAATAGACCTGGGTTTTGAGCAGGACAGGAATGCCGTACTCATCTTTGGCAGCCCGCTGATGCTGCGTGAAATGCTCAGCAACCTCATCGACAATGCCTTGCGCTACACCCCGCAAGAACATAGCGTGACCGTGCGTGTACGCATAGACCATGATGAAGCACTGGCGATACTGGAAGTCGAAGATAATGGCCCCGGCATACCGCGGGCTGAAAGAGAGCGCGTGTTTGAACGCTTTTATCGCATCCTGGGCAGCAATGTGCAGGGCAGTGGCCTGGGCCTGGCCATCGTACGCGAAATCGCCAGCCAGCATGATGCGCGCATACAGATACTGGATAATCCGCAGCCACAAGACCCTGCTTATCCCGGCTGCCTGTTCCGTATTTCTTTCCAGTTGAATCCCTATGATGAAGTAGCCATGGAAGGCTTGTCATGAGCAATGAAGCAGACAATACAGCCAGCGTCAGCAAGCACTACTGGCGTCACACCAGAAGGCTGACCACGGCCTTGCTGGCGTGCTGGGGCGCATTATGCTTTGGCGTATTATTTTTTGCGCGCGAATTATCGGCACTGACTTTTTTTGGCTGGCCTTTTTCGTTTTACATGGCAGCACAAGGCCTGACGCTGAGTTTTGTCATGATACTGGCTATCTATTCCCTGGGTATGCACTGGATAGGCCGCAAGCAAACAGGACACTGATCACATGCCACAAAAACGCTTCACCCAAAAACTGACGCTGTACTATTTGTGGTACACCCTGCTGTTTTTTATTTTCCTGATCAGCCTGGCGATACTAGAAAAAGAAGGCGTGCCGCGTGCCTGGATAGGCTATCTGTTCATGTTCGCCACCATCGTGCTGTATGCAGGCATAGGTGTGGTCAGCCGCACGTCCGACATCAGTGAATATTATGTCGCCGGGCGACGCGTACCTGCCGTCTTCAATGGCATGGCCACCGCTGCCGACTGGATGTCTGCCGCCAGCTTTTTAAGCCTGGCTGGTGGCCTGTATCTGCAGGGTTTTGATGGCCTGGCCTACATCGTAGGCTGGACTGGCGGCTTTTGCCTGGTCGCCATGCTGATAGCCCCCTATCTGCGCAAGTTTGGGCAATACACCATCCCTGATTTTCTCGGTGCGCGCTTTGCTGGCACACCTGAAAATAATATGGTCAGGATCATTGCCGTATTTGCCACCGTCTTTATCTCCTTCATTTATGTGGTGGCACAAATCTATGGTGTGGGCCTGATCACTTCGCGCTTTACTGGCGTGGATTTTTCGGTTGGTATCTTCCTGGGCCTGGCCAGCATCCTGGTGTGCTCTTTCCTCGGCGGCATGCGTGCCGTTACCTGGACCCAGGTGGCGCAGTACATCATCATCATCATCGCGTTTTTGATCCCCGTGGCCTGGCTGTCGGTCAAGCATACCAATAACCCGGTGGCACCCTTGTCATATGGTGCCGTGCTGCCTGAACTGGTCAACAAGGAAAAGAGCTTCCAGGCAGACCCCAGGGAACAGGAAGTGCGCGCCATCTACCGCCAGCGCGCTGATGAGCTGCAAAAGAAAATACAGCAACTGCCGCTTTCATGGGAAGAAGGCCGGCTGGAATTGCAACACAGGCTCGATGAATTAAAGTCTGGCAATGCCTCGCTGCTGGAAATCAAGGCTGCCGGACGGGTGCTGGCCAACTATCCCAAGTCACCCCAGGAGGCGCAAAGCCGCTGGAGTGATATCCGCAATAATTATCTGAACAAGGCGCAACCCGGCTTTTCCAAATACACGCCTTATGCCGCAAAAGACAAAAATGAGTCCGATAACAAGCGCAATAATTTCATGGCGCTGGTGCTATGCCTGATGATGGGCACTGCCGCCCTGCCCCATGTGCTGGTGCGCTACTACACGACGCCCACTGTCAAGGAAAGCCGCGACTCGGTATTCTGGTCGCTGTTCTTTATCATGCTGTTGTACATCACCATCCCTGCGCTGGCCATCCTTGTCAAATACGATATCTACAACTCCCTGGTGGGTACTGAATTTGCCAAACTGCCAGCCTGGGTCACTTACTGGGCCAATATAGACCGCATCAACCCGCTGGTGAACATCACCGACATCAATCATGACGGCATAGTCCAACTGGCCGAGATCGTGCTTGATGGTGACATCGTCGTGCTGGCTACGCCAGAGATTGCCGGCCTGCCCTATGTGGTTTCTGCCCTGGTGGCCGCCGGTGGCCTGGCCGCTGCCCTGTCCACCGCCGATGGTTTGCTGCTGACCATATCGAACTCACTGTCGCACGACATCTATTACAAAATCATAGACCCGCAAGCCTCGACCCAAAAGCGCGTGACCATTTCCAAACTGCTCTTGCTGGTGGTGGCCCTCGTTGCCGCCTATGTAGCATCACTCAAACCTGCCGACATCCTGTCACTGGTGGGTGCTGCCTTTTCGGTCGCCGCATCGGCCCTGTTCCCTGCGCTGGTGCTGGGCATATTCTGGAAACGCGCCAACCGCCAGGGCGCCATCTGCGGCATGATCGCAGGCTTTGTCGTCTGCGTGTTCTACATGCTCTACACCCACCCCCTGTTCGGCGGCAATCCCGCCAACCTGTGGTTCAACATCGCCCCTATATCCGCTGGTGTATTTGGCGTACCCGCAGGTTTCATCACCATGCTGGTCGTCAGTTTTTTTACGCCAAAGCCAGATCAAAAAACGCTGGAACTGGTGGATTTCATACGGCAGCCATGAGGGAAAATTAGGGAGTGCGCAGGCTGCTTGCTATTTGCTGCGGCC
>Ga0207952_1000396_pt1 | contig 37106 bp, 31 predicted proteins | sample SubbioR12Aug_8Ca_FD_184831 | JGI IMG/M metagenome (GOLD analysis project Ga0207952, IMG submission 184831) | Serpentinite rock and fluid subsurface biosphere microbial communities from McLaughlin Reserve, California, USA - CR12Aug_8Ca (SPAdes) | ecosystem: Environmental > Terrestrial > Deep... | reverse complement strand
GGCCAATAGACTACGATGTACGGCTTGATCTGGCGAATCATGAGGAAATGGCTCTATAAAACACGTGTCGCATGAGTTTATCCGCTATTGCCCATTTTCGCACGAATCCTTACGGTCACCCATCCTCACCTGCATGGACGCCCGCCTGGACCCTGCCAAATATGCGGGATTGTCGGAAGGCGATGCCCATGTCATCCGCAACGCCGGCGGCCGCGCCAGCGACGACGCCATCCGCTCGCTGGTCATTTCCTACAAATTGCTCGGCACCAAGGAGTGGTTCGTAATACACCACACCGATTGCGGCATGGAAACATTCACCAACGAGATAATGAGCGACTTGCTGGCCAGCAGCCTGGAAACCGCCAGCGTCGACGCCTCCGGCTGGCACGATCACGGTGCGGGCCCAGGTTCCACCGACGGCAAATTCGTCAATTGGTTGACCATCAAAAACCAAGCCGAAAGCGTCTTGGAAGACGTAAACCGCATCAAGGCCCATCCGCTAGTGCCGTCCAACATTCCGGTTTACGGTTATGTATACGACGTTAAAACCGGCGGCTTAATCGAAATACCAGAGGCAACCGCAGCGGGTCGCGCCAGTTAATTCAAGATAAAAATAATTAGAAACCCGGATCGGAAGCCGCGCAAACAGCCGGCTCCGATTCAAAGCCAGGGGATCGAGCGGACCGGCAATACAAGCATAATTCAAACCGGCCTTTAAGCTGTCCCACTAACCGGATAAACGGCTCCGCGCATTAAAAAAACTACAAGTGGCAGCCGTTATCAAGTACATTTGCCGGACACACCAGGATAAGCGACCACTATTCTGATTCGTTCAAAAGGAAATGTACTCATGACTAAACACCACATAGCGGCCACGGTATTGCTGGCCGTATCGGGCTGTTTAATAGCCTTTTTTTTGCTCCGCAACGACGCCCCGCCCAGCACTCAATTAACCCTATACGGCAATATCGATATTCGCCAAGTCGAACTGAGTTTTCGCGAATCGGAACGCGTAGACCAAATCCTGGTACAAGAGGGCGAACGAGTCAAGGCCGGACAATTACTCGCCACCCAAGTTCTTAACGGCTACCAGTATCAAATCGATCTGGTCACCGCTCGCCTGGAAGTGCAACGGCACCAGCTCGACAGGCTGCTGCACGGTTCACGGCCGCAGGAAATCGGCATCGCCCGCAACGACGTCAAAGCCGCCGAAGCGACTGTCAAGCTGGCACAAAAGGAGTTGCAGCGCCTGCAAACGTTGGCGATCAAAAAACTCGCGTCCTCCCAATCCGTCGACAAGGCCAAGGCCGCATACGACAGCGCGACGGAAAACCTGCAAGCCTTGAAAGAACAGTATGCTCTAGCCAAAATCGGCCCGCGCGCGGAAGACATACAGGCAGCGCGCGCGCAACTGAAAGCGGATCAAGCCAGCGTTGAACTGGCCAACAAAGCCTGGCAAGACGCACATCTGCTTGCGCCGAGGGACGCCGTAGTACAAAACCGTATCTTGGAACCCGGCGACATGGCCAATGCGCAAACGCCGGTTTTGACCCTGGCCCTGCAGGATACGCTCTGGGCCAGAACCTATGTCGAGGAGCGCGAGTTGGGCAAACTGCGCCACGGCATGCAGGCTCTGGTAAGCAGCGATAGTTTTCCGTCCAAGCAATATAAGGGCTGGGTCGGCTACATCTCGCCGACCGCCGAATTCACCCCTAAAGCGGTCGAAACCACCGAACTCAGAACCAGTCTGGTCTACCAGCTGCGGGTGTACGTCTGCAACTCGCAAGATCAGCTGCGGCTGGGCATGCCGGTAACCGTGAGCATCGACACCGCGCAATCGCCTTCTTCCATACCGGATTGCCGAGCCGACGCGCCGTGAAGCCAGCGGCAAACGCCATCGATACGACTACGGCGCTGAATTTTCAGGAGGTCGGCAAATCCTTCCTGGCCGGTCAGCGCAGGATTAACGCCCTGCAAAACGTTTCCTTGCATCTGCGCGGCGGCGTTACCGCGTTGGTCGGCCCGGACGGCGCCGGCAAAACCACCTTGTTGCGGCTGGCAGCCGGCTTGCTGCTACCGGACAGCGGCAAAGTTGAGAGTTTCGGCTTGAATACGGCTGATGACGGCGATAGCCTGCATACTCTGAGCGGTTACATGCCGCAGCGTTTCGGCCTGTACGAAGACCTCAGCGTACTGGAAAACCTGAATCTGTATGCCGATTTGCACGGCATGGATAGGCTGGAACGGCAACAAAGATTTGACGAGCTGATGCGCATGACCGGGCTGGCCAAATTCACCGAGCGCCTGGCCGGCCGGCTGTCCGGCGGCATGAAGCAAAAATTGGGTTTGGCATGCACTCTGGTAAACCGGCCCCGTTTGTTATTGTTGGATGAAGCGTCCGTCGGCGTCGACCCGGTATCGCGCCGCGAGCTATGGCACATCATCGAAACCCTGGTGCGGGACTTCGCCGCCACCGTCCTGCTCAGCACCGCCTACATGGACGAGGCCGAGCGTTGCGACCATGTCATTTTGCTGGACCAGGGCCGGATACTTCGGCAAGGCAGTCCGGCCGAGTTTCATGCGCTGACTGCGGGCCGCGGTTTTATCTTATCCAGTCCGGTATTGTCCAACCGCATCGTCCAGCAGCGTGCCGGCACATTGCCGGGCGCTATCGATGCCGTGGTGCAAGGCGAGGCGGTACGGATACTATTGCGCCCGGAGGCGAAGCCGGACTGGCAAGCCTGTTTCAGCGAGACCGACCGACTGCACAGCCAGGCGGCAAGCCCGCGCCTGGAGGATGCTTTTATCATGCTGTTGCTGCAGCAGCGCCCGCCGGAAAAGGCACCGCCGCCGATTTGCGTGACAGCGCTCGATAACGCGACGCCGACTTGCTCCGCCGATCAGCCCGCCATCATCGAAGTCGACGCGGTAGACCGCTGGTTCGGCGAGTTCCAGGCCGTCAAAAAGCTATCGTTCCGGGTATGCCAAGGCGAAATTTTCGGACTGCTGGGCGCCAACGGCGCGGGTAAAACCACCACCTTCCGCATGCTATGCGGTCTGCTGCCTGCCAGCAACGGCAAATTAAGCGTGGCAGGGGTGGATTTGCGCCGCGCCGCCGCCAAGGCCCGTTCCCGGCTGGGTTATATGTCGCAAAAATTTTCCCTGTACGGCCAGCTGTCGGTGCGGCAAAACCTGGAATTCTTCAGCCACGCCTACGGCTTGCGCAATCGACAACGCCGGCAACGCATAGCCTGGGCTTTAGAGCAGTTCGACCTGCAAGCGTTCGCCGACGTCAACAGCACCGATCTGGCCCTGGGTTACAAGCAGCGGCTGGCGTTGGCCTGCGCGCTGATGCACGAACCGGCTATCCTGTTTCTGGACGAACCCACTTCCGGCATAGACCCGCTGGCGCGGCGGGAATTCTGGACTCGCATTAACCAGCTGGCCGGCGAAGGCGTGACCATCCTGGTTACCACGCATTTCATGGAAGAAGCTGAATATTGCGACCGGCTGCTGATCATGCGCGAAGGCGACATTCTGGCGGCGGGCACCCCGGCGGAAATCAAACGGCTGGGTATTGCCGCGGACCAGGCGCCCGCCGACAACATGGAAGAAGCCTTTATCCGGCTGGTGGAAACCGGCGAGGCGGCACCATTATGAAGGCCTCCCGCCAACGACTGGCAGGCTTGATACGCAAGGAATTTCTGCAAGTGCTGCGCGACCCCAGCAGTCTGGCGATAGCCTTCGTGATGCCGGTATTTTTGCTATTATTGTTCGGTTACGGGGTATCGTTGGATGCCAAATACGTACCGGTCGGACTGGTGGTAGAGCATAACTCGCCGGAAAGCCGCGAGTTTACCGCCGGCTTCGGACATTCCGAATATTTCCGAAGCCATTCGTTCAACGACATGCACACCGCTCGCCAAGCATTGCATGACAAGCAAATCGACGCCATCGTGCATTTGCAAGCCGATTTCGACCGGCAACTGTCCGGCGGCGAGCCCGCCGCGATTCAGGTCATTTTGGACGGCGTGGACGCCAATAACGCCCGTTTGTTGAACGGTTACATTCAAGGCGTCTGGCAAAACTGGCTGAACAGCCGCGCGGAACGGCGCGGCCAACGACCAAGCACTGCCGTGCAATTGCAGCCGCGCATCTGGTACAACAGCGCTCTGCGCAGCCGAAATTTCCTGGTGCCGGGCCTGATCGCGGTGATCATGACGCTGATCGGCGCGTTGCTGACCGCGCTGGTGGTGGCGCGTGAGTGGGAACGCGGTACCTTGGAAGCGCTGATAGCCACCCCAGTCAGTGTTCGCGAGATATTGCTGGGCAAGTTGATCCCTTATTACCTGCTAGGCATGGGCGGCATGCTGCTGGCCATTGCCATGGCGGTGTGGCTGTTTCAAGTGCCTTTGCTGGGCTCGCTGTGGGTATTATTGGTCTGCGGCTCGCTGTTCATGCTGGTGGCGTTGGGCATGGGCTTGCTGATTTCAATCGCCGCCAAAAATCAATTTGTGGCCGGCCAAATCGCCATTATTGTCACCTTCCTGCCGGCTTTCATACTGTCCGGTTTTCTGTTCAACATCGACAGTATGCCGGCCGCTGTACAAGCGTTCACCTATCTGGTGGCTGCCCGTTATTTCGTCGCCATTCTGCAAACCGTGTTTCTGGCCGGCAATATCTGGGCGATCATTATTCCCAATGCCCTGGCGCTATTGCTGATGGCGACGGTCTTTCTGGGTTTGGCCCTGTGGCGCGCGCCGCGCCGGTTGGAGTAAGCCATGTGGTTGCGCATATACGCTTTGCTGATCAAGGAATTTCTAAATCTGCTCAAGGATAAAAAGAGCCGTTTCGTACTGATCGTACCGCCGATAGTACAGTTATTCGTGTTCGGCTACGCGGCGACTTACGACCTGAATCAGGTGCCGATAGCGGTTTACAACGAAGATCAGGGCCAAGCTTCCCGTGAATTGATCGCCCGCTTTACCGGTGCGCCGGCCTTTAAAGAAGTATTGCGCATCGAACGCCACGCGCAAATCGCCGATGCGCTGGACAGCAAACAGGTTTTGCTGGTGCTGCATCTGGGGCAACATTTCAGCCGCGACCTGTTGACGGGCCGGCAACCGGCCGTCGCGCAACTGCTGCTGGACGGCCGCGATTCCAATACCGCCCAGATCGCCCTGGGTTACGCCCAGTCTGTGATCAGCAATTTCAATTTCGATTGGGCCCGGCAACGGCATAAAACCTTACCGCCGGCCAAACTGGTGGTGCGGGCCTGGTTCAACCCCAACCTGGAAAGCCGCTGGTTTATCGTCCCCGGTATAGTCGGTCTGCTGACCCTGGTGGTGACGATGATAGTTACCGCGCTGTCGGTAGCGCGCGAACGCGAGCAAGGCACTTTCGATCAGTTGCTGGTAACGCCGCTGACCCCGGCGGAAATCCTGCTCGGCAAGGCGGTGCCGGGCTTGCTGATCGGCGTAGCGGAAGCTTCGTTCAGCATACTGATGGCAGTATTTTGGTTCCGGATTCCGCTGCTGGGCAGTCTGGCAGCCTTGTATCTGGGCATCGTGCTGTATGTGTTTTCGGTAATCGGCGTCGGCCTGATGATCTCCTCGTTGTCGGTCACTCAGCAGCAAGGCTTGCTGGGCGGCTTTCTGGTGATCGTGCCGGCGGTAATCCTGTCCGGCTACGCCACCCCGATCGCCAACATGCCGGAATGGGTACAGCATTTAACCCTGTTCAACCCGCTACGCTATTTTCTGGTGATCATTCGCGGGGTGTTCTTGGAAGGCCTGGGAACCGGGGATTTGCTCGATCAATACTGGCCGCTGGCCGTCATCGGCCTATGCTGCCTGATCTGCGCGGGCTGGTTGTTCAGGAAACGCCTGTATTGAGAAAGGCACATAACAGGCGGGTTGCAACAAAGTTGAAAGACCTGCTGTCTTTAGTGCGTTTTGTGGTTTGGCTGCCGATTCAGATTTAATCTATCGTCCTGATCCAGCGGCAGCGCTCGTTGACGACAGGCGCGGTTCTGGGGTTGGCGATGCCTTTGGCGATCAAGGCTATTACCCGGTCGTCGGTATCGTAACCAATGTGCGCGTCCATCGGATTGGCCAATTTGCCCAAGCCGAAAGCATCGTAAATTTTCGCCACGTTGATATTGACGTTGGTGACGTTAATGCACAAACGCGAATCCAGATATTTGCTGACGAAATCGTGCGGCAGGGTGTAGCTGAGCAGGTCGTTGGGATCGTTGAAAGCGATGATGTTGGTTTTAAGCAGCATGCGCTCGGCGAATTTATCGCCGGCCGGTTTGCAATAAGCCGCTTCCTGATTGGTGATTTTGGGAATGGCCCGGCCCAATTGCAGCATCGGCAATTGATTGGACATCATGTAAATCGGCACTTCCTTGTTTTTCAGCACATTGGCAATCGCCGAATAATACAGCGCATTGTCGCTATCGGCGTAAATCGAGGCCAAACGCTGCAAGCCATCGATGGTGATCCGGCTGCCCAGGCTGTGGGAGACAAAGGCGTAGCTGTCGTTATAAAACGGCGTGACATTTTTCGACGAACACACTTTGTGCACGTCATCCGGCAAATTGTCCCAGTCGCCGCTAATCATCCAGCAGAACGATTGGGCGAACGCCACCAATATATCCTCGCGTTTTTCACCCAAATAAATGATAGGATCGGGGCCGGTGTCGTTGGAAAACTTTTTTAACAAATCGTTGACTTCGGCGCGCCGGAAGGACTGCTCGCCGGAATTATCGTAAGCCAACACCTCTTTGTCCTTGTTGGTGATTTCCGACCAGGTTAATTCGTAAAACAGCAATTCTTGAGTTTGCGCCTGATCCAGATAGCGGTGAATACGCAAGTTCCCCAAATTGGTTTCCGGGTTTTTGGGGTCGGCCAGCTTGATATTCTTGTAAGCCCGGGTAGTGACCGGCAGATCCAATTCCTTGGCCAGTTTTTCCAGAAATTCGGTGGCGTAACCGGGCAAGTGATTGCCGACACCGTGCACCATCAACACTTTCATTTTACGGCCGGGGGTTTCCAATTGCGGTTTAAGTCCGGCGAAGCCGTTGCCGGTAATCTCGCACAAACGGGTGTCTTCTTCGTCCTGTTTCTCTAAAATAGCTTCGGTGATGCCCTTGCCGAAGCTGGCGCAACCGCTTAGCAAAAAGCTCACGGATAAAATAAGTAATAGTCTGTTCATATTTTTCATATATCGTGCAATCTAAAGAACTTGTAACTATTCGGCGCGAAGCACCAAACACCTGCTCCGGATGGAGAGGGTGGGGCGAGGAGCATCAAAATCGGGTGTTTTTGCCTGTTCCAATCTCCTCACCCCGTTCTCCCGGCATTACCCTTCCTTCTGCATCGTTGCAGTCGTCCGGCAGGAGAGGGAGCAAACGGCAGCGTTTTAAGTGACTGCGAATAAATACCATTTTACATGATTAAGTCGAGGTAACTAACCAAAGGCCCATGCCTTTTATTGCAAACATAGCCTAAACTTTCGCTGTGCTGTTTGCCGTGGACATCCGTCCGACAAAAATAAATACAATTTATAAAAACTTATGGAAAACAATATTTTCTTTTTAGTGCCTTTTGCCGCCGTCACCGCGATGGCTTTTGCATTTTACTTTTTCAAGAAGATGATGCTGGAAAGCGAGGGGACCGGCACCATGAAAAAAATTGCGCAGTACGTGCGCGAAGGCGCGATGTCCTATCTTAAACAACAATACAAAGTCGTCTCGCTTATCTTTGTCGTACTGGCTTTGCTGTTCTCTGTTATGGCGTATTTCGGTTTGCAAAATACCTGGGTGCCTTTTGCCTTTCTGACCGGTGGTTTTTTTTCCGGACTTGCCGGATTCTTCGGCATGAAAACGGCCACTTACGCCTCTTCGCGTACCGCCAATGCGGCGTCGAAATCCTTGAATCAAGGCTTGCAAATCGCTTTCCGCTCCGGTGCCGTGATGGGGTTGGTAGTGGTCGGCTTGGCGCTGTTCGACATATCGGCTTGGTATTTTGTATTGGATTATTTTGTCGAGGAAATCGAACCTGGCCATAAACTCGTCATTATCACCACCACCATGCTAACTTTCGGCATGGGAGCATCCACGCAGGCCTTATTCGCTAGGGTAGGCGGGGGCATTTATACCAAAGCGGCGGATGTGGGGGCGGATTTGGTGGGCAAAATCGAAGCCGGCATTCCCGAGGATGATCCGCGTAATCCCGCCACCATCGCCGATAACGTGGGCGATAACGTAGGAGACGTTGCCGGCATGGGGGCCGACCTTTACGAATCCTATTGCGGCTCGATTTTGGCAACGGCTGCCTTGGGGGCGTCGGCATTTCTGTTGAACCCCGCCTTGCAAGAGAAGGCCGTGCTGGCGCCGATGCTGGTTGCCGCGGTCGGGGTTTTCCTGTCCCTGATCGGTATTTTTCTGGTTAAAACCCGGGAAGGCGCAAACATGAAACAACTGATGGCTGCGTTAAATCTGGGGGTCAATATCAGTTCCTTGCTGACCGCCATGGCTGCTTTTGCGATCCTGTATCTGATCGGCTTGCCTAACTGGATTGGAATCTCATTTGCCGTGGTTACCGGTTTGTTTGCGGGCGTTATCATTGGACAAACCGCCGAATATTACACCTCGCATTCATACCGTCCCACCCAAAAAGTTGCCGAAAGCGCGGTGACCGGGCCGGCTACCGTGATTATTTCCGGTCTCGGTCTTGGCATGATTTCAACCGCGATCCCGGTTATGACGATTGCCGCCGCCATTATCCTATCGTATTTGTGCGCCATTCAGTTCGATGTGGCGAATATGCTACGGGCGGAAAACTTAAGCATGGGATTGTACGGCATCGGGTTTGCCGCCGTCGGCATGCTATCGACATTGGGTATTACTCTGGCCACCGACGCTTACGGCCCGATTGCCGATAACGCCGGCGGCAACGCCGAAATGAGCGGTTTGGGCGAGGAAGTGCGCAAACGTACCGATGCCCTGGACGCTTTGGGTAATACTACCGCCGCCACCGGTAAGGGGTTTTCCATCGGTTCCGCGGCGCTGACCGCGTTGGCTTTGCTGGCTTCGTATATCGAGGAAGTTAAAATCGGCCTGATACGCATCGGCCATAACACGCTGGTATTTGCCAGTGGTGAAAGTTTCGATACCCAAAAAGCCGGTTTTGCAGATTTCATGACCTACTATCAAGTTACCTTGATGAATCCCAAAGTGTTGATCGGCATGTTCTTGGGATCCATGATGGCCTTCGTCTTTTGCGGCTTGACCATGAACGCGGTAGGGCGCGCCGCCCAAAAAATGGTGGAAGAAGTCAGGCGTCAGTTCCGCGAAATCGCGGGCATTATGGACGGCACCGGATTGCCCGATTATGCGCGTTGCGTGGAAATCTCAACCAAAAGCGCACAGAAAGCCATGTTGTTTCCGTCATTGCTGGCGATCATCGTGCCTGTGGCTACGGGCGTGGTTTTTGGCGTTTCCGGCGTGATGGGTTTGTTGGTTGGCGGGCTTTCCTCGGGATTTGTGTTGGCGATTTTCATGGCCAATGCCGGCGGGGCTTGGGACAACGCCAAGAAGTATGTCGAAGCAGGCCATTTGGGCGGGAAAGGTTCCGATGTACATAAGGCCTGCGTAGTGGGGGATACGGTAGGCGATCCGTTTAAAGATACCTCCGGGCCATCCTTGAATATCCTGATCAAGTTGATGAGCATGGTTTCGATCGTGATGGCGGGATTAACGGTTACCTGGAGTTTGTTTTAACGCTTAGGATATGGTTCGAAACAGCTTACCGAAATAGATTTTTGACGAAACCCTTATGGGTTGGGAGCGAAATCGAGCGTGTCAGGTTTTTACAAAGTAATCCAGATCGATCGATTCTAAAGGCAGGCCGGATTGAGTCGGCGAAAACCGACCCAACTCCAATAATTGACTGGGTGAAAGCGCGCCCACGACTTTTGTCAAATCCGCCAATTTGATGCCTTGGCGGACTAAAAACAGCATATAGGTGTAGCGCAGGGTTTCTATAGTAATGTTTTCCGGGTCGGGCAAGCCGCCGTCAATCGCCGCGCAGCAAAGCAGGGTTTTGATTTCCGCTTCGGTCGGCCAATTTTCCACTGCGTAAACCTCGGTAAGGCAATCGGCAACGGAAGCCGTCATCGCCACGTTGCGTTGGCCGGGTATCAAAATCAACCGCGTCGCAAAATTCAGGCATTCGGGGCTTAACGAGAGGATTTCTGCCAGCGATAAGCCGTTGAACAGCAGGTGAATGACCGCCTTGATCGAGGGCTCGGCAATTCGGGTAAGCACCAGCACCTCCTGGCGCGGCAACTCCATGGGGGTGTCTGCGGCCGGTAAGGCTTTCAACGGATCGTAACCGACTTGGGCCGCCGGTTGTCCGGACACATCCAGCATCGCCCGCGGCTGATGGTGCAAATGAATGCCGCCCAACGACATGGGGGCGGGCGGTTGGGGCTCCCGGCTTAAATAATCGAGGATCAGTACAGCCAGCAACGCCAGCGCCAAACTGCCCGCCAGCGCCAATAACGATTCCCGCAGATAATTCGGCCGGATGGGTTTGTCCGGCAACGTCGCCCATTCGACCACGTCGACCTGCGGGTATTTTTCGCGTTGTTTGACATCGATGTCCGCCAGCCGCTGCTTGGTATCTTGTTGCAAGGTTTCCAGTTTCAACAATTCCTGTTGCAGTGCCTGATGTTCCGCAAATTGCGAGGTGTAGTCGGCGGCCAGTTGTTTATGCGCCTGCAATTGCTGCTTTATGGCGATTACCGCTTCTCTGGCGGCCGCATAATTGTGTTCGGCTTCCTGGCGGGCAAAATCCTTGCCGACGCTGGCTTTTTGGGCAATTTTGGCTTCGATTTCCATTAATTGTTCCCGCACCTTGTGAAGGTTGGGATTGAGATCGATGTAATCCTTGGTGTAATGCGCTTCGATGGCGGCCAATTCCTCGCGCAGTTTTTCCGCTTGCTGCAGCAAAACCGCCATTGCGCGCGTATCTTCCTCCGGCACCACGACTTCGTTTCTGGATATGGCGGCCAGAATGGTGTCCAGTTTGGCCTTGGCTTTAACTTCATCTTCCAGGGCGCTATTCAAGCTTTTATTCAAGCCTTGCAAACGGGCATGCGCCTGATTGTCGGCACTTTCGACGGACAGGATGTCGTGCGCCAAGCGGAAACGCTCGACTTCGCCGCGTTTTTCCGTCACTTGGCGCTCGAGCCGCCGTAACTGATCGTTGATTTCCGCAGTGACTTTGTCGGTGTTTTCGGCAACGAATGCGGCCCGTATCCGCAAATACGTTTCTATCCAGGCATTGACGGCACGTTGCAAAACTTTGGCTTCGGGGCCTTCGGCCTGCAAATGGACCAAATTGGTGCCGGGTTCGGCTTGCACGGCGAACATGTTTTTTAATTCGTCCGTTGTCCATTCCCGGTTATTGGTCAGCATGCCTTGCAAATGCTCGACGGTTTTTTCCAGAATCGCCCCGCCCAGCAATAGTTGTTTTTGGATATTAACATGCTGAATATCCGCGGCGGGGCTGGCTTGGTCTATATCGGTGGCCGCCATGGTCAACACCGTGGCCACGCTTTGATAAATGGCCGGCTGCAGAAAGATATAAATTTGCGAAACCAGCGTGCAGGGTAGGAAAACCAGCAAAAACACCAGCCAGCGCCGCAAACGCGGCGATTTGAAGCGTCTTGAACGGTCAAGTTCGTCCGACGCCATATGATACGCATGCGCTTGATAATTCATGATCGACCGCCTGAAAGAAAGGTGACTGCTCAATGCCTCGGCATTTCGGCTATTCTAGTCCAAAGCGGCCGCGGCCCGCAGACTTTACGCATCGGCCGGCGGACCGCCGAGCGGCGCGGGAGGCTTAGTCTGAAATTACGACGCCGTGTTCAAATGAATAATCTTGTCCAACAGTTGTTTGTATTCGGCCGATTGCCAGACCGCGTAATTCAAATTTTTAAACAAGCCGGTCAAACGGGTAAAGTAATCCCGTGCATGGTTCTGATCGGCAAAGCGGTAATCGGCGGCAATCAGTTTTACGATTAACATAAAGGTTTCTTTCTGCCTCGCCAGCGGCACCGACACGTCCACGTTATCGAAGGCATCTTGTTGTAAATACACCATATCGACGAATAGGGCTTGCTGGTAAGCGATGAAATCTTCCAGCGTGACGCCTTCCTCGCCGGCCACTTGTATCATTTCATGCACGCTATTGCCGTGGCCCAATAAGCGTAGGACCGCCTGCACCTGTTCCGTCCAATCCGGTGCCAGTTCCCGTTGGTACCAAGGGTTTAACTGCTCCAGATACCGCGACCAGGATAACAGCGGATCGACCGCCGGGTAAAAACGCTTATAGGCACGATCGGCGCTCAAACCTAAAAAGGTTTTTACGGTGCTCAAGGTGGACTGGGTCACCGGCTCCTCAAAATTGCCTCCGGCCGGGGAAACCGTGCCTATCATGGTTAAACTGCCTGTATGGCCGTCGGCATTGGCGATCACGCCGGCCCGTTCGTATAAGCTTTTGATAGATGAGTCCAAGTAAGCAGGAAAGGCTTCTTCGCCCGGAATTTCCTCCAGGCGTCCGGAAGTTTCCCGCATGGCCTGCGCCCAGCGCGAGGTCGAGTCCGCCAGCAACAGTACATTTAAGCCCATTTGCCGATAATATTCGCCCAGGGTAATGCCGGTGTAAATCGAGGCTTCGCGCGCCGCCACCGGCATGGACGAGGTGTTGCAGATAATAATGGTGCGGTCCATCAGGGAGCCGCCGGTGCGGGGGTCGGTCATCAACGGAAATTCGCTGATGGTTTCCACGACCTCGCCGGCCCGTTCGCCGCAGGCCACCACGATGACAATATCCACTTCCGAATTGCGGGCAATCAGGCTTTGCAAGACGGTTTTACCGGCGCCGAACGGGCCTGGTATGCAGCCGGTGCCGCCCAAGGCAATGGGGAAAAAGGTATCGACCAAGCGTAAATGCGTTACCAGGGGGGCGCTGGGATATTGGCGCTGGTTGACGTTATTGCGTAGCATGGTTTGCGACAAGGGATTTCTTACCGGCCAACGCTGTTTCAAGCTAACGAGTTGTTCCTTGCCGTTACTCAGGCGAATTTTGGCAACGGGTTCGTCCACGGTAACGTTACCTTGCTGTATCCAGGTTACTTCCGCTTCGCCCTTGATATCGAACGGCACCATGATTTTATGTTTGAAGCGGCGTTCCTGCACATTGCCTAAAGCCGCCCCGGCCAACAGCTTTGTGCCGGACTGCACGCAAGGCGTAAACGCCCATTTGGCGTTTCGATCCAGCGCCGGGAAATCCACCCCACGCGGCAGGAAAAAACCGAATTCAGTCGCCAGCACGTCCAGCGGGTTTTGCAGGCCGTCATAGACTTGCCCTAGCAGACCGGGCCCCAGTTCCACGGACAGCAATTCGCCGCTTTGTTCAACCGGGTCGCCGACGCCGACGCCGATGGTGCTTTCATACACCTGCGCATCCGCCCGGTTGCCGTATATGCGCAGAATTTCGGCTTTCAGGCGTTCCCGGTGCTTCGCTTCGCCGCGGCTGGGCATTATGTATACCACTTCATTCTTGGTCAGCGGCGTCTCACCAAAAGATTCTATGGAAACGATGTCGTCCTGTACCGCGATAATGCGCGCCGTGGCAGTTGTTATAGCTTGTTCGTTCATGGTTTTCCTTCAAACTCCAGCGATACATCGGCCATTTCGGCGTTGATTAATTCATTAAAGCGCAACAGGGCCCGGTCCTTGTCGTAACTGACCCAGCGATTGATCAGATACCAGCGCAGCACATACAGTACCACCGCCGGAAAATCGAAAGTGTGCCCCAAACTCAGGCGGGCACAATGTTTCCAGTTTAATTCCAGCATCAGTTTGTCCAATGCCAAGGGGTTGTCCTCCGCTATAAGTTGCTGGGCCTGTTTGATCCAGGGCAGGCTGTTGCCCAGGCCGAAATCGGGTTTCTGCCAGTAGCGGCGGATAAACTGCAAATGGCCGCCAAAGCCGTAAAACGGATCGGCGGGTGTGATGCGCTCGCCGGCATGCCGGCGGCGGAGGGCTGTTAACAGGGTTCTTAATTCCAGCCGCCAGCTGACGATGTCGCGCAGAAAAGCGCTACGCACCAATGCCAATTCCCGTTCGCCGGCGCTGATGATGGCGGCGTCATCCCCTGCGGCCATTTTCGACCAATGCAATAAACCTTCAATCCGCGCCAAATCGGCGGCGTCTTCGGCGTCGAGTAAGGCCAAGCGTTTATCCAATTGGATCCGGGAAATAACCGGCAGCCGCGAGCTAAACAATTCCGCCGGTTGTACCGGCAGGCTACTGAGTAGCAGCGTGTATTTAAAGCCTTGCATCACTTGACGATGCCTTGCAGCAAGGCGCGGAAGCGCGGTTGCAAGTGTGCGAGCAACAGGGCGGCCACGGCTTCATCGGTAAAGTCGATGAACATGGCGTTGTCTTCCAGCCGTATCACCAAACCGGTTTTCACCTCGCCGCTGGCTTCGAAATGTACGCCCTTACGCAGCAGGTCGCCGGCAAGGGCGGCGGCGATATGCGACAATTCGCCTTGCCGCAGTTCTTCCGGGTTTTTACGTAATTCTTCCACGCCGACCACGTTTTCAGGCAGGAGAAAAGTAAGCCGTTGTTGCCGGTCCAGCCCGGTTTTATCCCGTACCTGACCGGCCAGCGCCAAAATGAGCTGTTCCATAAACTGCCGGTCGGCCATTTTTTCGCCGACCACCCGCTGAACTTCCTGGCTAAAACTGCCCAACAAGGTGTCTCTAAGGCGCAGTAAGGCATCCCGCGCGGCCAGATTCAAGGCATCGGCACCGGAGGATTGAACGGCGTCCGCTTCGGCTTGGGCTTTTGTGAGAATATTTTTCGCTTCCTGCTCGGCTTCGCCGATCAGCCAGGCAGCGCGTCTTTGCGCGTCGGCGACGATACTTTCGGCCTTAAGCTGACCGGCATTAATGGCCTGTTCCCGCAACCGTTCTATGAGTTGTTCGACACCCGAAGAGGCGTACTCTGCTTTTTCCTCATTCATGTTGCCATCCTTACACTTTGGGAATGCCGCCGCTAATCACCAGCGCGAAGATAAAGGCAAACACCGCAAAGCCCTCAACGATGGCGGCCGGCACGATGGATAAACCGAATATTTCCGGCTTGGCTTTGGAGGCGTGAATGGCCGCCGCGCAGCATTTTCCCTGATAAACGGCGCTTAACATCAAGGCTAGCCCGGATAGTACGCCTACCGAAAACAAACCGGCAGCATTCTCGATATGCACCGGCCGGTTCAAGGTAAACATCACCACGATACCGAAAATGACCTGGGAAGACGGCATGGCGGACACGCCGAGATAACGGCCATGGCCGGTTTCGGTATCCAGCATGGCCCCTATTGCGGCCTGACCCGCTATCGAACAGCCGATTATGCTGCCCACCGCGCCAAGCGCCATCGGCGCATACAATCCGATCCAGCCTAAAACAACCAGTAACTCAGCCATTAATTAACTCCTTTTTTGGAAAATGCTTTAAATGGGTAACCTTCATCGGAAACGCTCCAATTATAAAATTCGATAAAATTCAAACGCAGACCGTGTACCAGTCCGCTCAGTATGCACAATAATAAATTCAGGGAATGACCTAATAATAAAATCAAAATGCTAAATAACAGTCCGGGGCCGGGCATGTCGCGCAAGACGTGTTCGGCCAGATGATTGAAGGTCAAGGCCAGGGAAGCGCTGGCCAGACCCAACGCAAACAAACGCATGTAGCTGAGTACATCGCCGAATAATTGAGTAATGCCGATCAAACTTTTGCAGCCGTCCAACAGCCGCCAAAACCAGTCGCTCCAGCGGCGGACGCGCCGTTCGCTGCTGAACAATATCAACAACACGGCGCCTGAAATCAATAGCCCTTTCCCTATTATCAAGTAGGACTGCGATTGTTGAGTTTGGGCCAGCCACAGACAGAATCCGCCGGAAACCAAGCCTATCCAGCCAATGGGGGCCAACGCCTGACTGGAGCGGCGGCGTTGCCAGGCTTTGACCGAATTGGCTAGAGCAATGTGTAACACTCCAATGGCAATCGTCAACTGCATCATGCCGTCGAAGTCATTGAGATCGAACAGTTTGAAGCTGCTTAATACATTTCCGCTGCCGGGATCGTAACCAAAATAGCTGCCGCACAGCACACCCCATACTAACGAAAGTCCGATAGTGCTTGCCGCCAACATGCGGAAGCGCCGGCCCTTGCCAGTGCCGCCCAGACGGCGCCACTTCCAGACCAGTAACGCCAGGAAAACGGCGGCGTAGCCCGCATCGGACAAAATCATCGCGAAAAACAGCGAGAAGGAAAAAAATACGATCAAAGACGGGTCCCAGGCCCGGTAACCCGGAGTTTGGTAAAAATTCACCAAATCCTCGCCGCCGGCGAGCGGCGGCGGGTTTTCCAACAGCGTGGGCGGGTTATCTCCGGCGGCCGGATCTTCGATCAATAATGCCAGACCTTGTTCGTCGGCAAATTGCAGATAATAGTCGACCCGCTTTTCCGGCAGCCAGCCCTGCAGGGCGAACACGCCGATTTCGTCGCGGGTAATGGCCTGGGCCTGCTGCAATTCGTCATGGTTCTGGCTTTCGGTGAAATGCAGCGTCAGCATGGTGATCCAACGCGTATAGGATTCGCGTTCCGCCTGCAAATCTTCCAGCGTCATTTCCAGTTCGCCGGCTTGGTCCTGCAAGGTCGACAAAGGCAAGGAACCGGTATGGGTGCGCGGCACCGGCAAGGCGGTTTCAGGCGGTTCGTTTTCGGCAATCACCACCACATAACTGAACAAATTGTTTTGATAAACGGTTTGCCAGACATATCCGCAGTCCTTCAGCTTGCCCATCAGCCGCCTGGGAACGATATAAAACCAAAAGCATTGGCAGGACAACAGGCCGCTTTCCGGCAGGATGAAGTCGCCCCAGGGCTTTAAGTCTTGAATCCGTTTCAGCAAGGCGTCGTGGCGGTCGCGCAATTCGCGGGTTTTGCTTTTCAACTTTAAGACTTGTTCGACGATGCGGTCGATATTGAAATTTTTATCGCTGACGACCTGGTGCCGTTTGCGCGGGCAATCGTTCAAATAACGCAAGGCTTGCAGAAGCAGGGCGGCCTGTTTTTCGTCCCTGTTTTCCGGATTGGGCGGCAATGGTTTCAGCGGAATCAGGTGCAGTTCGCCCAGGCCTTGCAATTGTTCCAATACCCGCTGTTTATCCTTGCGTAAGCCGCAAAAGGTCAATTTCTTTAACTGGACAATGGCCATTTAATCTCCCGGTGTAACGCGTAACTGTTTGGTGATTTTGGCCCGCACCACGTCGGCGCGTTCGGCATCGGACAGAAAAATGCGGATTTTGCGAATATTTTGCTGGGTTTTGGGAATCAGAACCTTGTCGAACAAATTGACTTTTTGGGTGACTTTTTTAACGGCCGCATTTAACAGATGCACGCGTTGCTGCTGCACCCGATGCTGTAATTGCAATTCCAGCATAATCCGCAATTGCACCACCACGTTATCGACCCAGTGAGGCTTTAAATACGGCGAATAAGGCTTATCGGTCAGTTCCGCTCCTTTCAAAATCGGCAGGTTTACGCCAACGATGTTTTCTTGTGCCAGTTCCACGCGGGTTACCGACACCAAGTTGCTCAGGTCGATATCGCGGTTGGATATCATCGGTAGCGATTCGGTTACTTTGTGTTGGCATTGCTTGATAAGCTGTTGGGTGTGTTCCAGTTGCGACCAACCCTTTGCGCGTTCGACCACCAGCTTTTGCCGTTTTAATTCCAGTGAAGGCAAATACTGTCGGTAGCGCTTGAGCTTAACGCTCTCCTTGTTGAGCGCCGCTTTGTTAAGGGATAGCCTGGCCATGACTTGCCTTGGGGAAATATTTATCGATTAAGGCCTGCTTCATCAGTAATTCGCTTTCCGAAAAACATTCCGCCAGAGTTTGCCAACTTAAATCCAACGCATCTTCCAGGGGAAGCGCAACGTTAATGTCCATGAAGCGCTTTCTAAACAGTTTGCCGAATTTCAGCAGTTTTTGATCGTAACCGGATAAATCGAAAGCCATGGACTGCTTTTGTTCGGCATCGTTGGCGGCGGCATAAAAACGGATCATGGTGTTCATGATTTGCGCATGGTCTTCGCGAGTCACCTTACCTATCACATGCTGTTTCAGGCGCGACAGCGAACCGAAGGGATCCAGCATGCCGTCGTGCAGGTAAAACTGGCCTTCGGTAATGTAACCGGTATTGTCCGGTACCGGGTGGGTAACGTCGTTACCGGGCATGGTGGTGACGGTCAAAATGGTTACCGAGCCGGCGCCTTTGTAATCGCAGGCTTTTTCGTAGCGTTTGGCCAATTGCGAATATAAGTCGCCCATATAGCCGCGGTTGGACGGCACATGTTCCATGGAAATGCCGACTTCCTTCATGGCGTCGGCATAAGCGGTCATATCGGTCATTAACACCAGCACCCGTTTGCCTTCTTCCACGGCAAACCGTTCGGCCACCGCCAAGGCCATATCCGGCACTAGCAAGCGTTCCACGATGGGGTCGGAAGCCAGATTGCAGTACATCACCGTACGGGCAAACACGCCCGCCAGCTCGAACTGCGAGCGGAAATAATGGAAATCGTCGAAGATCAAACCCAGGCCGGCAAACACCACGATGTCGGCGTCCGCCTGTATGCCGACGCGGGCCAAAAAGGCATTGTAAGGCTCGCCTGCGATGGAAAAAATGGGGATTTTCTGGCTTTCCACCAGGCAATTGAACACATCTATCATCGGCACCTGGGTGCGGATCATCTTGGAGGCCAATACCCGCTTCATCGGATTCACCGACGCGCCGGTAATGCTGACTTTGGGGTCCGGTTCCAAATCCGAGCCGCCGTCCATCGGTTCCCCTATGCCGTTGAATATGCGGCCCAGGATATTGTCCGAATAAGTCACCCGCAGGGCGTGGCCTAAAAAGCGCACCGATGCCGCGGTGGAAATGCCCCGGGTACCTGAGAACACCTGCAAGGACACCTTGCTGCCGTCGATTTTGATAACTTGCGCCAGGGATTGGCTGCCGTTGCCGTCCTCAATTTGGGCCAAATCGCCAAAACGGGTAGTAATCTCTTGCCGGTCGGAATGGCTGCCGACATGCATGGTGATGATGTTGCCGACGATAGACAAAATGTTGTAGTGTCTAATCATGTGTTCAATCATTCATAACTCCATTTAAAGCCGGGCGATATTGCCTAGCGGTTATTTAAGTGATCACAGATAACAAATTCATGAATTGTCGACCCGCTGCGCCATGGCGGAAAGCGTTTCCAAGCCGGCATCAAATACATTCGCGTCATCGCTTCTGATTGTGGCATGCGCAACTTTTCGACCTTTACGCGGGGTTTTATCGTACAGATGTAAATGGGCGTGGCTTAAGTTTAGCAGTTCTTGCGTTTCCGGCAGCCCGCCGATGAAATTGACCATGGCCGTATGGCCGCGGGTTTGCGTCGATCCCAAGGGTAAATCCAGAATGGCCCGCAAGTGGTTTTCGAACTGGCTGGTTTCGGAGCCTTCTATACTCCAATGCCCGGAGTTATGCACTCGAGGCGCGAATTCGTTGGCCAATAGCCGGCCGTTCACATCGAATAGTTCCAGCGCAATCACGCCCACATAATCCAGCTTTTCCAGCAAGCGGCGCGCATAGTCCTCGGCCATGGCCTGCTCGGCGTCGCCGGTACAGGCTCTAGCCACGCGTAAAATGCCGCCGCTGTGTTGATTTTCGGAAAGGGGATAAAACACGATGTCGCCGGACGGGCGGCGGGCGGCGATTATGGAAACTTCGCGCTGAAACGGTACAAAGCCTTCCACAATGGAAGGCGCGCCTTGCATCGAATGCCAGGCCGATTCCAATTCCGCCTCGGACTTTAACACCACTTGGCCTTTGCCGTCGTAGCCCATCCGCCGGCTTTTTAGAATGGCTGGGTAGCCGATGGTCGCCATGGCGTGTTGTAAATCCCGCAGATTATCGATTGCCGCATAGGGCGCGGTGCCTATGCCGATTTCGTTGAAAAAATTCTTTTCCAATAACCGGTCCTGGGCCACCGCCAAGGCATTGGCGGGCGGATAGACGCTAGTGTGGCTGGCCAAAAATTCGGCCACATGCGCGGGCACGTTTTCAAATTCGTAGGTGACCACATCGGCTTTTTCCGCCAATTGCGCCAACAGATCCGGGTCGTCATAGGCGCCTTGCAAATGTTCGCTTAATCCGGCCGCGCCGGCGTTTTCATCCGGATCCAGCACGATGAATTTCAGCCCCAGCGGATAGCCGGCCAAGGCGATCATCCTGGCGAGTTGGCCGCCCCCCAAAATTCCGACCTTCATGCTTGCACCTGCCGGGGGTCCGGATTGGCGGTAACATTGTCGGTCTGCTGCTGGCGGTAAGCATCCAGGGCGGGGCGGTATTGCGGGTGTTTGTTGCTGATAATGGCGGCGGCCAGCAGGGCGGCATTTATTGCGCCGGCCTTGCCTATCGCCAGCGTGCCGACCGGAATACCTGCCGGCATTTGCACGATGGACAGTAACGAATCCATGCCATTCAGGGCTTTTGATTGCACCGGCACCCCCAACACCGGTATTGCGGTTTTTGCGGCCGTCATGCCGGGCAAGTGCGCGGCACCGCCGGCGCCGGCGATGATGACTTCCAAACCTTTGCTTTCGGCATTTTCGGCGTATTGAAACAGCTTGTCGGGCGTGCGGTGCGCGGAAACCACCTCGACTTCATGGGGAATATCGAGATGTTCTAAGGTTTGCGCGGCATGTTGCATGGTTTCCCAGTCCGAGGTGGACCCCATGATGATGCCTATCAATGCAGTCATGCAAAATCTCCGGTGTTATGCATTAGTCGAAAACGGTGGCATTATCGCATAAAAGCGAATTTTCCTGCCCGGGCGAGTTGGCTGGGGTGCGATTCGAACGGATGCGGCGTTTATTTTGCTTGAAAGCGGTTCGCGAAGCGGAAAGATGCCGAAGGCAGTACAACGCATGGAGCAGTTATCGAGGCCGCACAAAAGAAAGAAACTCCGACCAATCGGCGGGATAGCCGATTGACATCTACCCGGAGGCCGAAAAACAGGACCGTTTTGTGTGAAACCGGCATCGAAAGGTGTCGGAGGACGCAATCGGTGAAAAGCATGCCAAATTAGTAAAAAACTAACCTGATTATAAAGATGCTTCGGCAACAACGTCTTTCCGGCAGGGATTGCCGGAGCCGTCAGACCGCGAAGCGAATCCAGGCCACAAGGATGTGTTCGGCGCACGCTATCCACAGCTTCTGGATCTCGATAATCCCAGCCAAGATGACGATTTTTGACTGAGTCGATTGATCTTTATAATCAGGAAAACTAATGACTCAAATCATGAAAAAAACGACCGGCTGGTTCTTAAAACCGGAATTGAAGGAGCCATGTTTGCAACTGTGCTGGCAATATTGTCACAGTTGCACTCTGCTTGATGTGTTTTAGAATATTGATAGTGACTGATCGTTATCGACCCAAAACGGAAATTCGGATAAGAATCTTGTAAGTGTGGTTAAAATCCCTAAACAGACGGCAGCTAAATCGAATATAAATTAAAAGTAGGCTGGGTTAAGCAACGTGAAACCCAGCAGTTAAGGCTTTTAAAGTTGGGTATCGCTTCGCTCAATCCATCCTACGACCCTACGCTGACTCCGCCTTGCGAAGGTGGTGTCATACGAGGTAAGGGTAGCCGTACGCGGTGAGACATCCTGCCCGGAATCAAATACGGGCAGGATGCGATAGTAAGGCTATGGATTCGCTGGTGTACCGTCTCCGCTACCCTGGCCGAAATCCCAACCCCAGGTGTCGGAGATGTAGCCGTCTATCCACCATACCCTGCGGGCCATGGCGTCTGCCGACTCCACTTCGTCCCACAGCGTTTCGCCGTTCGTCACCGGGTGCTGCAATTGCGCCCAGACGCCATAGAGGAACTGGCCTCCAGGGTTAGCCGTCAGGCTGCCCTCGCTTGCCTCTAGTCCGGGTTTGCCCTGCTCCAGTTGGTCGAACTCGTTGCAGAAGCCGGAGCCTATCTGCTCCGCGGGTACGCCCTTGTCGGGGTCGATGTCGCCATGCGGATCGGATGGGTAACAGGTACTTAAGTCATTTTCTTCTGCCCATACCTGATAGGCATCGCCAAAGTTCACCGCGCGGCTATAAAACAAGTCCAGCGGCTCGGGTTCGCCCGCCGAAGCGGTAGTGTTGTCTCCGGTTTCGTAGACGATGAAGTAGCGCGATGGATTCCGCGCGTCTTCACCGTAGGGGTTGGCGCCGTAGCCGAATGGATCCAGCGTGTTGCTCACGCCTTGCGGCGAGCCGGTCATCGCGAAGCGCGGGTCGAGGGTGGTGATGCGCATGGACTGGTGTTGCGTTACGTTGCGAGCCTGCTCGGCGGCGCCTGCCGCATAGCTGTTGCACACTCTGGGTTCGAGCAAATCGCCGGACGCCTGAGTCTGGTCGCTGCGGAAGGTTTCGCAAGTGACGGTGCCAACGCCAACGTACTTGTTTTTGTCGTTGGGATCCCAGTATTTGTATTTCGACGGCAGAGTGGTCCAGCTGGTGGCGCCGGCGAAGGAGCGGCGGATGTACAGCTCGTAGCGGTCGTGGCCGTCCACGTTGAGACGCCAGTTCGGCGACCACGCATATAGCATCATCACCATATCGCCGTCCAGGAAGCCGCGATGGCCTTTCGCCACATCCAGCGGGTTGTACCAGGACTGATCGGCCAGGGTGCTGGCATCCGCCCTCAAGTCGGTTTCACAGGTCGTCAATGCTGTCCCGGCGGTGGAACTTACCGTGGTAAAGCCGGCGGGGCACTGGTGCCAGGATAGGACTTTGGTTTTATTGGGCTCGACCTGACTTCCTTGCAGCACCGGGTTAGTGGTAGTGGTGCCAAAGGGCGCGCTGCCGATTGTGACCGTAGGGCATGTAATTGCTTCGCCGGTGCCCGAATCCGTGCAGGTGTCGGGTATAGTGGCCGACAGGTTGATGGCGGAATCCAGGCAGAGGCCGCCCGGGTAATAAGGGTTATTCAGCTCCGCCAAGTTATCGCAAGCCATATTGCGGAAGGCATAAGGGTTGCCGTCCTTCGTCAGACTCCATCTACCTCTATTCGGTATCACGATACGGCGCGACATTACATCCGCGGGACCTCCTTGGTTCATGATGCCTTGTTTCCAGGTCGGCAAGGCCAGCAAACCGTGGGCTGCTTTGGATGTATCCTTATGTACCTTGTAGATGTCCTGCCCCAGCCAACTGCCGCGGCGCGCGATCTCGGTGTTGTAGATGTTGAAGTTAAAATCCCCTGACTCGCCAACGAAATTCCAGAACTCGCTGGTGTTCCGGGGTGGATAGAACGCGCCGGTTTGCCAGTTCACTTCCGGCTGGTTGAGTTGATGGCCGGGCTGTGTCAGGTTGGTTAACAAACCGTCTTGAGTCTTGCCGCCGACAGTGTCCTTAATCGACATACTGAAGGTGAAATACTTGATGTTCTTGCCTTCGTCGAACGTAAAGCAGTCGGGATCGTTGTTGCCTTCCTGCTCGCAGGCAAGGCCGTTTGCGTCGAAGGTAAACGCGCCAAGCCCCTTGTCTTCCTCGGCGACTACCGCGACGAAAGCACTATCTACGACTGCGTCTTTTACTTTGCCGGTGGTGTCGTAGCCATACATTGCCAGCCGTGGGCGGGTGGCAGCGGTATTGCCGACCAGCGGCAAACCATCCTGGGTCACGCAGAGTACGGTTTCTTTCGGGTTTTGTTTGCCCGTGATAACCGTAACGGTCTTAGCGCACATATCTTTCAGCCCATAGCTCATCGGTGTCGCGTTCGGGACCGGAAAGACCGGTTTATTTTCATCGGCGACCGTACCTACAATGGCCGAACCGTAACAGTAGGGTTTTGGATTGGTTACGTTGCACTTGGCGTTGTCGGTCAGCCGCATGGGCATGGCGAAAGGTACGAAAGGCTTGGGTTTTTGGGTGCTGTCGCTATCAGGGACAGCCGCCGCCAGCTCATAGTTTGCCAGCGTCATGGCTGTCGCGCCGGTTGCATCGGCCGGATCCTGCGCCACGTCGAAATGTTCCGCATCGATATAGGAATACCAAATGTCGGTTTGGCTGTTGGCGACCGCGCCGCTCCAGCCTTCGCCGGGGCCTTCGCCCTGGCCGCCGCGTAAGCCGTCGGGATCTTCTTGCCAAGTGATGCCGCAACCGGCGCCTGCCACGCAAACGGTTTCGATACGGTTAACATCGCGCACGCCGGAGGTCAAGCGTTCCGGTTTGAACCAACGCATATAGCTCGACTCGGTGACATCCGTTGTGCGAGGGTCGTCACCCTTGTTCAGCACGCCGCGGGATGTCCAAAGGCAGTTAAAGGGTACTTCTCCGACTGCCTGATTTGGCACGTAGTCGTCCTCTTCCGCGTAATTGACGGAACCCTGGGAGCCGCCGACACCATACATATCGATCAAATAAAGGTCGTCCGGCGAGGCAGTCGCCATGTCGATGCCCAAATAGGCCGCGATTGCGGCGCGGCGAGCAACCTGTTCGGGCGAAGCTTCGGGGTTGTCCAGCGAATAACTGGGCTGGCCGCTGCCGCAATAACGGCTCTGCCATGCCACCAGCACCTTGTTGCCCATGATGCTGTGAAAAAGGTTGGTCACATCGCCGGGGTATTTATATGCGGTGTCTGCGAACAAAGGCACATCCGTCCGCGTGATGTTGCAATTGGCGTTGTCGCAAGAAGTTTCGGCGGCGGATTCGGAGAGATTGGTCTTTTTCCAGGTTGTGCCGTCGTCCAGGCTCACTGATGCGTAGGCATCGCGCTTGCCGTGGCCGATAAAGCCAACGCCGGGTACTTCTATCATGGGCCCGTACATGTGGACGTCGACCAGTGGCTTAGCCAAAGAACGCGTCTGCTTCTGGTTGCCATCAACGTCGAAGTAAAGACTGCCGTCAGAGTTGGCGTCGGGATCCGTCCCAGGTATAGCGCCACTGGCAGCCTGCATCGGCACATACAATTTCATCTGGCCGATGAAGGCGTGCTCGGCCTCGTCCAGGTAACCTTCTACAGTGGGGGGCCGGCAATTTGGACGTGCTCTTCAGTATTGGTTTGCCGGGCTCGCTGTTACCGCCGTCATCGGCGAGAGCTTGATTGGTTCCCAGTGCAAGCGTGCTGGCTACCAAAAGTAGTGCGGCTCGCCTGGGAATTCTTATATTTATAGTATTCATGGAATACCTCTCATAGAATAAAGAACAGCTTGCGACGCTTACGAGGTCGATGTTCGGTAATCCGGCTTTCCTTCCGGGAAGGACCCGCGACTTTCCGCCCCTACTTTACAATAGGTTTGGTATTAATGGATTTGTTTAATTAGAAGTATAGATACCACAAAATGGTTGCAAAAAAAACGGAGTATTTAAGTCGGTAATTCTGTTTGTTATATAGAAATTAAAATTAGAATATGTGATGGGAACATGGATAACTCATATTTCATCAGGAATGGAGCAGGCGCCTCGGTAAACATAATAAATAATCATGATATTTTTTATTGGTGATCATTTAATAATTTCTTGGCAAAACCGCAAGCGCCTATTTATGCAAATAAGCCTCGATAAAATTCGAGGCTTTCTATTGTCAATAATTAAATTAATTGGGCAATTTTCTTTTTCTTGAAAAACCCATTCCGGCCAAGCCAAGCCCTAGCAGAGCAATAGAGGTTGGTTCCGGCACGGCGGAAAACTCGGCACCCGTTAAATCAAGCCTGTAATCACCGGTTTGAAAAGGAGATGGGTCCCGATCCCATCCGGAAAGCGGTTCGGTTAGTGAAGCATCGGGCCATGTGTTATACAAAGCAAAACCTAAAAAGTAGGTGCCGTTGGATAATTCATCAATGTCTCCAGGATTGAACTGAGGAATTAAGCCAATGACATCGTCGGAAAAATCGACCAGTTGGCCAAGGGAGTCAAATAAAAACAGCGTTGAATCATTATCCGCGGATAGATCGGAAGTAACTGTTACCGAAAATAAAGCGGTATCCGAAATAAATATCTTGAAAAGATCGATATCATCCACGTCATCTGGAGCTTGCCCTAAATTAATTAAAGAGCCGGAAATTGAGGTGAGAAGACCGCTGCCAACAGTTACTTGCGCAGTATCGAGCAATTCGCCCGCATCACCTACCTCTGAAAATGATGCGGCGTTAGTCTGACCAATAAGGCAGCTAACAAGTAAACCCAAAAAAAACTTATTCATGGTATTTCCTTATATTGTTTAAGGGATGCCAATTTAAAGGCATATTAAATGCCAAAATATAAGTTGCTGATAAATATAAAGCTATTTTTTAATTAATTCGAGAGGTCAGTGTATGTGTAAAAAATAGTGACACCTTGGTAGGTGTTGATGTGACCTTTGACACCTCAAAAAATATGGAAAACTTATCGATTAAGGTTTGGCAGCAAATCAACATCGATCAGTGATTGTGATGCGGCGTTTGCTGAAAAAGAGGGCTGCTAAACCGAAAGCCTGTAAAAGTTTCTGTCAGTAAATTCAACAATATAATAAAATAATGATTGTCAAATGTCTCGGTTCCCTCTAGGCGTTATGGTGTGAACGCCTATCTGACAGAAGAGTGATTTTATCTCTCTGGAAACGAATATTCAGCCGTGAACCCTAATAGAACAAGTTCGAAGATTTGGGCCTAGACCCCTTAAAACGACGATTAAAGAGGCTAAGGCAGGTGTAAGAAATACTGACATTTTGATTTGACTATTCAGACTTCCGTCTCTTTAAAAAATAAGAAAAACTTGTCGATGCAGTCGTTAGCAACAAAAAATCTTACCAAGTTTTGCCTTAAGCCATTTGACTAAACTGAAAAGCCTGTGATCTTTTAACGCCTCGGCTGCCGGAGTGCGTTCGAATCGACTATGGTTAATGCGGGGAGTTGCAAAGCTGTTTCCTGAAGCTTTAATTCGAAATCGATACCCTTAATGTCGGGATGGCATTGGTAGCGCTCGATTTCGAAATCTTCATATCGGTAATCGAAAATAGAGCTCGGCTTGCATTCGGAAAATTTCATTAATTGTCTCGCCCGACAACAGGATTTCGCCAAGCGTTTCCATAATATCCACATCGGTTTGCCTAGCACCCTGTCGGTTGCGAGGTAGCGATTCATGCGTCCGTGCCTGCTTTTGTAACCCGCCCAACCCCACTAGCGGCGGGAAATTATCTCGAATTTCGGATATCCTTTATCCTCGTTTCGCCATCCGGGCCCGAATTATTGGTAAAATGCCGCTCTTTTGAGATGGAATCAGATTGAATTTGATGGAACATTTGCAACCCGCAATGCTTGAAGTGGCCGATTTGTCTTGCCGCCGCGACGATAGACCGCTGTTTTCCGGCTTGAGTTTTGGCTTGCGTCCGGGCCAGGTTTTATTGTTGGAAGGCAGCAACGGCAGCGGCAAAACCACGCTGTTAAGGATTTTATGCGGTTTCCGAGAGGCCGACGGCGGGGAAATTTATTGGTCCGGCCGGCCGGCCGCGGAGAGTAGTTATTTTGCCGACATGGCGTATGTCGGCCATGCCGACGGCACCAAAAAGGAATTGACGGTATTGGAAAATCTGCGTTTTGCCCTGGCCTTGAGCCAACCCGGCCAATACGGCATCGATCAGGCCTTGCAAAAAGTGCAATTGAGCGGATACGACGACAATCCGGTGCAATCGCTGTCCGCCGGACAAAAGCGCCGCTTATCGTTGGCCCGCTTGCTGATTACGCGCAACATTTTATGGATTTTGGACGAACCCTTTACTTCGTTGGATAAACAAGGCATGGAACTCATCGAAACTTTAATGGATGACCACGCTAAAAACGGCGGCATGGTGATATTGACCTCCCACCATGATCTGACATTCCCGCACCTCAGTCTGCAACGCATTCATCTGGATTCATGTCTTTAATACAAGCCTTTTTCGCCATTGTCCGGCGGGATTTATTGCTGGCGTTTCGCCGCCGCGCCGAAATGGCCAACCCGTTGTTTTTTTTCGTGCTGGTGGTGACGCTATTTCCGCTGGCGGTGGGCGCGCAGCCCAATTTATTGCAGGCCATGGCGCCCGGCGTGATTTGGGTGTCGGCGTTGCTGGCGGCCTTGTTGTCGCTGGACGGCTTGTTTCGCTCCGATTTTGACGACGGTTCGCTGGAACAATTGCTGCTCAGCCCACATCCTCTGTCCGTGTTGGTGTTGGGTAAAATATTCGCCCACTGGCTGGTAACCGGCTTGCCGTTGCTACTGGTGGCGCCCTTGCTCGCCTTGTTCTTGGGCCTGCCCGGGCAAGCCATGCCTACCCTGTGGGTGACCCTGATTCTGGCTACACCGCTGCTGAGCCTGATCGGCGCTATCGGCGTGGCCCTGACCGTCGGTTTGCGGCGCGGCGGCATGATCTTGTCCCTGCTGGTGCTGCCGTTGTACGTTCCGGTGTTGATTTTTGCCAGCGGCGCCGTGGACAGGGCCGCCAGCGGTTTGCCGGTATCCGCGCAAATCAATATTTTATTGGCCATGTTGCTGTTGGCCTTGGTTCTAACCCCGCTGCCCACCGCGGCGGCGCTGAAAATGAGTGTTAATTAACGCCTATGTCTTTTATTCCCGCTCCCATCAGCCGCTTTTTTCACCGTACCGCTTCGCCGCCGCATTTTTATGCGTTGGCCGATAAACTGATGCCGTGGCTGACGATACTTTTTTTATTGTTGTTGATTCCGGGTTTGTACGGCGGTTTGGTCATGGCGCCGGCCGACTATCAGCAAGGCGACAGTTACCGGATCATTTACATACACGTGCCCGCGGCCTGGATGTCTTTGTTTATCTATGTGTTGATGGCGGTGATGGGCGGCATTGCGCTGGTTTGGCGCATGAAGTTGGCGGAAGTGATGCTGATCAGCAGCGCGCCTATCGGTGCCGGTTTTACTTTCGTGGCTTTGGTGACCGGGTCCTTATGGGGCAAGCCGATGTGGGGCACCTGGTGGGTGTGGGATGCACGCTTGACGTCGGAACTTATCCTATTGTTTTTGTATCTGGGTGTGACCAGTTTGTACGGTGCGATAGAAGACAAGCGCAGTGCGGCCAGGGCGGTATCGATTTTGGCTTTGGTGGGTGTGGTGAATATCCCCATCATTCATTATTCGGTGGAATGGTGGAACACTCTGCATCAAGGGCCGACGGTCAGCAAAATGGACAAACCGTCCATTCATGTCAGTATGTTGATTCCGCTATTGCTGATGGCGGTCGCCTTTAAGCTGTATTACGCGATAGCGGTGCTGCAGTCCGCCAAACTGGAATTGATCAAACGCGAGCCGTCGGCGCAATGGGTGAAAAGCCTGCTGGAGAACAAAGCATGACGTTGGAAAGTTTTTTTGCCATGGGCGGTTACGCCTTTTATGTGTGGACATCCTATGGTATTACCCTTGCGGTGTTGCTGTGGAATCTGTTTGCACCCATCGTGCTGCGCAAACAACTGCTGAGACAACTGGCCCTTAAACAAAAACGCGGACAACGATGAAACCACACCGGAAACAACGATTGATGCTGATCGGCTTGATGCTGGTGGGTATCGGCTTGGCGGCAACCTTCGCCTTGAAGGCTTTTAACGAAAATTTGATGTATTTTTTCTCGACCACCGATGTTGCGGAAGGTAAAGCGCCCCGGGACGCCTTATTCCGCTTGGGCGGCATGGTTGTCAAGGGCAGTGTGGAACGGCCGGGGGCGAATCTGTTGGTGCGTTTCAAACTCAGCGATTTCAGCAAGGAAGTAACCGTCGAATACAGCGGCATTTTGCCGGATTTATTCCGGGAAGGGCAGGGCATCGTCGCCAAGGGCCGCCTGGATAGCCGGGGGGTATTCGTGGCCGAGGAAGTGCTGGCCAAGCACGACGAAAATTACATGCCGCCGGAAGTGGCCGATAGTCTGAAAAAAACCCCGGAGGCCCAATGATTCCCGAAATCGGCCATTTTGCCCTGATTCTGGCCTTGTGCATGGCCGTCGTGCAAGGCACGTTGCCGCTGGTCGGTGCATCCAAAGGCATCGCGGGCTGGGTGCATGTCGCCAAACCGGCCGCGTTCGGTCAACTCTTGTTCATGGCGCTTGCTTACGGCTGTCTGACCTATAGCTGTATCGTGCATGATTTTTCCGTGGCATATATAGCGCAAAACTCCAATACCGGTTTGCCGTTTATTTATCTGGTGTCAGGGGTTTGGGGGGCGCATGAGGGTTCTCTATTGCTATGGGCGTTGACCTTGTCGATCTGGACCGGCTTGGTGGCCATGTTCAGCAAGCACATTCCGGATGCCACCCGTGCCAGGGTATTGGGTGTAATGGGGCTGGTCAGCGTCGGTTTTATCCTATTTTTGCTGTTCACTTCCAATCCGTTCGAGCGCCTGTTCCCGGCTCCGGCCGAAGGGCGGGATTTGAATCCGCTGCTGCAGGATCCCGGCTTGGCGATTCATCCGCCCATGTTGTACATGGGCTATGTGGGTTTTTCCGTTGCCTTTGCCTTTTCGATTGCCGCCTTAATCGAAGGCAAGCTCGATGCCGCCTGGGCGCGTTGGTCGCGGCCCTGGACCAGCGTAGCCTGGCTGTTTTTGACTATCGGTATCACCTTGGGCAGCTGGTGGGCTTATTACGAACTGGGCTGGGGCGGCTGGTGGTTTTGGGACCCCGTGGAAAACGCCTCCTTCATGCCCTGGCTGGTCGGTACCGCTTTGATTCATTCGCTGGCGGCCACCGAAAAACGCGGGGTGTTTAAAACTTGGACCGTGTTGTTGGCGATATTTGCCTTTTCCCTCAGCTTGCTGGGCACGTTTTTGGTGCGTTCCGGGGTGTTGACCTCGGTGCATGCCTTTGCCAGCGATCCTACTCGCGGGGTATTCATCCTGGTGTTTTTAGCCGTGGTGGTGGGCGGATCGTTGCTGCTGTATGCGATCCGAGCTCCACAGGTAAAAAGTAGCGCCAGTTTCGAATTGGTCTCCCGCGAATCGGTGTTGTTGATCAACAACGTTCTGCTGGTGGTGACCGCCGCCAGCATTTTATTGGGTACTTTGTATCCGTTGGTGATCGACGCCCTGGGTTTAGGTAAATTGTCGGTGGGTCCGCCGTATTTCAACGCGGTGTTTATCCCGTTAATGGCGCCACTGGCTATTGTGGTGGGCTTCGGCATGTTGCTGCATTGGAAGCGGGACGATTTAAAGGCATTGCCAAAATCGATATGGCTAATAGCTGTTGTCTGTATTGCCGTTGCCGTTTCATTGCCTTTGTTGATGCCTTTTTATTCCTGGGCGGCGGTATTGGGTTTAAGTCTGGCCCTGTGGACCTTGGCGGTGACAGGGTTTACTTTCAAGCAACGCCTGCAAAGCTGGTCGTTCGAGCGTTTGCAACAAATTCCGGCCGGTTTTTACGGCATGACCGTGGCGCATATCGGCATTGCTGTGTTCGTGGTCGGGATTACCATGACCTCCGTGTACAGTATTGAACGCGATGTGCGCATGGCACCCGGCGATACGCTGGATATGTTCGGTTATATCTTTAGTTTTCATGGTGTCAAATCGACCGAAGGCCCCAATTACCGGGCCGAGCAGGGTTATCTGACCGTAACGCACAACGGCGAAACCGTGGCCGAATTGTCTCCGCAAAAGCGGGTGTACCGGGTACAAACCATGCCGATGACCGAAGCCGCCATCGATGCCGGCCTATTCCGCGATTTGTTCGTGGCGATCGGCGAACCCTTGGGCGAGGAGGGCGCCTGGAGTCTGCGCGTCTATTACAAAGCCTTTATTCGCTGGATATGGATGGGCGGCGTGTTCATGGCGGCGGGCGGTTTATTGGGCGCCATGGACAGGCGCTATCGACTGCTCAACAAAAAAGCGGTGGTTGCGCATGCTTAAGCTGAAATATTTATTGCCGTTGCTGTTGTTTGTGGTGCTGGCGGTTTTTCTGGCGATTGGGCTGCGTCTGAACCCGAAAGACATTCCGTCGCCTTTAATCGACAAACCCGCGCCGGCGTTTTCGTTGCCGATCCTGGCAACACCCGAGAAAACCCTGTCCCAACAGGATTTAAAGGGCAGGGTTTGGCTGCTGAACGTATGGGCGTCTTGGTGCGTATCTTGCCGGCAGGAACATCCTTTATTGCTGGAATTGGCCAAACGTAAATTGGTGACCATCGTCGGCCTGAATTATAAAGACGAAGCTCAAGCCGCCACGCAATGGCTGCAACAACTGGGCAACCCTTATGACATGAGTATCATGGATAGCGACGGCAGGGTCGGTATCGATTACGGCGTCTACGGCGTGCCGGAAACCTTTGTGGTCGACAAGCGCGGCGTGATCCGCTACAAGCATACCGGTCCGGTCGAACCCGGCGACATCGAGCGTATTTTCCTGCCGCTATTGCAAACCCTGAACCTGGAGCCGGCATGAAAACGCTGATTGCACTGGTTTTGTGCCTGCTGGCCCTGCCAGTGTCTGCTGTGGTGGAATACCATCCTTTTACCGATCCGGCCAAGGAGCAGGCCTACCAAACCCTGATCTCCGAACTGCGTTGTCTGGTGTGCCAAAATCAAACCATCGCCGATTCCAATGCCGATCTGGCCAAGGATTTGCGCCAACAAGTCTACGACATGTTGCAACAGGGCAAAACTCAGCAGGATGTGGTGGATTTCATGACCCAACGCTATGGCGATTTTGTCATGTATCGGCCGGCCTTCGGCATGAAAACCGGTTTATTGTGGTTGGGTCCCATTGCATTTTTATTGATCGGCATCGTCACGGTGGTTCTGCTGGCGCGTCACAAAAAAAATACAGCGGCGCAAACAGCTTTGGATGGCAGGCAAAAAACCAAGCTCAACGAATTATTGCAACAAGGTGAAGAGGATTGAATACGCTATTTTGGTTAATCGTTGCCGGCCTGATTTTGGCGGCGCTGGCGATGCTGGTGCCGGCATTATTGAAAAAGCAGTTGCCGGTTGACGACGACCATCAACAACGCAATATCAAAATCGCCCGCCAGCGTTTGGCGGAATTGAAGCAGCAATTGCAGGACGGTGTACTGACGCAAACCCAGTTCGACGAACAATATGCCGAACTGCAATTGATCTTGAACGACGATATACAGGCGGCCGTGCTTACGCAGCCTTCGAATCGACAGGGCAGGTGGGTTATTCCGCTTCTGGCGCTACTGCTGCCTTGCCTGAGTGTATTCATTTATTTAATGCTCGGCGATGTCAATGCCTTGAATAAAATCGAATTGCAGGCCAATGAAACCAAAGCGGCGGAAAATGTCGCCCAGATGATAGCCAAGCTGGAGCAACGCCTGCGGCAGCAGCCCGACGATATGGAAGGCTGGAAAATGCTGGCACGCTCCTATAGTTATTTGCAGCAATACCAACAAGCCGCCGATGTCTATGCCAAGCTGTACCGTATGCAGCCGGAAGATATCGATGTGCAATTGCAGTATGCCAATAACCTGGCCATGTCGCGCGGCGGCCGCATGGCCGGCGAACCTGAACAGCTGATCGGCCGGGTGTTGCAAAAACAACCCGAAAACAACAATGCCTTATGGTTGGCCGGGATGGCCAAAGCGGAGCAAGGCGACTATAAGCAAGCCAAGCACTATTGGGAAAAACTGGCGGCCTTACTGCCGGCGAATTCCGAATCCTTGCCGCAAGTACGGCAAATGCTGGCCGCATTGGATGCAGAGCTGGCCAAACAGGCCGCCGCCGTGCCCGCTGTCGAGATTCAGGTGCGGGTCGATATCGATACCGCTCTTAAAGCCAAGTTACCCGCGGATACCACGCTGTTTATTTACGCTCAGGCCGTAACCGGCCCCAAAATGCCGTTGGCCATCGTGCGGAAGCAGTTAGCCGACTTACCGCTTAAGCTGGTTTTGAACGATAGCATGGCGATGCAACCCAGCACGCATTTAGGCGACTACCCGCAGCTCAGAATCGTTGCCCGCTTATCGCAATCGGGTCAAGCCACGACTCAGCCGGGCGACTTGATCGGCAGTACGGAACTCTCTCAGCCTTTTGCCGATCGAGTGGCTACCGTTTTAATCAACCAAGAAGTCAAATAATGGATCAATCAATCAAGTTTGACCTGGAACTGATCAATCGTTACGACAAATCCGGTCCGCGTTATACCTCCTACCCAACCGCGTTGGAGTTGCATGAAGGTTTCGGCGATGCCGAATATCGCCGGCATATCGCCAAATCCAATGCGGCGGGCGGGCCGCTTTCGCTGTATTTTCATATTCCATTCTGCGACACCGTATGTTTTTACTGCGCGTGTAACAAAATCGTCACCAAAAACCGTGCCCATGCCGCACCGTATCTGGACAATCTGTGCAAGGAAATTGCCATGCAGGGCGCTTTGTTCGACAAACAGCGCGAGGTCAATCAACTGCATTGGGGCGGCGGCACGCCGACGTTTTTAAGTTACGAGCAAATGAAGCGGTTGATGGATACCACCCGCGAACATTTCAATTTACACGATGACGACCGCGGCGAATATTCCATCGAAGTCGATCCGCGCGAAACCAACGATAAGACCATCGCTCAATTGCGCGAGCTGGGCTTTAACCGTATCAGCCTTGGGTTGCAGGATTTCGATCCGGATGTGCAAAAAGCCGTCAACCGCATGCAAAGCAAGGAACAAACCTTTGCCGTGCTGGAAGCGGCGCGCAAGGAAGGTTTCCGTTCCACCAATATCGACTTGATTTACGGCCTGCCGCTGCAAACCGAACAAACTTTCGCCAAAACCCTGGAGCAAGTATTGGCTTATGCGCCGGATCGCTTTTCCATCTTCAATTACGCGCACATGCCCAGCCGCTTTAAAACCCAGCGCCAAATCGACGAAGCCGATTTACCCAGTCCGGCCGTGAAACTGGAAATTCTGCAAATGGTTGGACAAAAACTCACCGATGCCGGCTACGTTTATATCGGCATGGACCATTTCGCCAAACCGGACGACGAGTTGGCGGTGGCCCAGCGCGAAGGCAAGCTGTATCGCAACTTCCAAGGTTATTCGACCCATTCCGATTGCGATTTAATCGGACTGGGCGTGACATCCATCGGTCGGGTCGGCGACGCCTATATGCAAAACCACAAGGAACTGGAGCAATACGATCAGGCCATATCGGCGGGCCGCTTGCCGGTATTCAAAGGCGTGGAACTGGATGCCGACGATAATTTACGCCGCGCCGTGATCACGCAATTGATTTGCCATTTCGATTTGAGCTTCGGCAACATCGAACAGCAATTCGATATTGTGTTTGCGGATTACTTTGCCGCCGAATTGAATAATCTCAAAAGCATGCGGGACGATGGTTTGATCGGTCTGGATGAAGCCGGCATCAAAGTTCAGCCGGCCGGCCGTTTATTGATTCGTAACATCTGCATGGTGTTCGATAAATACCTAGCACAAAAGCAGCAGCAGTTTTCGCGGGTGATTTGATCTTCTTACCCATTCGGCTGCAGGTAATAGAGCGTAAATAAATGCTTGAAAAGCTATCTGATTTTCCGGCAATAAAAAACTAGCCGAAGCCCTCTGGCCGGGCGTGCCGGAATCCGCACCGGCCTCTATCAGTTTTTATCCGTTGGTACTGCAAAAAGGCTTGTTCTGTTGATAAAACGGGTGTCCCGCCTGCAAATCAAGTGAACAGCTCGGAAAACGTTAAATATAAGGCCGATGTTTACAAGACTGGTCATGATCGTTATATTCTCTCTAATGCTTCACACCAGCTGCGCCAGGTAGATGGCAAACAGTGTAGAAAGCAGGATTACGAGTATTATTGCGATGTGGACGGCGAAATAGTGACCTTTTTTTCGGGTGCGGGTGCTACTGTTGCAACCCCTTTGCCGAATCCGCAGTCTTAACGTTACGATACGATCGCAGATTAACCGTTACGAAGCTCCGGAACCAATCGTAACGCTAAGCCACATTTTTTCCCTTTTTTTGCCGGTGCCTGCCGATTTCTAAATTCTCAAACCCGCTTAGGCGGGTTTTTTATGCTTGCAAATATACGGAAATCCCGTACAATAGTCCCCTGCGTACCGTTATTGAAACCCCAACATTCCAAAAACAAGCGGCTAAAATCTGGTCTGAAGAAGAGCGCCTGGCGTTTATCGATTGGATAGCCGCAAATCCCTTGGCCGGTGATGTCATACCTGGCGCTGACGGTGCCAGAAAGGTTAGATGGTCAACCGCTGGCCAGGGAAAACGCGGCGGCGCACGCGTGATTTACTTCAACCTCACCGAACAAGGCACGCTTGTTTTGGTGGCCATTTATCAAAAATCAGAACAGACCAATATCAAACCCGCAGACATACCGAGGGCATAACATGAACATAGAAAAAATCGCCAAAGCCATAGAAGCAGACGCCGGCCAATCGTTAGAGGATCTGCGCCAAAGCCTCGCCGAAATGCAAGCAGGCGAGGGCAGAACAACAACACCAGGTCAAATACTGCTGCGCACCGTCCGCACCAAAACCGGTCTATCACAGCAAACCCTGGCCCAGTACATCCAAACCCCGGTCGCCACCCTCCGGGACTGGGAGCAAGGCCGTTTTCCTGTCCCCGGCGGGGTTCTTTGTTTGCTGACTCTTATCAACAACCACCCGGAATTGTTGGCCGAGCTTCAAGCCGCGTAGGCCGCCGAAGGCGGCCACGCGGCTAAGGGAGCCTTTAAAGCTCCCGTGGGGATGGCTTTTCCCCGTCAAGGGCAGAGGAAAAAATATTTCGGAGGGGCCCGCCGTAGCGGAGGTGGGAGGGACCGCAATATTTTTTACTCTGAGCGCAGCGGCCCTTGATCGGCTCGGGAAATATAAGCTTAGGCAGGCCCCGCCCCCTTCGGGGGCGGGGGTTGCCACCCGGCGAGGGGGGGCTGTTATTTTTGCGGGTCCAGGGGCG
>Ga0207952_1000395_pt1 | contig 37232 bp, 27 predicted proteins | sample SubbioR12Aug_8Ca_FD_184831 | JGI IMG/M metagenome (GOLD analysis project Ga0207952, IMG submission 184831) | Serpentinite rock and fluid subsurface biosphere microbial communities from McLaughlin Reserve, California, USA - CR12Aug_8Ca (SPAdes) | ecosystem: Environmental > Terrestrial > Deep... | reverse complement strand
TGGCTAACTGGCTAACTGGCTAACTGGCTAACTGGCTAACTGGCTAACTGGCTAACTGGCTAACTGGCTAACTGGCTAACTGGCTAACTGGCTAACTGGCTAACTGGCTAACTGGCTAACTGGCTAACTGGCTAACTGGCTAACTGGCTAACTGGCTAACTGGCTAATTTTCCATCATAAGGTTTAAACCACCGGCTTTAGCCGGTCAGCTTTAGCAGCGATAATAGCGACCTGAGAGGTGCGCTATGGAATATAGATACGGTAGTCATACGGTTTTTCAGATTGAGTATCACTTTGTATGGGCGCGAGGTTACTTCTGCGCGACAGTAGGGCAGATGACGGAAGAAATGATCAAAGAATATTTGGAGCATCATTTTGAACCCAACCCGAACGATAATTTCAAGATGGAGCCCGATTAAGACGCGTCGTTTAGTCGACGCGTATCCGGACTTTCAGTCCGTTATTCGAACCCACCTGCTTTAGCAGGTGGTTGTTTAGTGTTTCAAATAATACCTAGTTTAAGGAGAGATACTATGTCAAAAAAACAAATAATAATGTTGTTTATGATTAATCTTCTAATGGGGTGCTCTTATATTGAGACATACCCAAAAACCCAAACATGGAGTGGTTACGATATTGAGCGGCGTTTTGGCCCCGCCACTTTGGAAACAGGTAGTTTTGTTGGCTACACAGGCAGTCAAAACCCTGAGATACGACGATTATCTCAAGTTGTATCGGAATGCTCGGTATTTATATCTGCGCCGAATCCAGGCAGCAACATACCAGATGAGGCAAAAGCCATAAACTTTTTGACGAAGGTTTTTGAGGACGAAACCAATCCAGAAAATCTTGTTAACGACTCTTGGCCAATTATCGGTATTTTTAAAGAAGAATTCAATGTAGATATAGGGCTTGGAATTCCTGTGTTTCAAATAAAGTCGGAAGCACAGACTAGTAAAATAGGCTTCCACGCGTGGAATCAAGTTGGTGGTTCATCAGTTACTGTAACTGATCCTCGTAACTTTGAAGCATGTTGTAAGATGAATGGATGTGGGCAGGCATTAATTATAAGTTCTGCTGATCTTAATCAATATTATGCCAATATAGAAAACTATATCGCGCGAGCTGACGGTTCGTATAAAATATATACGGCATCGGCCGATATAAAAGCTATCAATAACAACTTATCAAAAAGCGCTTGGCGAATATCAAAGATTATGCCTGTTCCTGCTCAGGCGAAATCATTAGAGAGTATCATTAATGTTCCATCAAGCGTTTACGTAGACCAAAATGGCCAGACTACAATCTCAATCCAATCGCCAACTAAATCGTTAATATTTTCGACATCAAATATAAGACTAATTGCGAGTTCTTATGATGAGAAAAATCATGAGTACAATGTCACTATAGCTCCCAGAAATCTCCGACCTGGACAAAGGGGTTTTTTGACCATAGCAAAAAATGGACTCGGAAAAGTAGATGTAAGTGTCGATGTAGCTGAAGACGCACTAGTGCCAGTTACTGAGCCAGTTACTTTGAAAGTCGATTCGACTCAACAAGCAGTTATTAATGAATCTACCAATTCATCACCAATAGTTAACGTAACTTCTGGTGTGCCTACGGTGATATCTCCATCCCAACCTGTAGGTCAGTAACTAACACCTGAATCCGTGACTTCAGCTATAACTCAGTGAATATAAATTACTTTTTAATCGGCTTGGGTGAAATCATAAAAATGAGTATTTGTATTTTATTTCAACAGGTTACAGTGATTTCAGGCCTTGAAGTCACGGATTCAGGTAACATATAGGGAAAAGTTGCCCACCCTGAATTTCTTCAGTCTATTGACCGGAACCGGTAGGACCTGTAAGGTATAAACCATCGCCATTATGCGAGCCCAAAAACGCCAATACATCGCGCAAGTGATCCTTGCGAAACACATAGGGTTTTTGCGCCGGTACATAGGCGTTTTGTCCGGGTGTAAAGCCTTCCACTTTCATAGAGGCCGGGGCCTGAATGCCGAAGGTATCGGCAATGGCATGCGATTGATACAAGGTGGACTCCTTGAGGACTAGCCTCAAATAAATGGCAAGGAGCACACCGCCCCGAAGGGTAATGAGCTCCTTCGGCTAACTCAATGGTAATTCCCGCAAATCGTCATTTCTGCATGGATAGCTCGAAGATACCGTCCATGGCACTGGATGCCCGCATCCCCCGTTCAAGCCGGGGGCAGGCTCTGCGAGCATGACGGCGTTTTTGGTTTTGCTGAAGCATCTTGCAAATCGGGAAGGTTTTTATCGTTGATTAAGCATCAGCAGCAGCGCCAGACTGCATAGAAAGAAAAACAGGCTGGTGCATTTCCAAAATAGCAACGGATTGCGTTCCAGCAAGGGCAATTTATCTTCCGCTTTCAAAAACTGCGGATTCGGCGTGGACAGGTCGTGTAAAAATTCCGACAGCTCGTCGTAACGGAATTGCGGGGTAATGCTGGTGGCTTTTTTCAAGGCGCCGTCGATCCAGACCGGCACCATATTGTTATGGCGAAAGCTGGGGATGTAGTTCAAGTGGCCGAGATTGCCGCGGTTGGGTTTTTCCGGCATGTTGCCGAAGGGCAGGCTGCCGTTCAACATTTCGTAACAGATCACGCCCAGCGAAAACAAGTCCGACTTGACCGTGCCGCGCTGGCCCAGGTGGTATTCCGGTGCCGTGTAGTTCAAGGTGCCCAGGATATTTTCCTGTCCGGCGCGATCCAGCGGCGTAATTTCGGCGATGCCGGCGATTTTGACCGAGCCGAAGTCGATGATTTTGACCACGCCTTCCGCCGTAAGCATGATGTTTTCCGGTTTTAAGTCCTGGTGCAACATTTCCATGCGGTGAAATGCCCGCAGACCCTTGGCGATTTGCTCCACCAGCTTTCTGACCTGTTTGATGTCCGGCTTGGGATTTTGTGTTATCCACTCCCTTAGGGTCTGTCCGTCCAGATATTCGGTCACGTAATACAAACAGCTTTTGCCGCGGTCGGACTCAAGGACGCTCAGCACGTTTTCATGTTCGATACGCTTGCCGGCCCATTCTTCGTGCAGGAAATGTTCGATGTAATGCGTATCGTCGTCGTACAGCACCGAAGGCGTCTTCAGAATCACATCGCGCTTATGCACGGTATCGAACGCTTTGTAAATCTGGGTGCGTTTGCTGGCATGCAGTTCGGCCTCGATGCGGTAGCCGTCCAGCAGCATGCCGGGTTCCAGCGGCGGCGGAAACGGCAGCTGGCCGTGGCGGCGCAGCACTTCGTCTTCTTGCAGCAGGGGCAGGCTGTCGATGCGCGCGATCTGGCAGCTGACATTGTCGTCGCTGCGGTTGGCAAGGGCGGTGCGTACCAGGGTTGCGGCAACGGCGTTCAAGTCGCCGCTTGCCGATAGCAGCGATTGCAGGGTTTTGTCGTCGACAAAATCGTGCAGGCCGTCGGTGGTCAGCAAAAAGCAGTCGCCGGGTTCCAACGGCAGGCTTTTGTAATCCACCTCCAAATGCGGCTCGATGCCCATGGCCCGGTTCAGATAGCTTTTGTCGCTGGTCACCCATAGGCGGTGATCGCGGGTCAATTGTTCCAGAGTGTTTTGCCGCAGCAGATAAATCCGCGAATCGCCCACATGAAAGATATGCGCGGTATTGGATTTGATGACCAGTACGCTCAGCGTGCTGACCATGCCCTTGACCGACGAATACCGGGCGCGGCCCTGGCTGTACAGCCATGAGTTGGTGGCGGAGAGGATTTTTTGTCCGGCATGCACTACCGACCAGCTGTCCGGGGTGCTGTAATAATCTTCCAGAAAGGCGGTGACGCAGCAATGGCTGGCTTCCTTGCCCGCCTCGCTGCCGCTCATGCCGTCGGCGATTGCCACCGAAATCCCCTTCAGGGTCAGTTGCGGTTCCTTGGGGATCAACGCGCCCCAAAAATCCTCGTTTTCGGCCTTGATGCCTTTGTCGCTATAAGCGCCTATGCTGATGGATAATGCTTTCGCCATGAGGGGTAGGCTTGTCGATTTGGTGATTGGCGGCCGCGCGGCCGGTACGGCATCATAACCGTAGAGCGCCATTGAAAATAGCGCTCAACGGCGTAACGAGGGGTTGCGGGTTAACTGAGCTCTATCATCGCCACGCTGCCGTCTTCCATGACTTCGGCCATGTGGCCTTCCGGTTCTTCGATGAATTGTACCGCAATGCCTACCACCAGCGCCGTGCAGGCGATGGTGACGAAAAAAACCGCCGGCGACACAAACGACAGCACTGTCAGAAAGATTACCCCGCCGACATTGCCGTAGGCGCCCACCATGCCGGCTATTTGGCCGGTCATGCGGCGTTTGATCAGCGGCACCATCGCAAATACCGCGCCTTCGCCGGCTTGCACGAAAAACGAACACAGCATGGTCACCGCGGCAGCCAGCAGCACCGGCCATTCCGAAGTGATTTGCGACAGCGCGAAATAACCGGCCGCCAAGCCGGCGATGAAAATAGATAATGAGCGCTTACGGCCGAATTTATCGCTGATCCAGCCGCCGCCGGGCCGCGCCACCAGATTCATAAACGCAAAACCGGAGGCCAGCAGGCCGGCCTGCACCATGGAAATGCCCTGGCTTTCGTGAAAGATTTCGTAAAAAAACATCGGCAACATCGACACTACCGCCAATTCCGAGCCGAAGGTGACCAGATAGGCTAAGTCCAGAATCGCGACCTGCTTGAACTTGTATTTGTGTATTTCTTCAATCGGTTGGGTCAGGTGGGCTTCGTTGATATGCACGATTTTGTAGACGTTATAGAAAAACAGCGCCCAGATAACCGTGTAGGTACCGATGGCGGCCGTATCGGACAACATTTTCATCCCGGCGGGCGACAGTTTCCAGGTCAGCAGCGTCAAGGCGCCGTATAAGGGCACGGTCATCAAAATGTAGAAGAACAGATCCCAAATACTGGTGACTTCCATGGCGCCGGCCCGCTTCGGTTTGAAATAGGTCGAGCCCTTGGGGGTATCGCTGACGCTGAAAAAATACACGACCGAATACAGCAAGGCCACGATTCCGGTGCAGGCAACGGCATAGCGCCAGCCGTTTTCGCCGCCGAACAGCAACGCCAGCGAGGGCAGGGCTATGGCCGCCGCCGCCGAACCGAAATTGCCCCAGCCGCCGTAGATGCCTTCGGCAATGCCTAATTGCTTGGCGGGGAACCACTCGCCCACCATGCGGATGCCGATCACGAAACCGGCGCCGACAAAGCCCAATAAAAACCGCGCCAATGCCAGTTGTTGAAAATCGTCGGCGGCGGCAAACAGAAAGCAGGGTAGGCTGCCGACGGCCAACAGGGTGGAATAGGTGCGCTTGGGGCCGAATTTATCCACCAGTATGCCGATGACGATGCGGGATGGAATGGTCAGCGCCACGTTAAGGATCAAAATGGTCTTGATTTCCGGCTGGCCGAGCTTGAGCTGTTCGGCGATTACCAGCATCAGCGGGGCATGGTTAAACCACACAGCAAAGCTGATAAAGAAAGCCAGCCAAGTCATATGCAAAATCTTCATTTTGCCGGTGAAACTTAACAGATTGAGTTTGCTTGTAGACATACGGTTTTACGATTATTGGAATCAGGTCCACGGATACGCAGTTTGCATGCCAGATGGTTCATGCTTGGTAAATGGGCGATTTTGGGGTGCGGAGTCGATTCTGGTGCATGGGCTTATGAATTGTTTTGGTGCGGCAAGCGGTGCGCACGAACTTGTTTGGTGCGTGTTGCCGGTGTTGCGAGAGGCGGAACAAGCTTGGGTCGGCATGCAAACGGGTAGGGAAAAACCCGCGGTTATGAACCTTGCACGGTTAAATGGTGTCGGAACGGCGTAGTCTGAAAATATCGGCATGCGCGGTACGTTCGGGGGCGGGGTTTTCCGCCACCACGCGGCGCGGGCCGTCGCAAAATGAACAGCTCAAAGTCATCAATCTTTACTTGTTGGCGAGCTGTTAAGTTTAAGACTCTATATTAAGAAGGTTGCCATGAAAGCATCCCATTATCCGCAAGACTGGCCCGACATCGACACGGCGTTGTTCAACCGCTCCGTCAAATTATTCAATGCGGTCAAAAATCTGCTCAGCGTCAAATTCCAGCTGTATGCGGATACCCAGTTGCTGCAGGGCGATATTTTCCTGTTCAATCATTTCTCCCGCTTCGAAACCTTTATTCCGCAGTTTCTGATTTTCGAGAAAACCGGCGCCTACAGTTGCGCGATCGCCGCCGGCGAATTCTTCGGAACCGACTCGATGCTGTCGAATTATTTGCAACACGTGGGGGTGTTTCCGCACGACCATCCGCGCCTGTTTGCCATGCTGGCCGGACAGATTTTACGCGGCCGCAAGGTCGTGGTTTTTCCGGAAGGCGGCATGGTCAAGGACCGCCGAGTCATCGATAAACAAGGCGAATACAGCATCTATTCGCGCATCGCCGGTAACCGGCGCAAGCAGCATACCGGTCCGGCCGTGTTGGGCCAGGGCGTGCAAGCCTTAAAAACAGCCATCCGTTACGCCTTTCAGCACGAACAAGTCGAGCGTTTGCAGCACTGGAAAGAGATATTGCAATTCGATAATCTCGACGAGCTGATGGCAACGGCCTTGAAGCCGACCCTGATAGTTCCGGCCAACATTACCTTTTACCCGATCCGGGCCTCGGAAAACCTGCTTTTCAAAAGCGTCGAACTGTTTGCCGATTCGCTCAGCCTGCGCCAGGCCGAGGAGTTGATCATAGAAGGCAACATTATGCTCAGGGATACCGACATGGATATCCGCATGAGCAGCCCGGTTGACCCTTGCTGCGTGTGGGATTGGCGTACCCGTAAGTTAATGGAATTAATTGCGCCCGGCATCCGCGAGCCGGACGACGTTTTTCAGTTGCGCAGCGCGCCGCGTAATTGGAAGCAGCGTCTGCTGGGATATTTCTTCCAAAAAAACGCGCGGTGTTCGCGCAACCGGTATATGGAAAAAATCTACGCCAATGTCACCATCAATCTCAGCCATCTGGCTTCGACGCTGATCATGAGCTTGATCGGCGACAAGCGGCAAACTATCGAGAAAAGCCGCTTTTACAGCGTGTTGTATATCGCGATTAAACAGCTGCAAAACAATCCGGACATTCATTTGCACCGCAGCCTGCTTGATCCCGACGAGTACGGCGAACTGGTACAAGGCGTCAGCGCCCGCTTCGATCAATTCATCTGCGTTGCCAAGCAGGCGGAATTATTGATTGAACAGGACGGCTGTTACCGCTTCCTACCCAAGCTGTGCGCCGATCATGATTTCGACAGCATACGGTTGGAAAACCCCATTGCAGTTTATAACAACGAAGCCGCTCCGCTGCGCGGTGTCCGTAATGCCTTGCTGGAGGCGGACCGGGTTTATCGAAGCATGGATGCCCGGCAGTTGGCGGCTTGGCATTTCGATGACGAACATCTGCAGCTGGCATTGGAGCAGGAAAAATACCGTTGTTGCGGCGATGGCGATTTTTATTGCCGGGAAACCGCCGTTGCCGACCCGGCGCCGTTTTTCATCATCCCCAAACGCGGCAACGGTTTGGGGATTTTGCTGATACACGGTCTGCTGGCCAGCCCCGCCGAACTGCGCGATTACGGTCGCTATCTGGCGGAGCAAGGTTATACCGTGCTTGGGGTCCGTCTTAAAGGCCACGGCACCTCGCCTTATGCCTTGCGCGACATCGGTTACGAGCAGTGGTTCGACAGCGTGCGCAGGGGCTTCAATATTCTTAAGTTACATTGCACAAAACTCTACCTGATCGGCTTTTCCACCGGCGGCGCCCTGGCTTTGAAATTGGCGGTGGAAAATCATCCGGAAATCGTCGGCGTGGTCGCCGTTTCGGTGCCGGTCAAATTCGTCGACCCCGCCTTCATGCTGGTGCCGCTGCTGCACAACGCCAATACACTGGTGAGATGGTTGTCATCTTTCGAAGGCGTTAAACCGTTTATCGACAACACGCCCGAACACCCCGACATCAATTATTGCGGCACACCGGTACGCGCACTGTACGAATTACGCCGTTTGATCCAACGTCTGCAGGCGCTGTTGCCCGAAGTAACGACGCCGTCGTTATTGCTTTACGCCGACCGGGATCCGGTAGTGGCGACCGATCCCAGCGCCGCCGATGTGTTCGAATGGCTGGGCGCCGCCGAAAAAACCTTGCATATTATCGAGTCCGACCGGCACGGCATCCTGATGGAAAATATCGGCAATATCTGGGCGGTGATCGATGAATTTCTCATGCATCGCCGCGCCGGCCAGACCGGCTCGCAACCGACGTATTCCTCCACCACACGGGAGACAGTATCATGAACAACGTCATAATCGCGGGTTACGCCCGCTCGCCGTTTACGCCGGCGCTTAAGGGCGCCCTTGCAGGTATCCGGCCCGATGAATTGGTCGCGCAAGTAGTCAGAGCGCTGGTTAGGGACAGCGGCGTAGCGGCCGATGACATCGAAGACTTGATTTTGGGTTGTGCGTTTCCGGAGGCCGAGCAAGGCATGAATATGGCCAGACTGGCGGTGCATCTGGCCGAACTGCCGACCGGTATCGCCGGGACCACCGTCAACCGCTTTTGCGGTTCGTCGATGCAGGCCATCCATATGGCGGCCGGCGCCATTCAAATGAACGCCGGCCACGCCTATATCTGCGCCGGGGTCGAATCGATGAGCCGGGTGCCGATGGGCGGCTTCAATCTGCTGCCGCATCCAGGACTTTACCAACGTTATCCGCAGGCTTATATCGGCATGGGCGAAACGGCGGAAAATCTGGCGCGCAAATACCAAATTTCGCGCACGGATCAGGAGGCCTTCGCACTGCGCAGCCAGCAAAAAGCCGTGGCCGCGCAACAGCGGGGTCTGTTGCTTGAGGAAATTATTCCTATCGGCCAAGTAGCGCGGGATGGCTGCCCGCGCCCGGATACCACGCTGGCGGCCATGGCGGATTTACAACCGGCGTTTTTAGTCAACGGCAGCGTCACCGCCGCCACGTCATCGCCGTTGACGGACGGCGCGGCGGCGGTGCTGGTCTGTAGCGAAACCTATGCGGATGCGCACGGACTGCCCAAACTGGCGCGCATCAAAGCCATTGCGGTATCGGCCTGCATGCCGGAGATCATGGGTATAGGGCCGGTGGCGGCTACTCATAAGGCCCTGCGGCGGGCCGGTTTGCAATTGTCCGATATCGATATCGTCGAACTCAACGAAGCCTTTGCCGCTCAGGTGTTGGCGGTGTTGCAAGAACTGCCGATTGCCGAAGAGCGGCTGAATCTGGACGGCGGGGCGATTGCGTTGGGGCACCCCTTGGGCGCCACCGGAGCCCGCATCACCGGTAAGGCCGCCAGCCTGCTGAAACGGGAAAACCGCCAGTTTGCCCTGGCTACCCAATGCATCGGCGGCGGCCAAGGTATCGCCACTATTCTGGAGGCCGTGTCATGAGCATCGAACGCGTTGCCGTGATAGGCGCCGGCGTGATGGGGGCGGGAATAGCCGCCCAGATTGCCAACGCCGGGATTGCCGTGGAATTGCTGGATATCGTCCCGAAAGATAGCGATAACCGTAACAGCGTTGCTGAAAATGCCATCGCCCGATTGCTGAAAACCGAGCCGCCGCCGTTGATGCACCCCAAAAATGCCCGTCTGCTGACCCCCGGCAATATAGAAGATCACTTGGATAGGCTGAAACATGTGGATTGGGTGATAGAAGCAGTGTTGGAAGATCCGGCCATCAAACGCAGCCTGTATCGGAAACTGGAGGCGGTCTGTGGGCCACGAACTTTGATTTCCTCCAACACCTCGACCTTGCCGTTGAGCGTGCTGGCGGAGGGTTTTCCGGACAGCTTCAAACGCCGGTTCATGATCAGTCATTTTTTCAATCCACCCCGTTACATGCGTTTGCTGGAACTGGTGGTGTCGCCGGAATTGGATCAAAGCCTGCTTGACGGTGTGCGCCGCTTCGCCGATGTCAAATTGGGTAAAGGCTGCGTGCTATGTAACGACAGCCCCGGCTTTATCGCCAACCGCATCGGCACGTTCTGGATACAGACGGCATTATTGAAAGCCATAGAGCTAGGGCTGCCGGTGGAACAGTGCGACGCCGCCATGGTTTGGTTCGGCATGCCCAAAACCGGCATATTCGGCCTGCTCGATTTGGTGGGTCTGGATTTGCTGCCGCATATTCTGCACAGCTTTAAACAGACCTTGCCCGGCCATGACGCGCTAAGTCCGCTGTGCCAGATGCCGCCGTTGCTGCAAAACATGATAGAACAGGGCTTAACGGGCCGGAAAGGCGCTGGCGGTTTTTATCGCCTGCAGACCGGCGAAGGCGGCAAGGTCAAACAGGCCATCGATTTGAAGACCGGCGCTTATCGTCTTAGCGAGCCTTACCGTTTTCCGGCCGGCGCTCGGCATGCACACGAGCTGCGGGCCTTTTTGGACGGCGGCGATGCGCTGAATGTTTTCAGTTGGCGGGTCTTGGCGGATACGTTGGTGTATGCCGCCGGCTTGATTCCGGAAGTCGCCGCCGACATCGATGCCGTCGACACCGCCATGCGCCTTGGATACAACTGGCGTCACGGCCCGTTCGAATTGCTGCAACATTTGGGTATAGACTGGTTTGTCGACAAACTGGGGCGGGAAAACCGGTCTATCCCGGCCCTGCTGGCCAGTCGGCACGAGCTGTACCGGGTCAGGGACGGTCTGTTGCAATTCAAGGACTGCCAAAACGGTTACCGGCCGGTCGCGCGTCCGGAGGGCGTATTGTTGCTGAGCGATGTCAAACGCCAGCGGCCGGCGCTGGCCGGTAATCCGTCCGCCAGTTTGTGGGATATCGGCGATGGTGTGGTTTGCCTAGAATTTAACAGCAAAATGAATACCCTGGACCTGGATATTCTCAATCTGATTCAGCAGAGCATAACCATTGTTCAGCGCGGTTATAAAGGCTTGGTGATTTACAATGAGGCGGACAATTTTTCCGCCGGCGCCAATCTGACTTTGCTGGTAGCGGCGATCGAGCAACAGGATTGGCCGGCCGTGGAGGGCATTATTCGCCTCGGTCAGCAAACCTATCAGGCGCTCAAATACGCGCCTTTCCCGGCGGTTGGCGCACCCAGCGGCTTGGCGCTGGGCGGCGGCTGCGAAATTTTGCTGCATTGCGATGCCATTGTCGCGCACGCCGAATTGTATACCGGTCTGGTGGAAGTTGGGGTCGGCTTGGTGCCCGGTTGGGGCGGCTGCAAGGAATTGCTGCGCCGCTGGCTGGCCATGCCGAAACGTCCCGGTGGACCCATGCCGGCGATTGGCCAAGCCTTTGAAACCATCGGTTTGGCCAAGGTTTCCAAATCGGCCCAGCAGGCGCGAGATCTGCTGTTTTTGGCTAAGACCGACTCAATCAGCATGAACAAGGACCGTTTGCTGGCCGACGCCAAATGCAGGGCTCTGGCGTTGGCCGAAAATTATCAAGCGCCGGAGCCGGCGTTTTTTGCCTTGCCGGGTGAAAGCGCCTGGGCGGCGCTGGATATGGCGGTGGGGAATTTACATGCGGCCGGCAAGGCCAGTGCTTACGATGCCGAGATTGCCAGGCAACTGGCCACGGTATTAAGCGGGGCGGATAGCGATATGACCCGGCCGTTGAGCGAGCAGGAACTGCTGGATCTGGAATTGCGGGCCTTCCTGTATCTGGTGCAACAACCCGCTACCCTGGCCAGGCTGCAGCATATGCTGAAAACCGGCAAGCCGCTAAGAAATTAACTTATTCGGTAACTATTCAGCGTAGGTTGGGTTAGGCGCTAGCCGTAACCCAACGCATAGTCTTATGGCGGTGCAATGGCTTCAATTGTTGGGTTACGCTCTATCGAGCTAACCCAACCTACGCAATTGATCCGCATCGGCGGACATTCACTGAATAGTTACCTTTTTCGGATAGTGGTTTTCACTTAGTAGCCGCGTCTGGTCATTTTTAACCTTGGGAGTACGCCATGACTACCCTAGCCATCATTCTATTTCTGTCCGGACTGGCCGTTTTCGGTCTGCCGCCGTTGCGCCGCCGGTTGTTGAGCCGTTTGCTGTTCGACAAAATGCGCGACAGCTTACCGCCGCTGTCGCAAACCGAACGCGAAGCGCTGGAGGCCGGCAATATCTGGTGGGATGCCGAGTTGTTCACCGGTAAACCGGATTGGCCGAAATTGCTGGACTTGCCCGCCGCCCGTCTCGGCGACGCGGAACAAGCTTTCCTGGACGGCCCGGTCGAACAGTTGTGCGCGATGCTGGATGATTGGGATATCACCCATAACCGCCGCGACTTGCCGCAACAGGTCTGGGATTTCATCAAGCGGCACAAATTCTGCGGCATCATCATTCCGCAAGCGTACGGCGGTCTGGAATTTTCCGAGTTTGCCCATTCGCAAATCGTCATGAAAATCGCCAGCCGCTCCACCACCGCCGCCGTCACCGTCATGGTGCCCAATTCGCTGGGGCCGGCCAAGCTGTTGCTGGCCTACGGCAGCGAACAACAGAAAAACCATTATTTGCCGCGTCTGGCGGACGGTTTGGAGATACCGGCATTTGCGCTGACCGGCCCGCAAGCTGGCAGCGATGCCGGCGCCATGCCGGATAACGGGGTGGTCTGTTACGGCGAATTCGCTGGTCAAGCGCACGTATTGGGCATTCGTTTAAACTGGGAAAAACGCTACATTACCTTAGGGCCGGTCGCCACGGTATTGGGCTTGGCGTTTAAACTTTACGATCCCGATCATCTGCTTGGCGAGCAGGAAGACATAGGCATTACCCTGGCATTGATACCCACCGATACCGCCGGCGTATCGATCGGCAGGCGGCATTTTCCCTTGGATTCCGGCTTTCAGAACGGCCCGAACTGGGGCAGGGATGTATTCATTCCCATCGATTGGATCATCGGCGGCCGGGAGCAAGCCGGGCAGGGCTGGAAAATGCTGATGCAGTCGCTGGCCACGGGCCGGGCCATTTCCTTGCCCGCGCTCAGCGTCGGCGCGGCCAAATATGTCAGCCGCAATTGCGGCGCTTACGCCCGCGTCCGCACCCAGTTCAACCTGCCGCTGGGGGCCTTCGAAGGTATCCAGGAGCCGTTGGCCCGTATCGCCGGCCTGACCTATTTGATGGATGCGGCACGGCAAGTCACCTGCGCGGCGCTGGACGACGGCCAGCGGCCGGCGGTGATTTCCGCCATTCTGAAATACCAGCTCAGCGAAGGCATGCGCCGAATTATCAACGACGGCATGGATATTCTGGGCGGTGCCGGTATTTGCCTGGGGCCGTCCAATTTTCTCGGCCGATTGTACCAGGTCGTTCCGGTCGCCATTACCGTGGAAGGCGCCAATATCCTGACCCGAACCATGATGATTTTCGGTCAGGGTTCGGTGCGTTGCCATCCCTTCGTACAGCGCGAAATGCAAGCCTTGAACCATCCCGATCCCGGCCGGGGCTTGGCCGATTTCGACGCGGTATTATGGCCGCATATCCGCTTTTTTCTGGGTAATCTGGCACGCGGTTTCTGGTACGGCTTGAGCGGCGCCGGCTTGGCTCGCGTTCCGGGCTCCGCTCGAACCCGGCGCTACTATCGGCAATTGACCCGGCTCAGCACCGGCTTTGCCTTGACCGCCGATTTCGCCCTGCTGACGCTGGGCGGCCGGTTGAAGCGCAAGGAACGCTTGTCGGGGCGTTTCGCCGATGTTTTAAGTTTTCTGTATTTATGTTCCTGTGCGTTGAAACAGTTCGAAAACCAGGGTTCGCATGCCGATGATTTACCGCTGCTGGATTGGGCTTGCCAATACAGTTTGCATCGGGCCCAACAATCGCTGCTGGCGGTATTTTGGCTATTGCCCGCCCGGCTGCCGGCATTGCTGTTGCGCGCGGTACTGTTTCCGCTCGGCAAACCCTATGCGCCGCCGCGCGACCATCTCGCCGCTCAACTGGCCCGGCTATTACTCAGCGACAATGCGGCCCGCGAGCGTTTGACCGCGGGCATTTACCGCAACGACGACCCCGCCGATGCCAGCGGCCGTATCGAGGCGGCGTTTCGCGCCGTGCTGGCGGCCGCACCCGCCGAAGCCAAACTGCATGCCGCGCAAAAACTCGGTCTGCTGGACAAGGCCGCCCGTCCGGAGATTATCCACGCGGCGCTGCGGGCGGGTATTATCGATAAACGGGAGGCCGAATTACTGGCGCTGGCCGAACAAGCCGGGTCGGCGGCGATCCGGGTCGACGATTTTGCCCCGGAGCAATTAACTACCGGTATTAGGCCGTCATAAAAGCCGCCGAGTCGGTTATTCCGGCTTATCCGCGTCGACCGCTCACATAAGCCGCCGTCAAATGATGGGCGGGGGCTTCGAATACCTGTTGGCAGCGGCCGAATTCGATCAGGCGGCCGCCGCGTTCCTGCATCCAGAATAGCGCGGCATAATTGGCGATGCGGCGGGCCTGGGCCAGATTATGGGTGACGATGACAATGGTGTAACGGCCTTGCAGGCGTTTGATCAAGTCTTCCACCACGGCGGACGCGATGGGGTCCAGCGCGCTGCAGGGTTCGTCCATCAACAGCACCTTGGGCTGCAGGGCCAGCGCCCGGGCGATGCACAAGCGCTGTTGCTGGCCGCCGGACAGCGCCTGCGCCGGCGCTTCCAGCCGGTCCTTCACTTCTTCCCATAAACCGACGTCCCGCAGCACTTGTTGCAGCCGGTCGTTTATTTCGGCCTGGCCGCGCATGCCGTGTTCGCGCAACGGCAGTTCGATATTGCGGCGGATGGATAACGGAAACGGCACCGGTTTTTGAAAAATCATGCCGATGTCGCGGCGTAAATACTGTACGTCCAGATCCGGGGCGCGGACATCGAGGCCGCCGAAGCGGATGGAGCCGCTGACCCGACAGCCCGGGATCATATCCGTCAAGCGGTTTAAAGAAGACAGAAAACTGGTTTTGCCGCAGCCGGATGGTCCTATCAGGGCGGTGATGCAACCCCGGTAAATGTCCAGGGAGATGTTTTCCAGGGCTGCTTTGTCGGCATAATGCAGCGAGAGATTCTCGACGCTGAGCAGCGGTTCGGGATCGCAGCAGGGCGGGCCGGCCTGTAACGGGCTCAGCGTATATGCGTTTTCCGGATCGTTAAGCTTATCCGCGCGGTTGCATGTGTCGCGAGTGTCGTTTGTCATGACGTCATAATTCTATTGCGCAGCCAATGCCGCGTCAGGCAGGTAGCCAGGCTGTTGATGGTGAATAACAGTAGCATTAAAACCAGCGCCGAGGCATGGGCATTGGCGTCGCCGCCGGCCACGTTCATGGCCAGATCGTAAATATGCACGGACAAAGCCCGGCCGGAATCCATAAGCGTGTCCGGCATGCGGTCGACATAGCCGCTGGTAAAAATCAGCGCGGCGGTTTCGGCGCCGGCCCGGGCTATGCCCAGCATCAAGCCGGCAATGATGGCCGGCGCGGCGGCCGGCAGCAGCAAATGCAGCAACGCCGCGGTGCGGCTGATGCCCAGCGCGGCGGCGCATAGCCGGTAATCGTCCGGCGCCGCGCGCAAGCCGGCGGCCGCGGTGTTGAGCATGATGGGCAGCGCCATGCAGGCCAAGGTCAGGCCGCCGGACAGTATCGAAAATCCCAGTTCCAGGTAGATACAGAAAAAGGCGTTGCCGAACAAGCCGAAGACGATGGACGGCACCCCGGCCAATACCTCCAGGCTGCGTTCGATTAAGCGGCCGAAGCGGCGGCTGGGCGAAGTGAATTCGCTGAGCAGGATCGCGGTGGCCAAACCCAGCGGCCCGGCGGCGATAACGGCGACCAGCACGATCAGCCCGGTCGAGACGATGATAGGCCCGATGCCGCCGGCGCGTCCGGCATCGCTCGGCGCCGTGGATAAAAATGTCCAGGATAGTCGGGGTACGCCGTTCAGCAACATGTCGGCCAACAGCCGGGCGAATACCGCGCAGATCAGCACGGCACTCAGCCAGATCAGAGCAGTAGCCAGCCGGTTTTTAAGCATAAGCGGTTTTCCTGCTCAACACATCGGCCATGCCGACCAATAGCAGTACCAGCAGCATCAAGGCCAATCCCGACACGAACAGCGCGGCGCGGTGATCGCCCATCGCATACGCCATTTCCAGGGCGATATTGGCGGTCAGGGTGCGCACCGAATCGAACAGGCTGTGCGGTTGTTGCACGGCATTGCCGGCTACCATCAGCACCGCCATGGTTTCGCCCAGCGCCCGGCCCGCCGCCAGCAGCAGGCCGGAGACCAAGCCGCCGCGGGCCGCCGGCAGCACGACGCCGCTTATCGTGCCCCAAGGCGACAGACCCAACGCCGCCGCGCCGCGCAAATAGGCCGGCGGTATGGCGGCGAACGCGGCATCTGCGATCAAGGCCACGGTCGGCAATACCATCAGCGCCAAGACCAAAATTGCCGTCAGCAAGCTGACGCCGGGCGGATGCAGCCGGCCGACCAGCGGCGCCAGGGTAACCAAACCCCAGAAACCGTATACCACCGAGGGAATGCCGGCCAGCAGTTCGATCAGCCGCCGGTAAACGCCGGCCAGCCGCGGCGGCGCGTAATAATGCATGAACAGCCCGGAGGCGACGCCCAAAGGGCCTGCCAATACTAAGGCGCCCAGGCTGGACAGCAGCGTCGCGGTCAGCATGGGCATGAGGTTATATAAACCCTGCGTCGGGTGCCAGGAAGCATCGGCGAAAAAATGCCTCAACGATACATGGCGCAGAACCGGCCAGGATTCGTTCAGCAAAAAGCCCAAAATCAATACCACAATTAACGCCGCCAGCAGCGCGCAGCCGCTCAGCAGCCAAGCCAGCCGTTTGTCAGTGAGCGACGGGGACAAAATATTGCGCTTCGATAAGGTCATTGACGTCAGCCGAACGGGCAAAATCGATGAAGTCTTTGGCAACGCCAGCGGGTTCGGTTTTGGTCAGCAGATTCAACGGTCTGGACAGCGGGAAACTGCCGTTGCGGACATTTTCCACCGAGGCTGCGATGCCGTCCAGCGGCAGCAATTTAATGGCGGCCGCATGGCCGGCTTCATATTCGGCGGCGCCGACCGAGACATAGCCGATGGCATCAGGATTGCCGGCCACGGTTTTGATGCCTTGTTGATTGTCGCCTATCACGACTTGGGCTTTGATGTCGGTATTTTTCAAGCCGAAGTAATGTAAAAACAATTCCAGCGTGGAACGGCCTTCGGCTTTGTTGACGACGGTAATCGGGGCATCGTTACCGCCGAGTTCCTTCCAGTTGGTAACTTTACCGGTAAAAATGTCGATGATTTGTTGTTTGTCCAGCGCGGTCAGCGGGTTGGCTGCGTTAACGATGATGCCGATGCCGTCCAGGGCAATGGTAAAGCTTTTCAGCCCGGCTTCATCCGGTTTAAGCGCCCGCGACGCCATGCCGATGTCGGCCAAACCCGCCCGCGCATCGTTGACGCCGCGGGACGAGCCGCCGGTTTGTACGTCGATACGGACGTTGGGGTGCCGCGATTCGAAGCGCTTGCCGATTTCCGCCGCCAACGGCGCGACCGTGCTGGAGCCTGTCAATACCAGCTTTTCGGTATTGCTTGCGCCTGCAGGTTCAGTGCCGGCTGGATTGATGCGGAACGCAAAATAGCCCGTGGCTGAGATCAGCAATAACAAGACTACGGCACTGATAGCTTTTTTCATGATTTTCCCTTGATGTGTTGAGCTGTTTGGACAGATTCTCTCGGTATGTCGCTATTCTGCAACTTTCCTTACAGGGCGTGGAAATTTTCTGTAATTGCTATTGGCGCAACAACATGCCGGGCGGGATGCATCGGTGATGGACATGTTGCCTGAACAGCGTTGGCCGCATTTTGCCGCCGGTAACGGCGGCAAAAGCTCGAATTAGCCCCCATGCGCGCGGGGATGATTGGTTTCGTCCAGCATTCGGGTAAACGCTTCCGCCCCCATCGGTTTCCCGAACAAATAACCTTGCGCTTCGCTGCAATTGTTCTGCAATAAATAGTGGGCTTGCTGTTCGGTTTCCACGCCTTCGGCAATGACTTTGAATTTCAAAATTTTGGCGATGGAAATAATGGCCAGTACGATGGCGGCGTCGTCCGCGTCGTGCATGATGTTGGCGACGAACGACTTGTCTATCTTCAGCTTGTCGAATTCGAATTGTTTCAGTTGATCCAGGCTGGAGTAGCCGGTGCCGAAATCGTCGATCGAGATTTGCATGCCGGCTTCTTTCAGTTTTGCCAGTACCGCGCGTTTCTGTTCCGGGTGGCGGATGAACAGGCTCTCGGTTAATTCCAGTTCCAGATATGCCGGCGCCAAACCGGTTGCGGCAACGATATCGATGACTTGGGCGGCGAAATGCTCCTGGTCCAATTGTCGGGCCGAGACATTGACCGCGATGATGAACGGCGCGAAGCCGGCTTGCTGCCAGGCGCGGTTTTGCCGGCAGGCCACGCGCAATACCCAGGCGCCGATCGCTTCGATCAAACCGATTTCCTCGGCAACCGGAATAAACACGTCGGGCGGGATCTGGCCGAGTTCGGGGTGCCGCCAGCGTATCAGCGCTTCGGCGCCGACGATGCGGCCGCTGGCCAAATCGATTTGCGGCTGGTAATGCAGGTAAAATTCCTCGCGTTTGAGGGCGCGGCGCAAATCGCTCTCCAGCCGCAGCTTGGACGATACCGCGAATTCCATGCTGTCTTCGTAAAAGCAGTAGGTGTTGCCTTGTTCCTTGGCGCGGTACATGGCGGTATCGGCATGCTTGATCAGCAAGCCGCTGTCGGTGCCGTCGGCCGGATACAAGGAGATGCCGATGCTGGCGCTGATATAAAACTCCTGCTCCATCAGCACAAACGGCATGGCGATGTTTCGGCAGATTTTATCGGCCACCGCCGCCGCGATCAGCGGACCGTCGATTTTTTCCAGCAGCAAGGTAAATTCGTCGCCGCCGAAGCGCGAGACCAGGTCTTCCTTGCGCACGCAGCCTTGAATGCGTTCCGCGGCGGCTTTCAGCATTTGGTCGCCGACGTCGTGGCCCATGGTGTCGTTGGTCAGCTTGAAGCGGTCTAAATCCAAAAACAGCACCGCATGCAGATGCTTTTGGTTGCCGGTACAGTCGATGACCGTATTCAACCTGTCCATGAATTGGGCGCGGTTGGCCAGATTGGTCAACGGATCGTGGTAGGCCAAACGGTTCAGGGTGCGTTGGCTGTGGCTGGCCTCCAACAGCAGGGCGATGCGTTTGCGCAATACCGCGAAATGAATGGGTTTGGGGATGTAGTCGTTGGCGCCGGTGGAAAAGGCCAGCTCGACCGAGTGCTCGTCCTCCAAAGCGGTAATCATTAAAATCGGCACTTCGTCGCCTTTCGGCAGCGCCCGGATTTTTTTGCAGGCTTCGAAACCGTTCATTTCCGGCATCATGGCGTCCATTAAAATCAAGTCGGCCATGTTGCGCTGGCAAAGCGTCACCGCCATATGGCCGGTACTGGCCACATCGACCACGTAGCCGTCTTTTTCCAGTACGTCCTGCAAGGCGAACCGCATCGCTCTGTCGTCGTCGGCCACCAGGATCCGGGGGCCGAAGGGTTCGATGGGGGGGGCGCCGTCATCGCCCGCGCCGCTTTCCCGTTGCAGCAATTGTTCGATGAGCCGGTATTCTTCGCCAAGCCGCGCCAGCAGCGCCTCGCCGCCTTCGATGCGCCGTTGGCCGGCCTGTTCTTCCAGTTGGCGGGCGATGGCGGTCAGTTTTTCCGCGCCCAGATTACGGCTGGCACCTTTCAGGCTGTGGGCTAGTTCGGCCAATCCCGGATAATCGTCCGCCGCCAGCGCCTGGCCGATTTGCTCGATTTGCCGCGGCGCGTCTTCCAGATAAAACCCCAGCATTTTGGCGAAACCATGGCCGATTTCCTCGCGCAGCTGGTTCAACACCCGTTCGTCCAGTGTCTCCAGGGATTGGGTGTCGACGGGTAACAGGCCGGTTTCAGGCGGTTTCGAGCGCTGGTCCAGCCTGCTCAGCAATTTGTCGCGCAACGGATTCAGCTTGATGGGTTTGGACAGATAGTCGTCCATGCCGGCCGTCAGGCACAAATCGTTGTCGCCCTGGCGGGCATTGGCGGTCATCGCCACAATAGGCAGCCGGCCGGCAGGCCCATCCAATAGGCGGATGCGCCGGGTGGCTTCGAAACCGTCCATGTTGGGCATGTGGCAATCCATCAGCACCAAGTCGAAGCTTTTGCGTTGCAGCCATTCCAGCGCTTCAACGCCCGAAGCGGCAATTTCGTAACAGCAACCGAGCCTATCCAGCATGCCGGCCGCCACCATCTGGCTGGCCCTGTTATCTTCGACGATCAAGATGCGGTATCCCAAAGCCTCCTGGCGCGGGGTTTCCGCGGGTACGGCCGGGGCCGGCCCCTGGTAATTCTGGCCGACCGTCAAAATAAAATCGTACAGCCTGGAGGCTTGTATCGGTTTGGTCAGATTAGCCGCCACATTCGGCAACTTTGTCAGCCTGACGCTAGAGCCCGGATTGGACAGCAGGATGATTTTCAGCCCGGTCAAGGCCGGATCGTGAGCAATCAAGTCTATCCAGTCGGTATCGCCGGCATCTTTAAGGTCGATAATCGCAAATTGGTAGGCCGCGTCCTGTTCGCTGGCGGAACGCAGCATGTCGACCGCGCGGATGCCGTAACTGGAATGGCTGTGGTGAATATGCCAATGGTCAAGGCTGTGGGCCAGAAATTGCCGCATTTTATCGTTTTCGGTGACGATCAGAATGCGTAAATGCGCGAAATAAGCCTGCCGCGAATCCGACAGCAGCCGGCTGCCGCAGGGCGGGCCGAAAGGTACCGTAAACCAAAAGCAGCTGCCCTGGCCGGGCTGGCTGTCCACGCCTATCTGGCCGCCCATCAGTTTGACCAATTGCCGGCAGATTGCCAGGCCCAGTCCGGCGCCTTCGTAATGGCGGGTAGACGAGCCGTCGGCCTGTACGAAGGCTTCGAATATACCGGCTTGCGCGGCGGCGGGTATGCCCATGCCGGTATCGATAACGTTAAAGCGCAGCACGGTTGAGTCGTTATCCGATTTTTCGGCGATTACCTTGATGTAAATGGAGCCCTGTTCGGTGAACTTGAGGGCGTTGCCGACCAGGTTGATCAGCACCTGCCGCACCCTGGAGGCTTCGCCGTTCAAGACCAGCGGAATATCGTCGACGATGTCGTAGTCCAGCTGCAGATTTTTGCGTTGCGCCTGGGCCGACATCAGTTCGACGACTTCGTCCAGGGTTTCGTAAAGCACGAAATCGACCGGCTGGCGCTTCAACATGCCGGCCTCGATGCGGGAAAAATCCAGGATGTCCTCGATCAGTTTCAGCAGCGCCTCGCCGGCGTTGCGGGCGATGATGGAATATTCCAGTTGTTTGGGGGTCAGGCCCATGTCCTGTAAAAGTTCCAGCATGCCCAGCACCGCGTTCAGCGGGGTACGCAGCTCGTGGCTGACCGTGGCGGCGAATTCGCCTTTCATCCGCGCCGAGTCCAAGGCGGCGTCGCGGGCGCTTTCCAGCTGCTTTTCCCGGGTTTCCAGCACCTCCATCATGGTGTTGAAGGCGGCGCCCATGTCGGTAATATCCCGCGGCCCGGTCAATTTGGCGCGCACCTTTTTTTCGCCCGCCGACGCTTGGCCCATGCGGTGCGCCAGTTGTTTGATGGGCGAGGTCAAGCGCCGCGACATGGCCAGCAAATACAATAAAAACAACAGCGCGGAGCCGCTGGAAACCGTCAGAGTGGTCCAGAGAATTTGTTTTTGCATGATGTTCAGCGATTGCTTGCCGATTCCCAGGCGCACGTAACCGATCAATTCCGGGGCGGGAGTCCGGGCTTCGAACGGCGAACTTTCCTGTTCGGTGCCGCTACGGGCGAATACCGGGGCGGTAAAATACCAAGCCTGGCCGGTTTCCCGGGTTATCGGCGCGGAATCCGGCCATGGCGACTCGCCGCCGCCCGCCGCCGACAAGGATTCGCCGCGTTCCAGCAAAGGCCGGCGGTCGATATTGTAAACCGCCACGCCGCGCACATCCGGAAACGCCAAAAAACGCCGGGCCGGTTCCTCGGCGTTTTCCTGGCTGCCGTACAGCAGGGCCAGCGCGCTTTGGGCGGCAAAGGCCTCGGTCGATTGCCGGCCTTGCGCTATCCATTTATCGCGCACGATTTGGTAGGACAGCGCGGATATGCCGATCGATGACAGCAGCGACATGACCAGCAAGCCGAACAGGAATGTCACCGTTAATTGTTGCTGGAAACTGGCGCCCTTGAAGCGGGGCAGGCTGGGAAACTTCATCGGGATTTAACGGGAGGGGAAAACCATGGCGAATTCGCGCCGAGTCTGATTGGAAAAACGCAGGCCCAAGTGTTCGGCGGTGCGCAAATTGACCGCGACCAGCAAATCCCGCAGTAATTTCACCGATTCGAATTTACCGTTGGACTGTACTTGTTGCAGAGCCAGATTGGCCAGACTGCGGCCCATGCCGAAATTGTCCGGATACAGCGAAAACAGCGCGCCCTTGCGGACGTGTTCCAGGTTACTGGAGAACACCACGAAGTTTTTCTCCCAGGCTTCCCGCAGCACTTCCGGCAGCAGCGATTGTTCGTCCATGGCGGCGTTTTCGCGCGGCAGCCACAGGGCGATGGAATTGTCTTTTACTTCCAGCAAAATTTGCCGGAATAATTCCGATGAATTGCGCAGGCTTTCGGTGGGCTGGGCAATCAGCTGTAAGCCGCGTTCCCGGGCGGCTTGTTCGGCATGGTCGATTTCCCAGGCGGTTTGGCGCGGATCGTAAATGACCGTAATTTTTTTGATGTCCGGCACCAGCTTTTTCAAATGGTCGAACATGGCCTCCGGGGCCGGCGTCAAACTAATGCCGGTCAGGCCCTGCGGTACTTCGTTCGGATGGATGATGGTGGCGCCGATCACCACCGGAAACACGGCGGACAGCGGCTTTGCGACCGCCAGGCCGGCCCGGCCCAGGGTGACGACCACATCGATGCGGTCGTTTTTTAAGGTGTCGATTAACCGGTCGGCGGTATCGCCTTCGTTCAACAAATAATGCCCGACCGGCTTGCCCAGTTCCTGCTCCATGCCGCGGGCAATTTCCTGGAAAACGGACAGGAAAGGTTCGCGGACTTCCGGATAAACGATGGCGACGGCGGGCGTTTGCGCGCGCGCAATGCCGCAGAACAGCAACAACCACAACGCCAGCCAGCGCGAAAAAAAGACTCGACAGAACAAAATGACTCCTGGGTAATTCGATATAAGCGTAATACCGCTGCTAGCGGCATGGCTAAAATTTAATATTGACCTCGCCGTAAAAATTGCGGGATGCCAGCGGCAAATCGTTGGGGATAGCGGCTTGCGGGTTGCCCGCCAAGCTGGGTTCCCGGGCGCTGACATCGAACAAATTCCGCACCGAAAAGGCGATTTCGACGTGTTCGAGTATATTGTGCCGGCGCAGGGTCAAATCGACCCAAGTATAGTCGGCTACCGGCTGGCGTGTGTCGCCGAAGCCGCGGTCGCGGCCGACTATCCATTTGGCTTGCGGGCTGAAACTCCAGTCCGGCAAAAACTCCCACTGGGCGCGCAGGTAAATCTGGTGATGGGGCGCGTAGCCCGAGTCGCGGTCCGAAGCTTCGTCGCGGCTGCGCTGATAGGCGTAATTGCCGATCAGTTTCAGCGTATCCAACGCCTGCCATTCGGTTTCCAGCTCGGTGCCGTAACCTTGCTGGGTGCCGGTGTTTTGCGCCGTCGAAGTGGTGGCGTTGCTGTCCGGTACGAAACGGATCATTTGCTTCCACCAATAACCGAAGAAATTCAGCCCCAGCCTTAGCCTGTCTGTCGGGCGGTAGTCGAAGCCCAACTCGATGTTTTCCATGGTTTCCGGTTGCAAGGACGGATTGCCGAGCTGGGCAGGGTTGTTGATGATATACATTTCCTGGAACGACGGCGCCCGGAAGGCCGAGCCGTACATCAATTTGGCGGTGAGGTCGTAACCGGCTTCCCAAATCAGCGCCGCGCGCGGGTTGAAGGTGTTGCCGAAATCCGAATAGCGGTCGTAACGGGCCCCGGCCGTCAATGTCCAGTCGTTGGCGAAATTCCATTGGTCCTGTAAAAACAGATAGGCCACTTTACGGTCCACTTCCGGAATAAAGGTGGACGAGGTGCCGGAGACGTCGGTCAGCGGTATGCCGGGCAACGTCGGAATCGACGCGCCGGTGGCCGGGTCTATGCCGAAGTTTTGGCTGACCCTGGCCCGGAACAGGCTGTCGTAGTTAAAACCGACACCGCTATGCAACTGGTGTTGCTGGAAGCCGGTATAGGCAAATGTCTGGCTGATGCGGACATGGCGTTCCCATACTTCCGGGTTGCCGATGTAGCCGTTGGGGAACGTCACCGGCGCCCCGGCGCCGATCTGGCCGTTGGCGCCGATCGGCAGCGTGGCGCCGGCGGGAAACAGGGTCAGGTTGCGTTCGATCTCCTGGCTGGTTTCGAAATAGCTGAGCTGGCTGGTCAGGTCCCAATTGTCGATGTCGTCTGTATGGTAGGTCAGGTCGGCGTTCCAGCGGTCGCTGGCATACCGATTGACCGGATCCAAGGCTTGCGCAATGCCGGCGCCGTTGCCGAAGTTGCCGCGGTGTTGCAGGCCGCCGCGAAAGCGCCAGTTGCCGCGCGATAAATCCAGCCGGGCATCGAGGTTGTCGCGCGACAGGTTGACCGGCCCGGGTGCCAACGAAGCCCGGGGGCCTAAGTTCAGACTGTCGAACTGGCTTTGCAAATCGGCGTCGACGATGGAATTCTGTCCGGCGGTCTTATGGTATTCCAGCGCCAACGCCACGTCGAAACCGGCCCATTCGCCCCCGTGCAGACCCCAGCCGTCGTAAGTGTCGAAACTGCCGACCCGGCCGCCGACTTCGGTACCTTCTATATCCTGCCTGGTTTTGGTGATGACGTTGATGACGCCGGCGAAGGCGTCGGCGCCGTATACCGCCGACCCCGGCCCGCGCACCACCTCGATGCGGGCAATATTTTTGATCGGCATGCCGCCCCACACTTCGCTACGGCTGCCGGTATAGGAATTGGTGATGGGGATGCCGTTGATCATCATCAACACTTGCTGGTTGAATTGAGTATAAATGCCGCGAAAGGTGTAAATCGGGTTATAGCCTATGTTGCTGCGTTCGACGTGGAGACCCGGCACGGTTTCCAGCGCTTCGTCGATGTCGGTGGCGCCGATAGCCTTGATGTCTTCGGCGGTAATCACCGTGGCGATGGAGGGCGCCTTGGAGATCGGTTGTTGATAACCGCTGGCGATGCTGACCATTTCCTCGCCGCCGTAAATCCGCGATAGGGCTTTTTCTTCGTCCTCAAGCGAGATCGGTTGTGCCGGCGCATGGGGGCTAAGGCCGGCGGCGCAAGCCAGCATTAGCATGCGTTGCGACAAAACGAACTTCGGTTTGGGTACTTTCACGTTAAAAACTCTCGGTTATGCACGATCGACACGGGCCTGATCATATCAAGCATGCGGGGTAATTTGAGGCATTTTAGTTTAAAGCCGATGATCGGCCTGCGAGCCGGGCCAAGTTCTCCGGGATGGCCCGTCGTATAAAATGTAATCGCAAGGCATGGGGTACAAAGTACCTTCCGGCCGGGAGCCGGCTTCGATGTAGCCGGGCGGCATGCCGGCCAGAAACACCGGAAACACGAATAAATACAGCTCCCGCTCATCCAGACCCAGATCGCTGCCCAATGCGGCCACCAGCGCGGCGTAATTCATCTTCATGCGCCAACGGCCGTGCAAAAGCTTGTCTTCCACCTCGAGCGCCAGTTTGAGATAAGGGCCGTTGTCCAGGCCCAACTCCGCGGCCAATTCAAGCAAGGGCTGGATGCGCTCGTCGCTGTTGACCAGCGGCCGGCCGTAGCCGCCGATATTGCGGTTTTTGGTCAATTCTTCCCGAATGCAAGCATCCAGGCTCGCGCCTTGTTCGAGCTGCCGGCGGCAACGGGTGAAAAACTCGACGGCGCGCAGCATCGGCGGGCCGCCGTAGATGGACGCCTCCGAAACCGCCAGTGCAGCCGCCATGCCCAGAGTGCCGGTACTGCGGGTACTGCCGGCCAAGGCCGCGACCCGGTTATTCCATAAGCGTACATCCGGGTAACTGGTGTAAGACCAGATGGCGCTTAGCAGCCGCAATTGCGCTTGATCGAAGCGGCGGCCGGTAATGCCGAACAGATAAAGCGCCAGCCAGTCCATATCTTTCAAATCTTCATGCAGATTTTGGCCGCGGTAGACGACGTGGCTGCCGGGATAAAAAGTCCCCATGCGGCTTTTCAGGACGCCGACGTGTTCGTTGAGTAAATCCGCACCGTTCATGCGCTATGTTCCTCGGTATCGGTTACCAGTTCGACGGCGCCGAACGGAAATTTCTTATAACCCAGCGGCCGCTGCTCCAGGGCGTGGGCCGCCGCGCCGGGCAGCCGCAGCAGCAGATACAGCATTTCGCTTTGTTCCGGATTAAAACCCAGGTCGGCCAGCGCGGCGGCGGCGACGCCGGATAGAGCCAAGGGCCGGCCGGCCGCCGCTTCCATTTCAGGCAAATACTGTTGTAGCCACGGCAGGCGCGGGCCGGCACCGTAACCGGCCAGACAAGCCAAGGTTTGTTTGACGGGTGTTGCGGTGCCGGTGCCGTGAGGGTCGAATCCCGGCGGATGTTCCGGCGCCGGCCAGATGCCGCCCGGCAGCTCGCCGGTATTGGCCAACCACTCTCGCCATGCCGCAAGCTCAGTTCCGCAGCTTGCCCAGCCGGATGCCGCCGTAAACACCTCGCGGGCGCCCGTGAATTGCCCCGCGCCCACCGCCAAGGCCGCCATCAACGATGACGCCGCCGTGGAGCCGCAAACCCCGCCGCACATGGCCGCATGCACGGACGGATCGCGCGGGCCGGGATTGGCCAGGGCCAGGGCCAGACTCTCCAATAACTCGGTTTGCGCCGGCGTCGGCGGTTCCGGCATGAACAGCAGATACAACATCTCCGCCCAGCGCGCCCGGCCCAGCATTTCGCCGTAAACATCGTAGCCACGGCAGTAGGCTGCGCGGGCCGCGAAGGGGTTGTCGGCTTCGGCTTCCTCGCGCCAAATGGCGCTACGGATGGTATTCGGATTATCGTCGTCGCTCATCCCGGCTCCTAGGGTAAACAGACTAAAGTCATGCCGCCGTCGACGACGATCTCCTCGCCGACCACGTAGGCCGAGTCGTCGGAAGCCAGAAATAACGCCACTTTGGCCACTTCGTCAGGCGCGCCGAAGCGCTTGATCGGCGAGCGGGCTTCGATATCGTTTTTGATGGCTTGAAATACCTCGCCGGGCAAGGGTAGGCGGTTGAAACCTTCGGTATCGATAGGGCCGGGATTGATGGCATTGACCCGGATGCCGCGGCCGATCAGCGTCAGCGCCAAGGATTGCACCAGCGAACGCAAGGCGGCCTTGCTGGCGGCGTAAATGCTGAAATTCGGCGTGCCGCTACGGTTGGTAATGGAGGTGGTGACGATGATGGACGCATTAGGGTTCAGCAAGGGCAGCGCTTTCTGGATGGTGAAAAACACCCCTTTAAAGTTAACCCGCACGATACTGTCGAATTGTTCTTCGGTGGCCAATTCCAGCGGGGTCGGTTCGGCGACACCGGCGTTCAAAAACAGTACGTCCAGCGTGTCGTAATGCTGTTTGACCTGGTCCAACAGGGCTTCGATGTCGTTCAGGCAGCCGGCTTCGCTGGCGATGGTCACGGTGTCGCCGCCCAATTGCTGTTGCGCGGCGGCCAGCCGTTCCGGGTCTCGGCCGGTAATGACCAGTCTGGCGCCTTCCGCTTTAAACAGCCGGGCCGTCGCCAAGCCTATGCCGCTGGAGCCGCCGGTAATCAATACGGTTTTGCCGTTAAGTTTGTTCATCTGTTACCTGTCGCTTTTGTTGACCAAAACCCGCATCCGCACGTTCATGGGCGGCTCTTCGTCGGTGTCTATGTAGACGTCCAGCAAGGTCGGGCCCTTGTAGGCGCAGATGGCGGTGATGTCCAGTTTGGCCAGGTCTTCCGGCGAGCGTATGGTATACGCCACCGCGCCCAGGGCCCGAGCCAGCGCGGCGAAGTCGTTGGGCGGCAGATCGCAACCGATTTGCTCGGCGCCGGCCATGCGTTGGCCGTGCTTGACCATGCCCAAGGATTGGTCGTTGAGGACCACGAAGACGATGCTGACTTTTTCGGCGACGGCGACCGAAATTTCCTGGCCGTTCATCAACATGCTGCCGTCGCCGGTAATGCAGACCACCGGGTCCTTACGGTTGGCGACCGCCGTGCCGACCGCGCCGCCTATGGCCCAGCCCATCGCGGCGAAGTTCATGGTTACCCGCAGCCAACCGCCGTCTGTTTTGCGCTGGCCGGGCGAGATTTTACGTCCGCCGCCGCCCAGGCGCCGTTCGCCCATGCGCCGGTCTATGCCGGAATGCAGGTAGTGCACCGACCAGGAGACGCTGTTGCCGGTGTCGGCCAGAAAGCGGGTGGTGGGCGGGAAGATCAGGCCCAGCTCCTTCATCAGCCGTTGCGGTTTAATCGGCACCGCATCGCTGTCGTATTTTTCCGGTTCCGTCAGCATCAAATGCGGTTCCCACTGCCCGGTATTTTTATCGCGCGATTGCCGATGCCGGGCGTATTCGAAATTGTCGGTTTTCTGCTGGTTGTGGAACTGCTCCACCAGCCGGCTGAAAATCGATTGGATACGTCCGCGCACGTGCAGTTGGGCCATCGGCGTGCGGGACAGGTGCTCCTCGGATTCGTCGATATGTACCAGACGGTTATTCAATACGCTGTCGCTCCAGCCGCCGCTGTTCCATTCGCCCATGTTGGCGCCGATTGCCAGTATCAAATCCACCGACGGGTCCTGCAGGGCGGCTTCGGCGGAATCGTGGCCGCCGAAACCGAACACGCCGCGAAACAGCGGGTGCCGGGGGTTGACCAGGCCTTTGCCGTCCGGGGTGGTGACGATGGCGGTACCTTTCAGCGCGGCGAATTGCAAAATCGAACCTATGGCCTCGCCGCACAAACCGCCGATCAGCAGCACGACATTCTGGGCCTTGGTCAGCATCTCCCGCAGGCTTTCGATGGCGTCGTTATCCACCATGGAGGAGGGCGCTAAAAGATTTCTCAAGTCGTAGGAAGGTTCGGGCCGGGCGCTGGGGCTGCGGAAAACGTCGACGGGCACGGTGAGGTGGGAAGGCCCCCTCGGCGCGCGCACGGCGCGCTGCAAGGCCGTCACCAGTTTGGCTTCCAATTGCTTGGGGTGGGAAACCAGCGAATTGTAGCGGGTGCAGTGGCGAAACATGCCCAGGGTGTTGATGCCGGTACAAGACGATTCCTGCAAGGGATTTTTGCCGAACGCCGGCAGGGCCGGTTGTCCGGTGATGACCAGCATTGGAATATTGTTATCGTAGGCGCAGGCAACCCCGGTGATCAGGTTGGTGGCGCCCGGTCCGGAGGTGGAACAGCAGACGCCGATCTTGCCGCTTTCGCGGGCATAACCGTCGGCCATGAAGGCGGCCCCGGCTTCGTGGCGGGCCAGGATGTGGCGGATACGGCCGCGGCGGGTGCTGCGGGCGATGGCGTTGTAAAACGGTTCTATCGCGCCGCCGGGCACGCCGAAGACGTATTCGATGTCCAATTGTTCCAGATATTCGACCAATAAGTCCGCGACATCCTTGGGGGGAACCTGCTTGCCATCCGGGGTTTCCCCGTCTGGCGGCGATTGCGTGTGAATAAGAGAAATGCGAGCATTCATTTTCCCACCTTTGGTTAGATATTGGAGTGTCATTGTTGGCCGGCCGGATCATGGCGCCGGCATGGCGGTGCCGGCGCCATTCGAAACCGAAAGTGTAGAGTAGAGAGCGCCGCTTGAAAAGAAATGTAGCCGTATTTTCGGAACCGGGGCCGGATGCGTATATCGGTTGTCGGCGGCTTTGCCGGTAAACCGGCAAGCTTGCGAACCGCGGCGGCGGGTTTGTTTCGAGGGGATTTAAAGCGGCTTTTCGCGCGGGCCGGTCAGGATTTTTTGCCGAAACGGGTTTCTAAATCCGCGCCGAAACGGCGGGCTGCTTTACGCATAAATTGCGTTTGCCGTTGGAAGTTGCGGCAGCTTGGGCACATCGCGGTATGCAGGCGGATCTCCAGCCGTTCACGCCAATCCAGGGGTTTGTCCAGACCCCTGGACACCAGGGCGGAAATTTCGCGGCAACTACGCATGTTATTTCTCCTGTTTTTGGCTATTGAACCAGCGGATTTCCAGACATTCGCGCAGTCTGAGCCGGGCCCTGTGCATGACGACCCAGTAATTGGTTTCGGTTAATCCGGCTTCCCGGCAGACTTCGTCGGCTTCCAGGCCCACCAATTCCCGCAGCATGAATACCTTGGCCATTTTCGGCGGCAGATTGTTTTGGCAGGTTTCGTAAACGGTCCAAAACTCCTGTTGCCTGAATGCCGCCTCGGGATCGTTCCAGGCGCTTGGGCCGCTGTGCCAATGGCCGTTGCTCATAAAGAAAGCGTCTTCGTCCGCTTCGGCGTCCTCGGCGGCATCGAGCCGATGGCTGTCGGTTAAGACCGGGTCGTGCGCGCTACGCCGCCAATGGTCGGCAATTTTGTGTTTCAAAATACCGATCAGCCAGGTGCGCAGGCTCGCCTTGCCGGCAAAGCCGGCCGAGCCTTGCCAGGCGGACAGCAACGTTTCCTGCACCGCGTCGTCGGCCAATTCGGGGTCGCGCATTTGCAGCAGGGCGTAGCGGAACAATACCTGCCGGTGTTCCGCCAATAGTGCCTCGCTCAACGAATTGTCGGTCATGTCGGCAATCGGGCTTAACAGCAGGCGCCGTCCGCCGAGGCGCCGGCGCCTTGCGGGCCGGGCGCGCAATCGAACAAACCGAAGTGGCGGGATTTGTCGCCCAACACTTGGAAGTGATCGCCGTAGCGGCTGGCGGCCAGCATGTCGGCGGTATTGCCGCAGACCCGCAACGGCCGGCCGGTTTCGAAGTGGTGGTGGTCGTCCAGCTCGAAGTTGTGCGGATGTTGGGCTATGCTGCCCAGATATACAGCGACTTGGCCGAAATCCTCGCAACGGTCTTCCAGCGGCATTTTGAAGGCCCGTACCGTCACCGAATTGAATTTGACCATGCCGATTTTGGCAAACACTTCGGGATCGTCGAGGCTGATGGGGTTTTGCTTGACGCTACGTACGTCCGGGCAACCCAAATCGTGCAAAATCCGCCGAAAATCTTCCCAATACAGAGCGCCGCCCAGGCACTCGCCCAGCAGTACCGGATCTTGGCGCAATGCGGCCGGAATGCGGCGGTCGGCGAACACATCGGAAAAATACAATTCGCCGCCGGGTTTCAGCACCCGGAAAATTTCGGCCAGCACTTTGGGTTTTTCCGGCGACAGATTGATCACGCAGTTGGAGACCACCACGTCCATGCTGTTATCGGCAATGCCCACCGTGGCCAGGTTTTCGATATGGCCGTGCAGGAAGTCGACGTTGGCGTAGCCGAAGCGCTCGGCGTGCCAGTCGCGGTGGCGCACGGCGATTTCCAATTGTTCCGGGGTCATGTCGACACCGATCACCCGGCCGCTCGGGCCCACCAGTTTCGACAGCAAATAGCAATCGCGGCCGCTGCCGCAACCCAAGTCCAAGACGGTTTTGCCTTCCAGGGCCGGCGGCAACGGCGAGCCGCAACCGTAGAAACGTTCCAGCACTTCGGGGTGCAATCCGGCCAATAGCGCTTTTAAATAGCCGGGCATGGCGTCTATGCTGCAGCAGGCGCTGGTTTTCAGGTCGTTGCTGGATTGCAGAACCTGCCCGTAGTAATGGCGGACCGATTCGCTGATTTCTATACTGGTAGTCATGGGATGTCTCGTGTTTAGCATTATTTAGAGCGTGCCGGCGCCTTGGCGGGCCTTGCGGCGGCACAAAACGCTACCGGCCGGCGATTCGGTGTTATGTCGTCCCGACATGGCAAATCCTTACAAAGGTTGTCCGGCGCGCACCGGCTCCGTCCGCGGTCTCGGGTTCAAGGCTTTCGATATAAGGGCAGCGCATCGATTCGCTCGTCGATTTCCGCAATCATACTCCGATATAGCGTGCTGTCCGTATTGTTAAAACGGGCCTTGAAGGCCGGTTCGTCCAACTGTTCCGGCAAACCCTGTATGTCGGGAATGATGGCGGTGTAATCCTGGGTCCGCGACATGATGTGCTGCAGCTCGCGGGCCTGTTTGGGGGTGCCCGTGGCCAGTTGGCCGAAACGCGTGCCGGCGCGGTCGGCGGTCAAATCGATGAAGCTGAAGCCGCTGCCTTTTTCGGCGTCCGCCAGCTCCTTGTCTTCCCCCAGCCGTTCGCCGAGTATAGAAGCATCCACCGCCGCCAATAAAGCGGATGCGATGAAGTGTTGCGGAATATCGATGCGTTTATAGGCGAATACCGAATATTCCTTGCTGTAAACCAGGCCCAGCGGCAGGTAGCGGCGCAAGTCGTATTTGTAGATATAGCTGCCCACCGCAATGATGACGGCCCGGTTTTCCCGAATGGCGGTGTCCTCGGTCGAACGCTGATAGGCGGACAAAAACAAGGGCTGGAGTAAATTCATCAGGGACAAGCGCCAGGCCGGGTCGTGTCGGCTGACGATGTCGTTGATTTGTTGTTGGTATAAATGCAGGTTGGGATATTCGCGATGCTGTTGGATGACCAACTGCTTGGCGGCATCGACGATGGCGCCCAGATAGCTGATTTGCAGGCCGTCGGCGGTAAAGCGAACATCCTTGACGTATTGTTCGCCCAAGCGCCAATAATTTTTAAACGGAGCAGTCCGCGCCAGGGCCGGGAGCAAATAATTCGCCGCCGGGTCGGGTATCGATATTTCGCCGATCTTGAACGATTTGATTCTGATGTCGTTACCGCTTTGAATTAATTTAAAGCTGAAATCCAGATAGCGCCCCCAGATGGTTTGGGGAACGAATACCGCGATTTGGGCGAATATCAGGTCTTGGCCGATTTGGATCTGCACCGTGTTTTCGAAAAAATGGTTCAGCAGGTAGCTGACGGCGATATTGACGTCTTTTTGGTTCAGCGCGATGGTTTTGATCTCGCCGCGTTCTTCCGGCGACAAGTGCAGGATTTGCTTGGCGCGCTGGATGTCGTCGCGGTTGAAACCCTGGTGCATTTGCAATAAGGGCGTGTCGTCCAACGCAAACCATAACAGCAGGTTAAGCGGCACCGCGACGATCAGACAGGCGTAAAGCAAAAATTTGACAGGCCTGGATGCGCCGAACGATTTGAGCATGATTTAAAAAGACAGATTAAACCGGGCTTCTTTCAGGTATTGGACTTCTTGTTTTAAGTCGGCCTGGGTCAACGGCGCTTGTTCCAGCCATTGTTCGGGGAAGGTCAGTGTTATGTCGTTATCGGCGATGTCGATTTGAAAATCCGGCCGCTGGCTGTGCCGGTTTCTGTGCAGCAAGGCGGCGAGGCGAAAGAGGACGGCCATGATGGGGGCGTGCCGGTGCCAGGGGGCCGGCAGATCGTCGAAGCGCGATGGGCTGAATCTCTTGCGGTGGCTGCGCACCAGACGGGAAATGATCAATTGGTCCTGTTTGGAAAAGCCGGCCAGATCGGCATTTTCGATGATGTAAGCGCTATGCTTATGGTATTGGCTGTGGGCAATTTCAAAACCGATTTCATGCAAATCGGCCGCCCATTCCAGAAATTGCAGGCTGGCCGGGTTGTCGTCGAAGCAGGGGTGATGTTCCAGTTGCGCCGCCATGTAACGGATGGTGTCCTTGAGTTGCTCGGCATGGCGCCGGTCGGTGTGGTAACGTTCGGCGGCGGTACGGCTGGTTTGGGAACGGATGTCGTGATCGTAAATCCGGCCCAACAGGTCGTATACCAGCCCTTCCCGCAAGGCGCCGTCGGATACGGTCATTTGTTGAATGTTCAGGGTTTTGAAGCTGGCGTAAACGATCGCCACAGCGCCGATGAAGACCGGCCGCCGTTCGACGCTGAGCGCCGGAAACAGGATTTGATCGGTATGGTTTAGGGTCAACAAATGCGCAACCAGTTGTTCCATGCCGTCCAGCGTGATGCCGTTATTGCTGAAGCCGGACGTTTGCAGCACGTTGCTGATGGCTTTCAAGCTGCCGGAGGCGCCGATCGCCTCGTCGAAATGCCGGCTGTTAAAGGTATCCTGAAACGGCTCCAGCTGTTGCTCCGCAAATAGGCAGGCTTTCTTAAAGGCTTTTTTAGACAGGACGCCGTTCTTGAAAAAATCCTGGCTGACCGTGACGCAACCCATGTTCAAACTTTCCTTGGTATGCGGCGTATCCTGTTTGCCGATAATATATTCGGTGCTGCTGCCGCCGATATCCATCACAAAACGTTCGTTGGCATTGCTGGCCAGGCTGTGGGCGACGCCCTGGTAGATCAGGCGGGCCTCTTCGATGCCGGACACGATGTGTATCGGATGCCCCAGCGCCCGTTCGGCTTTTTTGATGAACTGTTCGGCGTTTTTGGCCTGCCGTAAGGTGTTGGTGCCGACGATGCGCACGCTGTGGGGCGGAAAATTGCTGATGCGTTGGCCGAAACGCTCCAGGCAGGCCAGGGCTTTTGCCTGGGTCGGCTGGTCCAGAACTTTGTTTTCATCCATGCCGGCCGCCAGGCGTACCATTTCCTTCAGGCGGTCTATGGTTTGCAATTTGCCGTCCTTGAGGTTGCAGATGATCATGTGAAAGCTATTGGAGCCCAAGTCGACGGCGGCTACATTGGTGGGTATCGGATGTGGCAAGGTTGTATTCCTGTTTAGGCGTGGGCGGTGTGGGGAATTCTGTTAAAATCCGCACCTTTTAGGCGGTATCCCCGGATGTCGCGCCCGTTCTGGTTTACCGCATTATAAACTACCCCATGAAGGCTTTATCCATTCATAATCTAAAAAAGACCTATAACAACGGCTTCCAGGCCCTGAAGGGCGTGGATCTTGAAGTGGAAGACGGCGATTTCTTCGCCTTGCTGGGCCCGAACGGCGCCGGTAAATCCACCCTGATCGGCATCGTCAGTTCCTTGGTAAACAAAACCGAGGGAAGGGTGAGCGTATTCGGGCACGATCTGGTTAAAGACAACGAAAAAGCCAAAAGTTGTATCGGTCTGGTGCCGCAGGAAGTGAATTTCAATCAATTCGAAACCGTTAAAAACGTAGTGCTGATTCAGGCCGGCTATTACGGCATTTCGCGCAAACAGGCGCTGGCGCAAACCGAACAAAGCCTGAAGCAAATGGATTTATGGGACAAGCGCGACCTGGTGTCGCGGCGCTTGTCGGGCGGCATGAAACGGCGCTTGATGATTGCCCGCGCCATGGTGCACAAGCCCAGATTATTGATTTTGGACGAGCCGACCGCCGGCGTCGATATCGAAATCCGCCGGGCCATGTGGCAGTTGATGCAGGAGGTGAACCGGCAGGGCACCACCATTATCCTGACCACCCATTATCTGGAAGAAGCGGAAAGCCTGTGCCGCAATATCGCCATTATTAATAATGGACAAATCGTGGAAAAATCGGCGATGAACAGCTTGTTGCAGCGCATTCATACCGACCATTTCGTGTTGAATATCGCCCAAAATCTGCGGGCGGCGCCGGTCATCGACGGCTACGAAATAGAACTGGCCGACAGCCAGGTGCTGAATGTGGCGGTGCCGAAAAGCCAGGGTCTGAACCGGTTATTTCAGCAATTGTCCGGCTTGGGGATAGACGTCTTGAGTTTGAAAAACAAGTCCAACCGTCTGGAACAACTTTTTATCGATCTGGTGCAATGAATTATTCCGTCCCGTTTTTTACCATCCTGTATAAGGAAGTCTGCCGCTTTACCCGCATCTGGCCGCAAACCCTGCTGCCGCCGGCCATCACCACCGCCCTGTATTTTCTGATTTTCGGCAAGCTGATCGGCGGGCGTATCGGCAGTGTGCAGGGGGTCGGTTATATGGACTACATCGTGCCGGGGGTGATTTTGATGTCGGTGATCAGCCACGCTTATGCCAACGTGGTGTCGTCGTTTTATTCCACCAAGTTTCAGCACCACATCGAAGAATTGCTGGTGTCGCCGGTGCCGAACTGGGTAATCCTGACGGGTTATGTCAGCGGCGGCATCGCCCGCGGCGTCATGGTGGGGCTGGTAGTGGCCGGTATCTCCATGCTGTTTACCCAGGTTGGTGTGCTGCACTGGGGCATTACCCTCGCCATGCTGCTGCTGACCGCTACCTTGTTCGCGCTGGCCGGCTTTATCAACGCAGTGTTTGCCGACAGTTTCGACGACATTTCCATCATTCCCAACTTTGTGCTGACGCCGCTGAGCTATTTGGGCGGCGTGTTCTATTCGCTAGCCATGCTGCCGCCCGTCTGGCAAATCATCGCCCAAGGCAATCCGATCATCTACATGATCAACGCCTTCCGCTTCGGCCTGATAGGGGTGACGGACGTGGATATTGTGCTGGCTTTCGAAATGACGGTCGGATTTATCGTGTTTTTGACGTTGTTGAGTTTGTGGTTGCTGCACAAAGGGGTGGGGATTAAGAATTGAAGTTTGTGTTAACCGCGAATGGATGAGTTGGCTGCGTCGCACATTAGCGAAAGGTGTCGGGATATGGTTGAAAACAACTTACCGACATAGCTTTACTTGTAGGAGCGGCTTTAGCCGCGATGAGCGCCTTGATCGGGGCTAAATTCCTTCTACCGGCAACAATTCCGAAAATACGCGGATGTTGTTTCGGTTTTTGACGAAATCCTAAATGGATGAGATGGAGTCTTCAAGAACTTAGGAATGACGTTGAGCGGCTATATATAGGTTAGTACAGGCAAAGTGTCCTAGGCTGAACAACTTGAAACCCAGCTAAGGTTTGCATTGCTCGGTTTCGCTGCCGCTCTACCCAGCCTACGGTTCGATACCGCTAAGCGATAATTATTTTGTAACTATTCAGTGTAGGTTGGGTTAGGCGCTAGCCGTAACCCAACGCATCGGCTTATGGCGGTGCAATGGCTTCAATTGTTGGGTTACGCTCTA
>Ga0207952_1000394_pt1 | contig 37297 bp, 36 predicted proteins | sample SubbioR12Aug_8Ca_FD_184831 | JGI IMG/M metagenome (GOLD analysis project Ga0207952, IMG submission 184831) | Serpentinite rock and fluid subsurface biosphere microbial communities from McLaughlin Reserve, California, USA - CR12Aug_8Ca (SPAdes) | ecosystem: Environmental > Terrestrial > Deep... | reverse complement strand
TGGGAAGATTATCCAGAAAAAAAACGGACCAACAAAACAATTGCGCTAAGCGATATTGATTTTAAAGAAGAAAAAAGAATTGTTACTAGTGATGCAGAATTAAATAGAGTATTGGGTGGAGGAATAGTTCCCGGCAGTTTGGTATTAGTTGCTGGCGAACCAGGAATTGGAAAGAGTACTTTGTTTTTACAAAACGGACTTCTAATAAAACAATTAAAAGTTTTATATATCAGTGGAGAGGAAAGTGAGCAGCAAATTAAAATGCGCGCAGATAGACTAAAAATTAGTAACGACAATTTTTATTTGCTAACTGAAACAGATACCAATATCATTTTCAAAGAAATCAAAAAACTAAAACCAGAATTAGTCATTGTAGATTCTATTCAAACCATTCAATCTAATTTAATTGATTCATCTGCAGGTACTGTTTCACAAATTAGAGAATGTGCTGCATCATTTCAACGCTTTGCTAAAGAAACCAATACACCAGTTTTTTTAATTGGTCATATTACAAAAGATGGTGCCATTGCAGGTCCAAAAATTTTAGAGCATATGGTGGATACTGTATTACAGTTTGAAGGAGATAGACATTATGCTTATAGAATATTAAGAACGCTTAAAAACCGCTTTGGCTCTACATCTGAGCTAGGTATATATGAAATGAGCGGGGCTGGAATGAGAGTGGTTACTAATCCCTCCGAAATATTAATTGCACAAAGAGAGGAAGTATTAAGTGGTAGTGCAATAGCTGCTGCATTAGAAGGAATGCGTCCCTTATTAATTGAAGTACAAGCATTGGTTACTCCAAGTGTTTATGGAACCCCACAACGAACAGTTACTGGTTTTGATTTAAGAAGATTACAATTGCTATTAGCTGTATTAGAAAAAAGAGGTGGTTTTCAATTTGGCTTAAAAGATGTTTTTGTAAATATCGCAGGTGGAATAAAAATTGAAGACCCCTCTACAGATCTTGCAGTGATATGTGCATTATTATCTTCTTATGAAGACAACCCGCTTCCAAAAAATATTTGCTTTGCAGGCGAAGTAGGATTGAATGGAGAAATAAGAGCAGTGAATAGAATTGAACAAAGAATTGCTGAAGCACAAAAATTAGGATTCGAAAAAATTATTGTTTCTAAATTCAATAAAAAAAGTTTTGACCCAAAAGCATTTTCAATTCAGGTGATTGCATTAAGTAGAGTGGATGAAGTTTATCAACAACTATTTTAATGAAGAACCGTTAAAAAACCTTTTCATTTTCGGCTTTCACTTTTATTTTGATTGATTGGTTTGTCTAGTTTAACATCATGGCAACTCCAATCAATAATTACATCAATGCATTTCAACAATTGTTCTTTCCACATATTTGCGGTGGCTGTGGAGTAGACCATATTCATAACAATGCATTTCTTTGCGCAGCATGCAATCATGCACTTCCAACCACACAATTTTTTGATAAAAAAAACAACCCTGTTGAGCGGGTTTTTACAGGTAGAATTCCGTTGATTGCCGGAGGTTCAAGTTTCTATTTTTACAAATTAGGGCTGATTCAGCACTTGATTGCCCAATTAAAATATAAAAACAACCTTGCTGCTGGCCGCTTTCTGGGTAGGTGTATGGGCAGAGAATTGCGCCAATCGGAACGTTTTACCCATGTAGACCTTTTAATGCCCCTTCCCTTACACCCCAAAAAGGAATTTCAGCGTGGTTATAACCAGGCCAGAATTATTTGTGAGGGGATCATGGAAGTCTGGCCAAAAAAACTCTGTACACAAGCCATCAGTAGACTGGTTTATACCAGCAGCCAAACCCAAGGTAATCGCTTAAACCGCTGGAAAAATATGGAAGACGCATTTTGGGCTTCTGAACCAAATATGATAAAAAATAAAAATATTTTATTAATAGACGATGTAATTACCACTGGGGCCAGTTTAGAAGCCTGCAGTAAAGCCATACTTCAAGTTCAAGGTACTTCAATAAGTATTGCTACTGCCGCATACACCGTTTAACATTTAACTAAACAAATTCCACTTACATTCGTTGTATAAATAAAAAGTCATGAAATATATTCTTTCCATTGCTGCTTTTATTATGTTAAGCGCTTTTAACTTCCCAGGTGTAAACAGCATTCATAGTTTTAAAGTGAAATCTATTGAAGGCAAAACCATTGATTTTTCTTCTTTTAAAGGCAAGAAAATCTTAGTAGTAAATACTGCATCTAAATGTGGTTATACTCCTCAGTATGATGCTTTACAAAAAGTGTACAACCAGTACAAAGACAAATTAGTAATTGTAGGTTTCCCTGCCAATAATTTTGGCGGTCAAGAACCTGGTAGCGATAGTGAAATTCAAGATTTTTGTAAGGCCAACTATGGAGTAAGTTTTCCTATGGCAAGTAAAGTAAGTGTGAAGGGTAGTGATATGGCTCCTATTTACAAATGGCTGACTTCTAAAACAGAAAATGGTGTTCTAGATGCAGAAGTTGGTTGGAACTTTGGTAAGTTTTTATTAGATGAAAATGGAAAATTATTGCAATATTTCCCAAGCAAAGTGAAGCCGGATAGTGATGAAATATTAAAGTTTGTAAAGTAGTTTAATCCGCTATTTTTGTAAAAAGAGAATGTTTGCACATTCTCTTTTTTATTTGCGCACTATTTTAAACAGGTCAATGCTTTTTTCAGATATTATAGGTCATGATGCCATCAAACAACATTTAGTTGAAATGGTAGAGCACAACAGGCTTAGCCATGCATTGTTGTTTCTAGCTAAAGAAGGAGCTGGTGGGCTTCCATTGGCAATGGCTTTTGCGCAATACATTGTAAGTCTTCCTACTGAAGCCCCTGTGGTAGAAGACCTGTTTGGTGGAATGACCGCTTTGGCACCCACTCCAGCTTTTATCCACCCAAATCAAATAGCCAATGAACCTGCATATTTACGTGCAGACAAACTAGTGCATCCCGATTTGCATTTTACCTATCCGGTAATTCCTCGTAAATCTGGAGACAAACCCATCAGTTCAGATTATATTGAAGAATGGAGAAGCTTTGTTCAAACCATGCCATATGGAAATGTGTACGATTGGTTGCAAAGCATCGGCGCAGATAATAAACAAGGAAATATTACTGCAGAAGAATGCAATCAAATCATTAAAGAACTGAGTTTAAAAAGTTTCGAAAGCAAATACAAAGTATTGTTGGTATGGATGCCTGAATACTTAGGCAAAGAAGGAAATAAATTATTGAAACTCATTGAAGAGCCTCCACCCAATACCATTTTTCTATTGGTTGCTGAGAACGAAGAGCAAATGCTGGCTACTATTTTAAGTAGGTGTCAATTGGTTCGAATTCCTGCCCTAGATGATAAAGATATTGAACAAGCATTAATTGAGCGTGCGAAAGCAAGTGAAGAAACCGCCCGACAAATCACTGGTATTTGTGAAGGAAATTATAGAGAAGCATTACAACTCTTGCAACATGCCGATGAAGATTGGCAATCTTTATTGAGAGAGTGGTTAAATGCAATGCTTAAAACAGGTCCTGCTGCTCAACTTAAATTTATAGACGAAATTAGTAGGCTAGGTAGAGAAAAACAGAAACAGTTTTTGCGCTATTTCAATCATTTATTGGAACAGAGTATTCGTATTAGGGTTATTGGAGAAGACTTGGTTAAACTGGCAGAACCTGAAAAAGACTTTGCTAAAAGGCTTAATAAAATTGCTTCTGTAAGTCAACAAGAATGCATCATAGAAGAATTAGATAAGGCAGCTTACTACATAGAACGCAATGCCCACGCTAAAATGCTGTTTCAAGCACTCACTATTAAACTATACCATATCATTCAGAACAAAACCCTAATTTTGAGTAATTAGGTACATATTAAAGAACTTCTTATTATTATATATATATGGGATGTGGATCTTGTGGAACGGGGAAGCCAAATGGTTGTAAAAGTAACGGTGGCTGCAGCACGGGTGGATGTAATCGTTTAAACGTGCACGATTGGTTAATGAATTTGCCTTTTAGCGATCCTGAAAGCAATTGCAGAATTGTTGAAGTAAGCTTTAAACAAGGAAGCAGAAAAGAATTTTTTAGAAATACTACGCTACAATATTTAGAGAAAGGAGAATACGTAACCGTTGAAGGGGTTAGTGGTTTTGATGTGGGAGAAGTAAGTCTTACTGGAGAATTAGTAAGGATGCAGTTGAAGAAAAAACAAGTAGACGAATTCAGCCCTGAAATAAAAAAGATTCTTCGCAAAAGCACCGATAGAGATATTGAAAGCTTCGAAATAAGTAAAAGCAGGGAAAAAGAAATTCTTGCTAGAAGCCGCACTATTGCTCGTAGTTTAAACTTACAAATGAAGTTGAGCGAAGTAGAAATTCAGGCTGATGGTAAAAAAGGAACGTTCTTTTATACTGCAGATGATCGAGTAGATTTTCGTGAAATGATTAAAATATTTGCTGGCGACTTTAAGATCAAAGTAGAAATGAGGCAGATAGGTATTCGTCAGGAAGCAGCTAAACTTGGTGGGATTGGTTCTTGCGGAAGAGAGCTTTGTTGCAGTACTTGGTTAAACGATTTCAAAAGCGTTAATACCACTGCAGCTCGTTACCAAAACCTTTCTATCAATCAAACAAAATTGAGTGGTCAGTGTGGAAGATTAAAATGCTGTTTAAATTATGAGTTAGATACTTATTTAGATGCATTGCAACAATTCCCTGATTATGCAGATACTTTAGATACTGCAATGGGTACGGCTCATTTGATTAAAAAAGATATTTTCAAAAATTTGATGTGGTATATTCTTCCTAATAATACCAAGCATTATCCTTTAACCATTGATAGAGTTAAAGAAATAAAAAGACTGAACAAACAAGGGCAACGAGTAGATGAATTACAAGCTGTTGAAATTGTAAATAGTAAACAAAAAGAAGCTGAACCAGCATTTGTTGAATTGGTTGGCCAAATCAGTTTGAAATCTTTAGAGAAAAACGATAGAAGAAGAAGAGACCAACAAAGGAGCAATCAAAACGGACCTCAACAAAGAGGGCCACAAGGGAATGGTCCTCAGAGAGGGCCAAATAGACCTCCACAACAAGGGCAAGGACCGAATCAGGGTCCAAATCAAGGCCCACGCAGACCACAGCAGAATAATCCACAAGGACCACGTGGACCTAGAGGCCCTCAACAAAACAGACCACCTAGACCAGCTCAAGGCAACAATCCGCCAAGCGGACCAAAGCCAGAATAACCTACTATTATTTTAGCTGATCCATTTCGGTCTTTACAAATTCCATTAAAGTCTTAATATAAGCTGGTGTTAGATTAAATTCTAACCCAGCTGCTTTATATAGTTCAGGCAAGGTTTTGGTACCCCCTAAACTCAATGCATTCATATAGTTTTCTAATGCCATTTTTGGGTTTTGCTTGTACTGCATCCACAATCCAATTGCACCTAATTGTGCAATTCCATATTCGATATAATAGAATGGCACTTCAAATAAATGCAATTGCCTTTGCCATCCTATTTTTCGAAATTCATCTAGCCCTGTATAATCAATACTATTGGTAGAAAATTCATTTAAGATCTGCATCCATTCAGCAGTTCTTTCTTCAACTGTATGTGTTGGATGCTCATATACCCAGTGTTGAAATTGATCGATGATAGCAATCCAAGGAAAGATAGTAATGGTTCTTTCTAATTGGTGTTCTTTGGCTCTTTTTAAATCAGTTTCATTTTCAAAAAACGCTTGCCAATGGTCCATACTAAAAAGCTCCATTGCCATGCTAGCAACTTCTGCAATTTCCATAGGATACTCTTTGAAGGCAGACAATTTTAATGGATGTGCTAAAAAAGAATGAACTGCATGACCACCTTCGTGTACCATAGTAGTAACATCACTCATTTGCCCTGCCGCATTCATAAAAATAAAAGGCGCTCCGCTTTCTGCCAATGGACAATTGTATCCACCTGGTGCTTTGCCTTTTCGGCTTTCTAAATCAAAATGATTCAGCTCTTTCATCTTGCGCAAACAATCTGCAAAAAATGGATTGAGTTGATCAAAACATTTCACTGTTTTCTCATACAATTCTTCCCCCGTTGTAAACGGCTTTAAAGGCGCTGTACCAGCGGGTTCAGCTTCGGTATCCCAAGGTTTTAGGGTATCTAGCTGAAGCTTTTGTTTTTTGCGATCATAAATTTCATTTACTAAAGGAAGCACGTATTGCTTTACCGCATCATGAAACTGAAAACAGTCTTCTTTAGTATAATCAAACCTGCCCAGCTCTTTAAACTTATAGTCGCGATAATTATCGAATCCAGCATTAAGGGCTATTTGATGACGCTTAGCAATTAATGAACTATACAAGTCGTGCATGGGTTGCTCATCTTGCTTTCTTCTTTCTTGAATTTTATAATAAACCGCCTCTCTAATTTTTCGATCACTACTTTCAAGAAACTTAGCTGCTTGCTGCAACGTGTATTCTTTTCCGTCAACTTCAATAGTCATTTTACCTGCAATGGCTCCATACTGTTGTTGTAAAACGCTCAATTCTGCTAGTATGGGAATATTTTCCTCTCTGAATAATTCAATACTTTTTTTAACTGAACGCAAATAAGTATGGTATGCAGATTGATCTAACTCAGCTGTAAATGGACAATTCACTAATTTTTTATTAAGGGCATCGGCATATTGCTGCAGTTTAGGCTGAATTTCCATGCAGAAATAGGTGAAAGCCTCTTCTAATCCTTTATCGGTGGTATCGCAGGTCATTTTAATTTGTCTCCAACATGCATCTTCACTAACCACCGCTTCCAATTCACTTAAATCGGCTAACCAATCTTCTAATTCGGCCTTATTATTTAATGCTCTTTCACTTAATTCCTTGAAAAAAGGCTCCAAGCCATTCCAATCGGATACGGTATAATCTGCTGGTAATAATGTACGTGGATTCTTCTTTATATTGGCTTTTGGATGCATATTCAAATAATTTGAGTGCAAATTTACTTAACTCTTCCTTGCAGATGGAGTAGGAATCTTATTTTTACAAACTTTTATTCATTAGAACAGTAGCGTAGAAAGACATTTATTGTGAGCAATATCATTCATTTATTACCCGATCATATAGCCAATCAAATAGCGGCAGGAGAAGTTATTCAAAGACCTGCAAGTGCTGTAAAGGAATTATTAGAAAATGCAGTAGATGCAGGAGCTACCAAAATCAAATTATTGGTAAATGATGCTGGTAAAGCATTGATTCAAGTAATTGATAATGGGAAGGGAATGAGTGCCGAAGATGCAAAAATGGCATTTGAAAGACATGCTACCAGTAAAATAAGCCATATAGATGATTTGTTTAAAATTAAAACTATGGGCTTTAGGGGTGAAGCTTTGGCTTCTATTGCTGCTGTTGCTCAAGTGGAATTAAAAACAAAAAGAGCAGAAGACGAATTAGGCACATTGGTTGAAGTAGAGCATAGTAAAATTATTAAACAAGAACCTTGCGTTGCACCAGAAGGCACCAGCATTAGCATGAAGAATCTTTTCTTTAATGTTCCTGCAAGAAGAAATTTTTTAAAAAGCAATGCTGCGGAAATGCGGCATATTATGGATGAATTTATTAGGGTAGCCATGGCTTATCCAGAAATATTTTTCTCTTTAAATAGTAATGGACAAGAAGTATATCATTTAGAAGCAGGTAGTCATAAACAAAGAATTGTTCAAATATTAGGAAATAGCTACAATGCTAAATTGGTAAATGTTTTAGAAGAAACAGACTATATGAATATTTCTGGATTTATTGGCAAGCCAGAAACTGCCAGAAAAACCAGAGGCGATCAATACTTTTTTGTAAACAATCGATTTATCAAAAGTGCATACTTAAATCATGCGGTAAATGCAGCATTTGAGGGTATGATTGCCAAAGATAGTTTTCCGAGTTATGTATTATATATTGACTTAGACCCTACTCAAATAGATATTAATGTTCATCCAACCAAACAAGAGATCAAGTTTGAAGATGAAAAAATAATTTATGCTTTTGTTCAGGCTGCCGTAAAACATGCATTGGCTCAATTCAGTATTGCACCTTCGTTAGATTTTTCATTAAACGCAGATATTCAAGGCTTAGATGCAGTGAGTAAACCTTTTACAAGAAACGATCAGGAAGCTGCCGTTTCATCTAGCTTATACAAAACTTTTTCTCAAAAACACCAAGCACATTTTATTGAGCCAAGCCAAAAGTCTGAGTTGAAAAGTTGGAAAGATTTTTTTAAACCAAGCGAACAAACTGATTCTACTGGAACTATTGGAGGCTATTCAAGTGAACCAGTTTTAGAAGAAGCGTATACAGGTGGAAAACTGTTGAATATTCAAACAATTCAACACTATTTACAACTACAACTAACTTATATTATTGCCACTACACAAACAGGCTTTTTATTGGTTCACCAACAATTAGCCCACGAAAGAGTATTATATGAACAGTATAGTCAAGCAGTTCATTCTAAACAAGCCCCTACACAAAAAAGTTTGTTTCCTATTCCTTTAGATTTAGCCGCTTCAGATAGTGTTTTGTTACAAGAACTATTGCCCGATTTGCAACTAATTGGATACCAAATTGAAAAAGATGAGCAGCATCAATTTGTAATTCAAGGAACTCCTGCTGATATTGTTGTGGGAAACGAAAAACACGCCATTGAAATGTTGATTGAACAGTTCAAACATTTTAACAGCGATATCAACTTTAGTAAAAAAGAGAAATTGGTTCGTTGTATGGCCAAACAACAATCCATCAAAACAGGTGTAACACTAGATCAAAAGGAAATGAGTGGATTAGTAAACGCTTTGTTTGAATGCAATACACCCAATATAACTCCAACAGGCAAGCCAACCTATATTGAATACAAGGGTAATTATTTAGAGCAATTGTTTGAGCGCTAATTAATATTCGTTAATTACTGATGTTAAAAATTGCTCCAAATGTTTTCTAATAGTACCTGCTGCAGATTGATGTGCATTTACCATGATAGAAAAAATCAATTCCCTACCCTGATTAGTAATAATAAAACCACTTAATGCTACATGTCCTGTAAGGGTTCCAGTTTTAGCAAATATTTTATTTTCGTACCCCTTATATAAACCACCTAAAGTGCCAGTATTACCAGTAGGAAAAATAGTTTTAATTCTTTCCCAAGGTTGTTCTTTTTTCATTTTATTCAATATCCATATAAAATCTTGAGGGGTCATCATATTATACCTGCTTAAGCCACTTCCATCAACCCATCTTGGCTTATGCGGCATACCTAACATATCCGACTTTAATAGGGTATCAATAATTTTAGGGTCATCCATAACCCCAATTTTTTCATTACCTACCATCAATAAAGCTTGTTCAGCAAAAAAGTTATCACTTCTATGCATCATGATCTTTAATAGGCTATCGGTTGGCTGAGAGTAGAATTTTTTCCAATTGGGTTGATCAATAGCCACTGCATTTGCATAATTCAATACTCTGTTTAAAGTGTCTTCTAACAAAGGAATCATTAACTGATCCATCTCTTTTTTAACAACAAAAGGTATAGCCGTTGCATTGAATACCCGATTGCTTTTTACTACAGTAAAACTATTTTGGTCTTTATCTCTGTCAATGGCAAAGCGACCATCTTCTGTGCTTGAAAAAATTACCAAAGAGTCTTTGAAAGCCTTAGGAGTTACTGTAATTCGATTTCCAATTTTCCCAAAATAAACCAAATTGCCATAAATAGGCATGGGAGATCGTTCAGGAGAGTAGTCTGCATCATAATCATTCCATGCCCACCCATTCCCAAATGCAGTAGCATTATATCTTGGTGCAACTATCGTTATTTTAGGTGCATTTAATTTCAAAAAATCAAAGGCTCGTTGCTCTTCAAAATCTGGATGCAAAAAACTTGGATCACCCGTAAATCTAAGTGCAATATTTTCTTCGTCTGGTAAATATTCAAATGCTACAATACTATCGCCCAGATTTTTCATTGCAGCATAACAAGTAAATATTTTGGTATTGCTGGCTGGAATAAAATATTTATCAGACTGATAATTATACAGAAATTTTCCTGTTTTTGAATCAAATAAACTAATACCCACATGAGCTGGAATAAGCTCCGGTTTTTCTAAAATAGTTTGTTTGGCTTGTTGTTCAATTGTAATAGGTTGTTGAACAGTTGATCCCTGCTTTAGTTTTGAATCTTGCTGTAAAGACTTCTGTACTTTACAAGCAGTGGCAAAAATGAGTAAGCAAACGAAATAGAAAACTTTTTGCATAAGGCATTTATTAACTTCTTTCGACTGCTCTTAACCACCGTTCAGGAATATCATTGTTACAAGCAATCATATAATCTTTATAGCTGCAAGCTACAAATTTGCCATCATGTAATTGCATCCACCATCTTCCAGTTCTTTTGCTTTGTAAAAAAGATGTTTCTACTTCGGCAAATGCCATAGTAAATTCATTAAATTCTGTCTTGTTTTCAAGCGCAGCCTCTTGTTTTCCTCTATGAATTCCATCAATAATATACCAAATCATATGTGCCTGTTGAATGGCTGTCATATCATGGGAGTCGTTGGCAACATTATATCCATATAAACCTATTGAATTACAAATACTACTCATTCCAGCATATTGCATAAGTGTACAAGCTTCTTCTCCATTTAAACCATTAGGTGTTACTCTATTAGCGGGTGCATGAGCGTATTGTATGGCTTCTATGTCAAAACTAACTAGCTCACTGTTTCTGATTGCTGGTTCCATTTCTTCAATTGCTTCTTTAACCCTTCCTACTCTATAACAATCAAATCCTAACTTATTAATGGTTTCCAACATATTTGGATGCATAAAATAACTTTGGAAAGCCATATGTGTGTAATGCCTTAAATGGTTGGGAATACCTGTAAACATATCTACCAAGAACATGTCGGCAGGCTCTAAGCTATCCATGTCTAAATTTATTCTAGCATCAACAGTAACAGCATCAATAATTTTATTCAATGAGCCATAAGCTGCATATTGTGGGGTTGTGATATCATGAGACCCTCCTAAAATCAATACTTTCTTACCCATCTGTAGCAACTCGCTTACTACCATTCTAACTGCAGCATAGCTATCATGTAAGCTTGCACCTATTTTAATATTCCCCAAATCGGCTATAGATACTTCTGTATGCCAATAATACAATTTGTAAAATTGAGCCCTCACTTTATTAGGCGCACTGGTATTGGTGTATTGCATCCCCATACCCCGCATTTCGCCACAACCAACTATTACTAAATCGGCATCGCTTATATCTGGTAATTCGTCTTCATGTACCAAAATATGTTTACCAATTTGGGTATCTTTAAAACCCTCATCATTAGAAATTTCAGCAAGGTTAATAGGCTCGAGAAAATCAAGTAAAGAAGCTAGAGACATGGGTACGTTTTTGTACTCCTCTTAACGAATAAATAACACAAATTATTGCAATCAGGGCTTAGTCAGTGTATTTATATCCTACACCTCTTACTGAATGAAAATATACCGGATTGCGGCTATCTTCTTCAAAATATTTTCGGAAACTTAAAATGAAGTTATCAATGGTACGGGTAGTGGGATAAACATTGTAGCCCCAAACAACTTGTAGAATTTTTTCTCGGGTTACCACTTCCCCCTTATTTTCTATTAAAAGCTTTAGCAACATTGCTTCTTTCTTACTCAAATCAATCCTTAAACCATTCCAAGTGATTGCGTCTTGTGCCTTAAAGTCTATTAGGTTTTTCCCAAATTGATATTGATCACCAATTGATTCTTTTATTTGTAGTCGCTTATTTTTCTCAATTAGTTTAGCCACCCTAATTAATAACTCATCCAAATTGAATGGCTTTGTTAAATAATCATCGGCTCCTTTTTTTAGTCCAAGCACTTTATCTGCAGGTGCATTTTTTGCACTCAGCATTAAAATGGGAACTTCGTTATTATGAACTCGAATACTTTCAGTAACACTAATTCCATCTAACTCTGGAAGCATCACATCCATAATAATTAAATCGAAATAAGCATTTTCAACTTTCTTAAGGGCTTCATTGCCATCGTAGGCTGAAGTAACTTCGTAGCCTTCCATTTCCAAGTTCAACTTAAGTGCTTCATGCAAATTAAGTTCGTCTTCTACCACAAGTACATTGGCTTTTTCGGCTGTCATTATTGTTATTTGAATAGTACTGTAAAAATACTCCCGTTTGGCTGATTATCTGTCACAGAAATGTAGCCATTGTGTGTTTCAGCTATTTTTTTGCACAAATAAAGCCCCAAACCAGTTCCTTGTGCCTTTCGAGTGTTCTCGCTTCCGCTTCTATAAAACTTATCAAAAACTTTTTTCTTTTCTTGGTCTGCAATTCCTTGACCTAAGTCGGCTATAGATAAGAGCGTTTTATTTGCTGTAAAAGAAAGTGTTACATGAATGGGCATATTCTTTGGAGAATATTTCAAGGCATTTTCTAAAAGATTATTCACCAACATTTGCAATAAGAATGGGTCTCCTTGCATTAATCTATTTTCCTCTATTGTTTCTGTTATAATTCTTTCAGGGAATCTGCTTTTACAATCGTCTACACTTGTTTCTACAATATCTGTAAGGTTAAGTTCTTGAAAGTTTACAGAATAACCACCTGCATCAAGTTGAGAAGTAAAAAGAATATTATTACAAAGTGTATTGAGCCTATTGGCTTCTTGCAAAGTATTTGCAATCAGTTTCTGTTGCTTGTCTTCTTCTAGTTTTCTTTTTTGTAAGGTTTCTAAATTTAATTGTGCTACAGCAATAGGTGTTTTTAATTCATGCGTAATTGCCATCATAAAATTTTGCTGTTGCGCAGAAAACTTCAATTGTCGTCTAGTGGCTCTGTAAACATATACTGCTCCAACCAATATTAAAGCTAAGAAAGTAATTCCCTCACCAATATACTGAGCTGTTTTTCGATTGCTCATTTCTTGTATTGTAGATAACTTTGAGAGATAAAGCGGATCGTCTTTTAGGAGCTCAGATACTCTAATAGCTGTCATTACACTATTTTGCTTTTCAAGTGCAATAAACCACCATGCTAATGCAGCAATCATATATAACAGCAGAAACCAATAAACAAAAGTTACTACTGCTAATTTGGGTGGTTTAAGCGTACTCATTTTGCAATTTTTTCTACCCTGATTCCTGCATTTAAAATATGAGGTAAGGGGTCTTCTCTCATAGCCTGTTGAATACCAAAACTATAACTTCCAGCCCTTAATTTTAATGGTGCCTGTGTTATTCGGATTCTATGATCAAAAATATCATCCATCCCTACACCTTGCCAACCTTTTTTGTTATCGGCTAATCGCAAATTTAGTAATTGAGTTTTAGCTGTATCCCCAGGTGATTGTGTGATGAATTTTACCCATAAATTGTTATATCTGTATGCATCTTCATGACGAACAACAGCATATATATGGTACAAGGAAACAGTATCTGTAATGGTAAACTTGAAAAAAGGTTTATTGGTCGACTTCCAAGTATGGTCAGGAAAAAAATAGGTTTTTTCAAAAACACCATTAGATTCACAGCTTGCTAAAAAGAATAAAATCAAGAAAATACCAATAAAAATTCTCACATGAATTATTTTAGTAAAGATACATCAGCAGTCATTATTAAAGTACATTCAGAATCTGCTCTTTAGCTTTCTCTAACTCATCCTTCATTAAAATAACTGCTTTTTGCATATTGGCATCATATGCTTTTGAACCAGTTGTATTTATTTCACGTCCAAATTCCTGCAATATAAAAGATAGTTTTTTCCCTTTTGAAATACCCTCTTCTGCCAAAATGGTTCTAAAATAAGCACAATGGTTGTTTAGCCTAACTTGCTCTTCACTTATATCTATTTTTTCAATATAGTAAATGAGTTCTTGTTCAAGTCTATTAGGATCATAGTTTTCTTTACCCACATTCTCTTCTAATACCTTCATTAAACCCTCTCTAATTTTTGTTCTCCTAAGCGGCTCTAAAGTGGTAATTAATGCTTGCTGAGATTCAATATTATTGAGTCTTACCAACAAATCTGCTTCTATTGATTTGCCTTCTTCTTTCCGATGATTATTTAATTGTGCAATAGCTTCTTTTAACAATTTTTCAAAACTACTCCACTCAGCCTCTGTAAGCATTTCGGTTGATGGAGTAATTACATCGGGTAATTTTAAAATAGTGCTTAAAATATCACCTGTTTCTAAGCCCAATTCGTTGGCTAGTTGAGCAACTGGTTGAAAGTAAGCTTTTGCCAAATCAGTATTAATAGTTACAGGCTTACTTGCCCCATTCATTTTTATAGAAATATTACATTCTACACTACCGCGTTGTAAACCCTCATTTAAATTATTGCGTACTTCAAACTCATAGGGCTTTAGCAAAGAAGGTATATTCAATCTTAAATCAAACTGTTTACCATTCAATGATTTGATTTCTATCAAAAAGTTTTTGTCGCCAATGGATTGCTCTGCTCGGCCGTAACCAGTCATTGAATATAGCATACTATAGTGTTTGGGTAAAAGTAAAGGAACATTGGCAGAAATACTAAAAATCGATTCCAATCCACTTACGCTTCTTTTTTTCGTACTTCTCAAAATTGAATTGATACAGTTTTCCTGGCCTATGAGATACGTCTTGTTCCATTTCGTTGGTATCAATTAACAAGTCCATAGAGGCGAACTTTTTTCTAAAATTTCTTCTATCCAAAGAAACACCTAAAATGGCTTCATATAAATTTTGCAGCTCTCTTAACGAAAATTTATCTGGCAATAAGTTAAACCCTAATGGATGTTCTTGAATCCTTTTTTGTAGCCAGCTATGGCATTCTTCTACAATTTCTAAATGATCAAATGCCATTTCTTTTAAGGCATCATAATCGTACCAGTCTAATTCATTTTCATGAATGTTAAGCGCGTGGTGTTGAATATTTAATAAGGAACAATAGGCAATGGTGATTACCCTACCGCCTGGATGTCGGTCTGGTTTGCCAAAAACTTTTACTTGGTCTAAAAAGACATTATTCATTCCAGTGCGTTCTTTTAGAATACGATAAGCTGCATCGTCTAAGTCTTCATTATTTTTAACAAAGTCGCCCAATAAAGAGAGCTTCCCTTGAAAAAAAGCCAAATCGCTCTTAATCAACAATACTTTTAGCTTGCTTTCTTCAAAGCCAAAAATGACACAGTCTACAGTAAGCGGCACTTTGGGATATGTATCCACTAAGTGGTGCACCGCTTTTACGGAATTTTTCTTCATATGGCCTTACATTTGGAGTATACTCCAGCAATTGCGTCGTTAATACACAAAGTTAAGGGTTGTGGGGTAATTTCTATCTTTACAGCTCAAGAACCATTTATGTATACTGCAGAAAAAATTAATGAATTAAAGGACCTTTTAAAATATCATGAGCATCGATACTATGTATTAAATGATCCACTCATTTCAGATTATGAATACGACCAACTGTACTTACAATTAATTAAGATTGAACAAGCCCATCCTGAATTGATTACTCCAGACTCGCCTACACAACGAGTTGGAAATAGCCTAAACCAGGGCTTTGAAACAACACCACATTTGGTTCCAATGCTTAGTTTAGACAATAGCTATAACGCAGAAGATCTCATTGATTTTGACAGAAAAGCAAGGGAATTAACTAAAGAAAATGAGATTGAATATTGTGTAGAGCCAAAATTTGATGGGGCAAGTATTTCCTTAATTTATGAAAACGACCTTTTAGTTAAAGCAATAACTCGAGGAGATGGGGTAGCTGGAGAAAATATTACTCCAAATATTCGCCAGATTAAATCAATTCCATTGTCTGCCCCTTTTTCTACTAAGGGCATTGAGCAAATAGAAATAAGAGGTGAAGTTATTTTGAGCAAAGCCTCTTTTGACAGATACAATCAAAAATTAATGGAACAAGGCTTGCCTATTTTAGCCAATCCTAGAAATGCAGCATCTGGTAGCCTTAGAATGAAAGACCCCAGAGAAGTAGCAGAAAGAAATTTAGATGCATTCTTATACCATGTAAGTTATGTAACCTATAAAACAGCCACTCCTACTTCTGAATTAAATAGCCACGCAGGCAGTTTAAACTTGCTTTGGGATATGGGTTTTAGATCACCTAAAGAAGAAAAGAAAGTAGTAAAAGGTATCCAAGGAGTGATTGATTATTGCCTCGCTTATGAAGCTAAAAGGGACGAGCTTCCTTATGAAATTGATGGCATGGTAATTAAAGTAAATGATATACATCAACAAGAAAAAATGGGTATGACTTCCCATCATCCTAGATGGGCTATAGCTTTTAAATTTAAAGCCAGACAAGCAACAACCACCTTAACAGAAGTAGAGTTTCAAGTTGGAAGAACAGGGGCAGTAACCCCAGTTGCAAAATTAAAACCTGTTTTTTTAGGTGGGGTTACTGTTTCAAGTATATCCATTCATAACGAAGATTATATACAACAAAAAGACCTTAAAAAAGGTGATCAAGTTCTAATTGAAAGAGCAGGAGACGTAATACCACAAATTGTAAAAAGTTTACCTGATTTAAGAACCGGAAATGAGTCTCCAATCATTTTTCCTAAAAATTGCCCCGTTTGTAATAGTCAACTATTCAAGGAAGAAGGTGAAGCTGTTTGGAGATGTATTAATATAGAATGCACCGCACAAGTAGTAGAAAAAATGATCCATTTTGTTAGTAAAGACGCCATGGATATAAAAAGCTTTGGAGAAGCCAATATTCGAAAATTCTATGAAATTGGTTTGCTCAAAGATATCCCAAGCATTTATCGCTTAAACTTTAATGACCTTACTCAACTCGATGGATTTGGGAAAAAATCTATTGAGAATTTACAAGCAGCTATTGAAGCCAGCAAAGAGCAACCACTCTATAGATTAATTTATGCACTAGGTATTCGATTTGTTGGCGAAACAACTGCTAAAACCCTTGCGAATGCAGTATCACACTTATTAGAATTTAGCAACAAAACAGAAGAAGAACTGTTACAATTAGAAGATGTTGGAACCAAAGTGGCAAAAAGCATACAAGGTTTTTTTAGAAACCCTCAAAATATTGCTATGCTACATGAGCTTGCCGACTTGGGGCTACAAATGGAAAACACTAAGAGAGAAGTGGTGAGTAGTGGTAACCTTGTAGGACAGAGTTTTCTATTTACCGGAACGCTCGAACAACTAAAGAGATCTCAGGCTGAAGCAATGGTAGAAGCTGCGGGTGGAAATATTTTAGGCGGAGTAAGCAGTAAATTAAATTACTTAGTAGTGGGAGCAGATGCAGGAAGTAAATTAGAAAAAGCTAAAAAAATAAATACCATTAAAATTATTACTGAGCAAGAATTCATCAACCTGATTAATCCATAAAAATGTTAAACCCCAAAACACTTCAATTCTTAACTAAATTAAAAAAGAATAATTCTAGAGAATGGTTTAATCTGCATCGTGCTGACTATGAAGCAGCCAAAGAAAATTTTATTGAATTAGTTAATCAGATCTTAGCTAATACCAGCCAATTTGATCAAGAGCTTAGCTTACTAACCTATAAGGATTGTATTTTCAGAATTAATCGTGATGTACGATTCAGTAAAAATAAAGACCCGTATAAAAATAATATGGCTGCATATTTTGTTAAGGGAGGTAAAAAGTCTTGGCTAGCGGGTTATTATTTTCATTGTGAACCAGGGGGTAAAAGCTTTATAGGGGGTGGATTGTATGGTGGCGAGCCCGATCAAATTAAAAAAGTAAGACAAGAGATTGATTATAATTGGGAGGAGTTTAAAGGCATTTTAGAAAATAAAATATTTAAGAAAATATTTGAAGACCTATCAAGAGAAGAGGGCATGTCTTTAATAAGGGAGCCCAAGGGATACGAAAAAGACAACCCAGCAATCGATTATATTAAACTGAAAAACTTTATTGTTTCTGTTCCAGTATCGGATGAAGAATTAACGGATAAAAAATTGATCAAAAAAATTATTACTTGTTTTGCAACCATGCAACCCTTGTTACAGTTCTTAAATAGAGCGATAGAAGATTAAGTGGGCAAAAATTTACCCACTATTGTTACATGGTTGGCGTTGTTAAGATTTGATATCCTGCTAAAACAATGGTTTGATTATTTGGTACAATCCTTGAAACTGATATTTTTATTGGTTTATTATCCAAACTACCTTCAAAAGCTAAAATAGCTCTGAGTGGATTACCAGGAATACCCAATGGACCTGCGTTCATCATACTAAACATTGGAAAATTGCCATGTTTAAATGGTAGGGCTAGATTTGTTACCCAACATGTCAAATCAAATTTTTCACCCTTATCTTGACCAGCTATTTTAAAGGCCATACAATCATAGCCAGCAATTTTTCTTTTGAGTTTTAAGGGTGTCACTTTTATTTGGGCTTTACTCGTTGGGCGAATCATATATTGTTGAAGATTGCTGATTAAGGCAATCTTCCCCTCTTCCTTAGAAGTAATATAAAAAGTACTTTTTCCTGATTGCTCAATAATCCATGCATCAAGTGTGCCATCTTCGTGTTGCATTTGTTCTGCAAGCTTTCCTGCTTTAGATAATCCAGCTTGATCAATTAGCATTTGACTACCTTCTTTGTTGATGGCATAATCAAAAATTGCCTTAATAGGTGTTTCGGCATCATAGGCTTCAATATTAAGACTAATTGAAAATGCAGCTTTAAACTGACTGCTCTTTTCATTTTTTGATAAAGCCGACTTCACTGAATTATTATTACTAGAATATTCAGGAGCTGCCATTTTTGAACTATTACAAAACATATCAATTGTTTGCTTTTTAATGGCTTCTAATTGATCCAATGTTTGTTTATCAGCGCCATTTTTTTTGGCATTGGCAATTTCTACATTGAACTGTCTTTTTAAAGAGTCGCAATTGAAGTTTTGTGCTTTAGCATATAAAATAGACGATAGTAGAAGAAGTAAGCTTAATACATTTTTCATATACTAGTTGATTGCAATGATGTCAAAATAAATTTTCCAGTAGTCAACGCCGTTTTTACTAATGATGTAGCTATTGGCGCCATTTTTCAGGTCTTTTAGAAAAATATTTCTGGAATTATCGGTTGAACTGATTATTGCAAAATTATTTTGAGTTGAATAATTACCCGCTGGTCCTGCAACTAAATTTCCTTCATATAAACCTCCAATTATAAACAGTTTCGACGTTTCAAAATTTGCTCTTGGAATAGTAAAGATGGATGAACTATTGGCAACTGGTCTTCTTTCGTTGGGGCCCCAATATGTGAAGTGTGCGTATGAGTCACCAGAGATTTTAATTGGGCTATCAAAAATAGTCAAGTTAGTGATAACAGATGACTGATGCTTAACTGTTGCATTTAAAGTGCCATAGTATTCCCCTTTATTAATCATGCTTAAATTAAGATTCTTAAAACCAGCTTCATCAGCATTGTCAATCCTCAGGTTTTCAATAAGGGTTATAGTTAATCTGAAAGAAGTACTTGTTCTAAGTGGGTTTAATAAGTTTTCATCATTAGGTTCAAGAAGATCCTTAAAAATGTCCTCATACATTTTAGTTTTAGTTGGACTAACTTGTAATGATTGGGTAGGCTGAAATTTTGATATAATGCTATTGGCCGACTTAGCATTAATTCCAGTATTTGTTCCTGCTGCGGCAGTAAAAATAACGCTATCAATATTAACTGCGATTTTATCAAAGTCTTCTAAACTACCTGAAACAGGAAAAATTCGGGGAGATTTGTTATCTATTGTCCAACTTAAATTAGTATGTTTTTCAACTACAGCTAATTTAGTACTATCAAATGGTAATTTATAAAACGCTAAATAAACTCTCTTTGCTCTTCCTTTTTTTCTACCTCCTTCTATAATATCAGAAAGTCTAATCGAAGGCAATGCAATTACATAACGAAGCTTAGCAGGATCATATGTCTTAAAATCAAAACTACCTACATTGTTTACATATACCCCATTTTCCATATCAAAACTAATGGGCTTAGTTGGTCTTGGAATCACACTAAACGGATCAATCATTTTTATGGTGTTTGCTTCGGGTGTAGCAAAAATTAATTCTCTTGCTATTCTAGGTAAGCCTTGATTTGGTCCAGAAGTAACTGTTAAGTTATTCACCCATTTAGTATGTAGTCTAAATTGGGCAAAACTGGTAACTAATATTAACTGACATATAATCGTAACAACTATTTTCATAAATACATTTTTAAAGTTTAATAAATTCTACTCTTCTATTGGCTGCTTTTTCTTCAGGTGTTTTATTGGTATTCAAAGCTTCTGAAGACCCTTTACCATCAGTGATAATTCTGGTTTCATCTATACCAAAGCCATATACAAATCTCATTTTAACAGCTTCTGCTCGCTTAACAGAGAGTGTTTGGTTTGCAGCAGGATTACCATCACTGTCAGTATGACCAATGATTTTAATTTTAAGTCCAGGATTATCGATTAAGATTTTACCTATATCCGCAATAATCGCATTACTCTCAGGTTTAATTTTATCACTATTGGTGTCGAACAAAATTTCGGTTGTACTGAATTTCCCTTCAGTAAGTAATTTGCTTCTGGTATCTGGAGCAGCAATGGAATATTTGATATTATTGATAAACACAGAACATTCATTAAAAAAGTTTCTACAAATAGACATTTGATATTGACCATCATTTTCGGTAAAGAATCGTGGTATATCTACTAACTTATCTTCATTTGCATAAACCCTTAACCGACCTTTCTGTCTCCAAATAGATACTTTTACAAAACGATTGTCTGCCTCATCCCATTGAGGCATTTTAATTTGATTGTCAAAAGAAACACCATTTGTATTTGAACTAATTACACTTACAGAGGCTTCGGCTGCTCCTGGATGTAAGAATAAAGCAGAAGTACCAGCACTAAAAAAGTTTTGTTTTAATAAATCCTCTTTAACAGTAGAAAATATAAGTCCCAAACCACTGTAATTATTACTTGGATCATTTTGAATACCAGCATTAAATTCTAAGGTGAAATTTTCAGGCAAGGTTTTAATGGCATCAAATAAGAAGTTGCCGTTCTTTGTCAAGTTCAACCATTTGCCTTCTTTACCATTGATAGTGACAATTTCACCACTTGCGTTAGTGTTAATATCAGCTGGGAAATCCCCAATCTCAACTCTTGAAAAATCATCAAAATAAAGGGTCTTTTCACCTGCAACAAAATCATATTTACCTACTGCATTTCCGGCAAAAGCACCATTTGCTACTCCTCTATTAATATCCGCTTCAGCTTGCTCGGTTTTTTTATTTTGCTCATTACCGCTCTTTTTTTCGTCTTTAGAAGCATCAGTCTTTTTTTTCTTTTTAAACCATGCCCCAGACAATAAGCTATCCACTGCAGCATCAGCTTTGTCGCCTACTTTATTGCCAATTTTATCGCCTGTATTTTCGACCCTTTGCTCAGAAGTAGCCTTCGTTTTCTCTTTTATTCGTTGAAAAATAGACTTCTTCTCTTCTTGAGAATAGGCAAATAATTGAATCCCAAGAAAAAATAAGGTTGTTAAAAGTTTTAAATGGCTCATTTTGAATGACTTTAATATTTGAATACAATGATTAGTACTCAATAGAAAAAAAAGTAAACAAGAAAGTCAATTTTTATTTTTGGATTTACTTTTAAAGGATATTTACACTAATGATGAGTGATGATTTAATTCAAGCGGAATTATCCTTAGAGAATTATAAGGTTCTTGAGCAGGTTTATAGGGATAATAAAGGTGTTTTTGTAGCTTTTGCCAAAAAATACAATCTGCCAGATGAAGATATAATTGATATTTATCAGGATGCAATTGTTGCTTTGGTTGAACATGCAAAAAAAGGGAAATTATCAGAGCTAAATTGCGCTATATCCACCTATTTAATTGGGATAGGAAAGTTTATGCTATTAAAGCATTTAAAAAAGAAAAAGATAATGTTCGTACCGTTTGATATTGAGATTAGTGTAGAATGGGATGATTTGGAACATGTTCAAAAAGAACAACAAGTTCATTTATTACAAATTTATTTTTTAAAACTAGGGAGCCATTGTCAAAAAATTCTTGAACTGTTTTATTATCAAGAAAAAAAACTAGGTGACATTGTGAATGCACTTGGTTATGACAATAAAGATGTAGTAAAAAGTCAAAAATCAAGGTGTATTAAACAATTGAGAGAATTAATTGAAACCAATCATGGATAAAGAAAGATTGCTAAATGGTTATTTTGACAATACACTAACGGCAAGTGAATTAATGGCATTCAATGAATTATTGAATAATGATGAACATTTTGCTGAAGAGCTTGCATTTAGGAAAAATTTAAAGAATAGCATACATATTAACGAAAGAGCCCGAATAAAAGCCACTGTCAAACAATTTGAAAAAGCTACTATAAAACCATCCCTACAGAGAAAGTATTTTACTTGGATAGCTGCTGCCATTACCATCACATTTACGCTTATTGCAGTTTATCAGTATACTCAAAATCCGAAGCCTTCAGTATTATTTCAGGAATTTTATACTGAATATCCGAATATTATTTCCCCTTCAGAAAGAAGCAAGAACGATAAAGATTCTTTAATACAAATTGCTTTTGCAGCTTACGACCGGCAGGAATTTAAAGAAGCCATAAAACATTTAATAATTCTTCAAGAACAACAAAAAACAAACTATTCTTCTTTATATATAGGCATTTGTAATATAGAATTGAAAAATAGTGTTGCCGCCATAGAAACATTACAAAAAGCCGTTGCACTCAATAATACTTATTCCTTAACTGCTAAATGGTACTTAGCATTAGCTTATTTACAAAATAACCAACCTGATTTAGCGGTTGAAATAGTTAAAGATTTCAATAAATTAGAAGAACCCTTTAAACAAGAAGCCGAAAGACTGTACAAGAAATTAAAATAAATATTAGTTATTCTTTTTTCTATTAAAAAAGACAACGATACTAACTAACAAAATGCCTATTGTAAAAATCGAATACATCATCCATGGGGTTGCCTCTACAATATGATTATTATTACCAATTAAAATAAATCCACTCCAAAAATAAGGATGTCGTTTTAGGGGATTAGCTTTGATAAAATGCTGCTTTGCATTAGCTAAAGCAACATGTTTACTTAGCCCTTTTTTTAATTCTTCATAAAATAAGAGCATGATTTCTGAAGTTTCTTTATCGGGCACTTGCCACAAACTAACTACAGTACTTTTTACACCAGCATAAGTAAATGCCCTAGATAAACTCATTATTCCCTCGCCTTCAACAAGTTTCCCTGCGCCAGTATTACATGCACTTAATACTACCATCTCTGCAGGAATTGCCTTGGTATATAATTCATTAAAATACATTGGCTGTGCATTGGCAAATAACAAATATGATTGATTAAAATCATTATCGTATAACACAGAATGCATAGAGCAATGTAGAACACTGTAAGATTTATTTTGGATCAGAAAATTATTTTTGGTGGCATGCTGGCCTATAAATGCTCTTCCATCAAATAAATTAACAATTGAAGTAGCTTCAGTTTTAGCATAGGGCAGACTCGGAAATTGTGTATTATTATAAATAGTATTTTCATAAACAGGCGCAAACGTTGCAAGTTTAACAGAAGAATTAGTTTGCGTTTGTTTATTGTGCAAGTACCAAAGTGCAATAGATGCGTTATAGGTAATATTGGTTTGCGCTACAAAGTAGTCATTTGAGTAAGGATTTTGTAAACTTTCAAATGGCAAATAATTTAAAAAATTATCGGGGATAATGGTTAAATTTTTTGAGGATACGTTTTTAAGTAATAATTGATATAATTCTTTTGAAGACGAACCAATTTGCTTGTTTGGCTTCTTGAGTGTATTTACGAATTGACTAACTTGTTGCTCAATTGGTAATTTTTCTCCTAAAAATGCTATTTTAATATTGTCATGAGTAATATAAGCTTTATATACATGATTATACGTAACATAATACTTAAGTATAGCCTCGTCTTTAGGTAATAATTGCATCACATTGGCAATAGAATAATCGTTTAAAGTTAATTCAACAAACCCCTTTTTTAAAGTTTGGATTTTTTTGTTTAATGCATTCAACTGAGTTTCAATTGATTTCAATTTGTCTGCATAATTTTTTTGCTTACCGTTTTTAACTTGTTCAGAAACCCAGAATTCTTTTTGTTGTTGTAAAACGTCTAAATCAATTTTTAGCATACCAATAGGAGTATTAGACTGCAACAATTTCTGCTCAAACTCCTTTGCAAGATGAATAGAAGAATTAGCTTCTATGGTAGAAATCATTTTAATGATATAAGCAGGATCATTTTTGTACTTTTCAAGTGCAATAAAAAAATATGATTCAACTATTTTTTTATGCAAATTATTCAGCGTGGGCGTAAAGGCACCCTTTCTATAGAATTCATTAAATAAAACAGATGCTAATTTTGTTAGTTTCTCAGATTTTTGAATAAAAGATTGTTGGCGAGTTTTCTTGAACGCGTCATTATAAATGAGTGCAGAACTAATAAAAATATTGACATATCTATTATTATTCAGATCAAGCAATTTTTGTTCATCTACCTCTAGCAATGGTATTTTTTTCCCGAGTTGAATCTCAATTAAAGTATTGATATTCATTTCCATAATTGCAATTGCTGAGTCGTGCATTGCAAGACTAGATAGATTCATGGCTTTCATAGTCTCCAATCCAAATTTACTCATGCTAGTAGGTGGGAATTCAAATGCTTGCAAGGATGCATTTACATGATAGATAGCTTGTTTATACTCTTTCATTTCTCTATACTGATTGGCTAATTTAGAATGAGCCAAAACCATACTAAAAGGATCTTCATATTTGATGGCTTCAGCTAAATACATTTTACCTAGCCGAACACCTTCATTATGATTATCGGAATAATAATTATAGTAATCACATAAAAGAGTAATGCAAGACAAGTAATAGTTTATATCTGCAAGTTTTTCATTTGGGGGAGAAAGTTGAATTTCGTTTTTGATTTGTTGAACAATTTTATTAGCCAAAACAAGATCTTCATTTACTATAGCTACATTCACCTGCATTTTACGATACACCCTTTTTGCGTAATAATATTCTGGTGTATTAGATGGCTTAATAAATTGTGCTTTATAAAATGTATTAAACTTTTGAAAAGTCGTTTTAATACCTAAATTATCTTCATATTCACCATAGTAATAAAAGAGATTATTATAAGCAGCTATATAATCCATCAGTTTAATTTTATCAAAATTTGATTCCATTAAATCAATGGCTTTTTCAACGCTAGTAATGTCTTTTTTTTGATTACCCATACTAGAATGATTAAATGAAATTTCAGTGTATAGGCGTGCTTGCAATGGGATATCTCTTTTTAAAACAGATCCATATTTTTGGTTAATTTCTTCATATACATCTAATGATTCATTGTATTGTTGATTAGCTGCTAATACAATGCCATAAGTCATCATAGTAACTGCTTGAAGTGAATCACTAATATTTTTATAAAAGGGTAACTGACGTATCTTTAGAAAGCTTGAGATTACTTTTTCATACTCTTCTTTCACTTTGAGTGTTTGAAGCTGTTCTATATATTTTGGGAATAATTGATTGAGTGATTTTAGGTCGTTCTTTTGACTATAGAATGAGAGCTGAGAAATAATTGAATTTTCTGCAATTGGTGAATCCACTTTTCTCTGTGCACTAGCACTTAGAACAAATAGTATGAATAAACAAACAGCTAGACTTCGCATCTTTTATAAATAAATTGTTGGCTATACAATTTACAATAAAGATTAATATGAAATTGTTTGTAAATAAATCAATTTAGTTTTCGTTGATATGAACGAACAGCATAACTATTTACTTTTTTAACCTTCAATTGTTCATTTTTTACGCTTACTTGTATATACTCTTTAAATAAACCTTTGGCATCGTTAAATCCAATCATGCAATCCAATCCAGTCTTTCCAGGCTTTATAGAGACTTCTGGCATTGTATTAAAATTAGGAATCTGTATTATCTCAGTGGATCTAATTTCCTTATATTGAACAATAACTTTGTAATTAAACGTTTTAGTCGTTTCATAAATATTGACAGCAAACTTCCAATTATTAAGATTGCCCATACCATCATCAACCGGTACAGCAAATGTGGCAATTGGTTTTTTTTCAGGATTAACTCTATCTGCTGAAATGCTTATTTGTTTTTCGCTAATTGTATCAGTAGTAGACTTTATTTGATTGGATGCTGGATTATTACAACAGATTAATATTAAGGATACACATTGAAATAAAATTCCTTTCATAGAATAGTAATTGAACTCAATTTACTATTTAATTTCATACCTAAAAACATCTCCAATTGACTCATCGGTTATCAAGTTTCTAATCACTGGGTTTTCCATTACTTTAGTATAGTCCATCCAATTCCCATTTACTTTTATTTTGCGATATATTAGTCTAATTCCATGACTATAATCGGCATACCAGTTAACATGACCTGTGTATAATGGTTGTATGGGTTTTCCATCTGGCAAATGCCAACCATAAATGGCTACTCGATTAGTTTTAGCAGATCTTGTTAATAGATCGCTAATAACTACATCCTTTTTTATACCAGCAATTAATCCCTTTTTTTGTTTGCGTTGACCCTCTATAATTAAATGATGCTGCCACATTGTAACAGTACTATCTCTATGAATATACATTGGTACAGGAGATAGCTTTATTGCAGCATTAGTATAAATATCATTCACCATTTTACGGGTTGGCAAAAAACATTGCAAACTATCTGCAATCAACTGAGCCGCAATAGGAGTTAGTGGAGTTCTTGCCCAGTTTTGATTAGTGCCTACACTTAGGTAATCGGGCATTACATAATAAGTTGCCCGATTAACCTTTCCTGTAATAGTGTCTTTTGCAGTTACATTAATGGGAATTAATTTCAAAAGAAATGATGGAATATTTCCTGCCAATATTTCTTTTACAGCAAAAGAATCTCGTTGCCTCCACTGCATAGTCATTGCATTCTTAAAGAACTGTTCACCGGTAATAGGAACAAAGCTTGAATTGCTTTTTTGTAAAACCAACTTTTTCCCGCAGCCAATGCAGCCAATAAAGAACAACAATAAAATGAACGGACGCATGCTTATTAAATAAAGAATGTTTTACAATAATCCATTCGCTAACATATATTCAGCAATTTGAACAGCATTGGTAGCTGCACCTTTTCTAAGATTATCACTTACAATCCACATGTTCAAGGTTTTGTCTTGCGATTCATCTCTTCGTATTCTACCAACAAAAACTTCATCTTTCTCATGTGCCCATAAAGGCATTGGATAAATCTGATTGGGTAAATCATCTTGCACAATCACACCAGGAGCTGCAGCCAATAATTCTTTTACTGTATCTATAGTAAAGTCGTTTTCAAATTCAATATTCACGCTTTCACTATGACCACCCACTACTGGAATACGCACTGTTGTTGCTGTTACACGTATTGAATTGTCTTGCATAATCTTATTGGTTTCCAATACCATTTTCATTTCTTCTTTGGTATAACCATTCTCTAAGAACACATCAATTTGAGGAATAACATTTAAGTCAATTGGATATTTATAGGCCATTTCCCCTTCTAGTCCTTTGCGCTCATTAAACAATTGATCAACTGCTTTTTTGCCTGTCCCCGTAACACTTTGATAAGTACTCACCACTACACGCTTTATTTTATATTTCAAATGCAGTGGCTGTAATGCAACAACCATTTGTATGGTAGAACAATTAGGATTGGCAATTATATAATCTTCATTAGTAAGCACCCCAGCATTTACTTCAGGTACCACCAGTTTTTTAGTAGGATCCATTCTCCATGCAGAAGAATTGTCAATCACCCTAATACCAGCTGCTGCGTATTGTGGGGCCCACTCCAAAGAAGTTCCACCACCTGCAGAAAATATAGCTACCGCTGGTTTTGCAGCAATACCATCAGCCATACTTACTACTTTATAGGCTTTCCCTTTAAAATGAACTTCTTTACCAACCGATCTTTCCGAAGCTACCGGCACTATTTCAGTTACCGGGAAATTTCTCTCTGCTAATACTTGCAACATTTTGGTTCCAACTAATCCTGTTGCGCCTACTACTGCTACTTTCATTTTGTTTCCCCCCTGTCTCCTTAATGGAGTTTTAGTGTTAAAAAAAAGGCCTTCCAAATTTGGAAGGCCCGTTAATATGAATCAGTTTAAAACATACAAACACCTTCCGCTTAGCGTGGTTTTTTGTTACGTTTTATATTTTTAATCATTGACATCTAAAAACGAATATACAATCTTTGAATTAATTACCCAACTGAATATCAAAATTAACCAACTGCACAAATTCGTCTAGTCTAGCATCAATATCTGCTTTATTGATTTCTCTTAAACGTTGTGTACCAAATTTTTCTACACAGAAAGAAGCCATTGCGCTACCCACAATAATGGCCGTTTTCATATTTTCAAATGAAATGTCTTTGGTTTTTGCAATATGACCAATGAATCCACCAGCAAAAGTATCACCAGCACCAGTTGGATCAAATACTTCTTCTAGAGGCAATGCAGGTGCAAAGAATACTTTGTTGCCGTGGAATAATAATGCACCGTGTTCCCCTTTCTTAATAATTAAATACTTAGGACCCATTTGCATAATTTTCGCAGCTGCTTTCACTAATGAATATTCACCACTTAACTCACGTGCTTCGCTATCATTCACCATCAATAAATCTACCATTGCTAATGTTTGCTTTAGATCGTCCATCGCAATTTCCATCCAGAAATTCATGGTGTCCATTACAATTAACTTTGGTCTAGTTTTTAATTGCTGAATTACACTTCTTTGTACGGAGGGAGCAAGGTTGCCGAGCATTAAAAACTCACAATCTTGATAGCTCTCAGGAACTACAGGCTCAAAACTTCCCAAAACATTTAATTGTGTATCTAAAGTATCGCGAGTGTTCATGTCCATATGGTAACGACCACTCCAAAAAAAGGTCTTCTCGTCTTTTTTTATTTGAACTCCTTCTAAGTCTACTCCTCGCTCAGTAAGAATGTCTAGCTCTGCTTGAGGAAAATCTCCCCCTACTACAGAAATTTGCTTAACAGGTGTATAATTAGAAGCGCACCAGGCTATATAAGTTCCAGCACCACCAATAATTTTATCACTTTTCCCAAAGGGAGTTTCAATGGCATCAAAAGCCATAGATCCAACAACTACTAAAGACATAAATTAATTTTATGATAAGGCAGCGAAATTAATGGTTTATCGGATAACCCAAGTCAAATGCAATAAAAGCATAAAAAAACTAACAAAACTAGATTAATGATTGATTTTTTTTGCTAACATATGTTAGTATATTATCTTCGTTCCATGGCCAGAATAAAAATTGAAAAGAACAGTAGCAGAAAAGACGTTATTGTTAGCAAAGCTGCTTCATTATTTAGAGAAAAGGGGTTTAAAGCAGCCAGCATGCGCGACTTAGCGGAAGCTGTTGGAGTAGAAGCAGCTAGTTTGTATAATCATATTAAATCAAAAACAGAGCTATTGCATGAACTTTGTTTTGGAGTGGCCAATCGTTTCATGCAACATATGGATGAAGTAGAGTCTAAAAAAACAAACTCAATTGCAAAAGTGGAAGAGCTGGTTCGTTTTCATATAAATGAAATGGTAAACCATTACGAAGAAGTCTATGTAAGTGATAGAGAATGGAAGCATTTGTCTGATCCGTACTTATCCAATTTTCAGAATCAGCGAAGAATGTATCGCAAAAGATTTGCTGCAATTATAGAAACGGGTATTCGAAACAAAGAAATAAAATCAATAGATGCCCCAACTGCAGTGTTGATTATTCTACACGCCATTAGTGGAATTGAAAGTTGGCATAGATCAACTCAAAAAATTAATGCAGAAGAATTAACCAATAATATGATTACCATTTTAGTGGGAGGATTAAAGAATGTCTAAGTTTGAAACAGTACATGTTAAAGAAGTAAGGCGAGAAACTGCAGACTGCGTATCAGTTGCATTTGATGTTCCAGTAACAGCAAAATCAACTTTCGCATTTAAGCAGGGCCAATATATTACGCTTAAAACAACCATTAACGGCGAAGAAATTAGGAGGTCTTATTCTATTTGTAGTAGTCCATTAGATAATGAATTAAGGGTTGCAGTGAAGAAAGTTCCAGGAGGTGTTTTCTCTACCTGGGCCAATGAAGAATTGAAGGCTGGAACTGAGCTAGAACTGATGCCGCCAATGGGCAAATTCTTCACTGAATTAGATGCCAATGCCAAAAAACAATATGTTGCTTTTGCCTCTGGTAGTGGCATTACTCCCATTTTATCCATTATCAAAACAACGCTAATTACCGAACCATTAAGCAGGTTCACATTGGTTTACGGAAATAGAAATAGGCATAGCATTATTTTTAAAGAAGCATTGGAATCGCTTAAGAATAAATTCATGGGCCGATTTAGCATCGTTTATATTTTATCAAGAGAAAAAACAGATGCACCCATTCATTTTGGAAGGATTGATCAGGAGAAGTTTCAACAACTCTGTAACAATATTTTAAAGCCTACCACTATTGATGAATACTTTTTGTGTGGCCCCGAAGAAATGATTTTTGGTGTTAAAAAAGCGTTAGAAGAAAGCGGAGTAGACAACAAAAAAATACATTTTGAATTATTTACTACAGGTGCTAAAGTTAAAAAAGCAAGTAGTAATAATTCCACTAGTAAACAAGAAGTTAAAAGCCATATTACGGTAAAGCAAGATGGAGTAACATTTGAATTCGATTTAGGATTTGAAGGAGAAAGCATTTTAGATGCTGCTTTAAAACATGGAGCAGATTTACCCTTTGCTTGTAAAGGTGGAGTATGCTGCACTTGCAAAGCTAAATTAGTAGACGGCGAAGTAGATATGGACGTGAATTATGGATTGGAGCAGGAAGAAATTGAACACGGTTTTATTTTGACCTGTCAATCTCATCCACGAACAGAAAATGTATTAATTGATTTTGATGTTAAATAACCAATATTTATGGAACAGAATTTAGAAAAAATCTTTCAAGACAAGATTGATCGTGAAGTAAGAATTGAGCCAAAAGACTGGATGCCAGAAAAATATAGGCAAACATTAATCAGACAGATTAGTCAACATGCTCATAGTGAAATCATTGGTATGTTACCGGAAGGTAATTGGATTACCAGGGCCCCATCATTGCGCAGGAAAGCCATTTTATTGGCAAAAGTACAAGACGAAGCAGGGCATGGGTTATACTTATACAGTGCTGCTGAAACTTTGGGCATTAGCAGAGATCAGATGTACGATCAATTACATACTGGCAAAGCTAAATACTCTTCCATCTTTAATTACCCTACACTTAGTTGGGCAGATATGGGTGTAGTAGGTTGGTTGGTAGATGGTGCAGCTATCATGAACCAAGTACCTTTATGCAGAAGCAGTTTTGGACCTTATGCAAGAGCAATGGTTCGCGTTTGTAAAGAAGAAAGTTTTCATCAACGCCAAGGATTCGAAATACTCTATGTGTTAAGTAAGGGAACTGAAGCGCAGCGTAAAATGGCACAAGACGCCATCAACAGATGGTGGTGGCCTAGTTTAATGATGTTTGGTCCTAAAGACGACGAAAGCCCAAACACCATTCAAAGTATGAAATGGAAAATCAAACGTTTCAGCAACGACGAACTCAGACAAAAATTTGTAGACGTATGCGCTGAACAAGTAAAAGTATTAGGCTTTACACTGCCCGATAAAGATTTAAAATGGAATGAAGAAAGAGGTCATTACGATTTTGGTGCAATTAATTGGGATGAGTTCTGGCAAGTAGTGCAAGGCAATGGACCATGCAATAAAGAACGTTTAGATGCACGTAAAAAAGCATGGGAAGAAGGTGCTTGGGTAAGAGATGCTGCATTAGCATACGCCAACAAAAAAGCCAAACAAAAACAAGCTGCTGCTTAATTTTAAAACGAATCAATATGAGCTTTCAAATAAATAAACTTTATTACGGCGACTACGGCGAAAGCAAAAACGGAGCTGCCGATATTTCTACCAATCAAACCAACGCTGCTGAATGGCCTTTATGGGAAGTATTCATCAGAAGCAAACAAGGACTTGATCATAAACATGCAGGAAGCTTGCACGCTGCAGATGCAGCAATGGCTATTGAGAATGCCAGAGATGTTTACACCAGAAGAATGGAAGGTGTAAGTATTTGGGTGGTAGAGAGCAAATATATTCATGCAAGCAATCCTGATGAAGCAGGATCTTTATACGATCCAGCTAATGATAAAGCATACAGACATCCCACATTTTATGATTTACCAGAAGAAGTAAAATATATGTAATGGCGACTATGAAAAACGAGATTGATTTTTTACTTCACTTAGCAGACAATGCGTTGATAATTGGGCATCGCAATAGTGAATGGTGTGGTCATGGTCCTATTTTAGAACAAGATATTGCTATCACCAATATTGCATTAGACTATATTGGACAAGCGAGAAATTTTTATCAGCATGCGGCTAAGCTAATTAATCAGCAACCAACAAACATTGGTGTAACCCTAACTGGTAATGATATTGAGTTGCCCGCAACAGAAGATAGTTTGGCTTATTTAAGAGATGTGCGTGAGTTCAAGAATTTATTGATTACAGAAATTCCCAATGGAGATTGGGCACATACCACGCTGCGATTATTTTTATTGAGTGAATTTGAATTGCAATTGTTTACACAATTATTGAAACATACCGATGCGCAAGTGGCAGCAATTGCAGAAAAATCAATTAAAGAAATTAGCTACCATGTAAAATGGAGTCAAGATTGGGTACTAAGATTGGGTGATGGAACTGAAGAGAGTAAACAAAAAATACAAGCGGCTATTGAAGCAATTTGGGCTTATACAGGTGAGCTTTTTATACAACCCGAATATGCTACTGCAGCCTGTTTAAATTATGCAGCTATTCAAACTGCATGGAACAAAAAAATCTCAGCTGTTTTTGATGAAGCAGGCCTTAGCATTCCCACAAAAACATTTGTACAAAAAGGAGGACCCGACGGAATGCATACAGAACACCTTGGTTATATTTTAGCAGAAATGCAATACTTACAAAGAGCATACCCCAACAGCCAATGGTAAATAATACAATTGCTACGAATGCCATCTGGAAAATCCTGGAAACTGTTAAAGATCCAGAAGTTCCTGTATTATCTGTGATAGATTTAGGGGTAATCAGGAATGTTGCGCTAGAAGAACAACAAGTAACCGTTACCATCACACCTACATACACTGGTTGCCCAGCAATGGACATGATATCGATGCATATTAAAATGGCTTTGAATGCAGCAGGATACCAAACCACTATTCAAACTGTTTTATCTCCTGCATGGACTACCGATTGGATGACCGAAAATGGGAAGCAACAACTAAAAGCATACGGCATTGCTCCCCCTATTGGAAAAAGTTTTGACCAAACCTATTTAGACAATTTAATAGTGCCTTGTCCGCAGTGCAATTCTACTCATACTGTATTAGTATCACAATTTGGAAGTACTGCTTGCAAGGCTTTGTATAAATGTGAAGAGTGCAAAGAGCCCTTCGACTATTTTAAATGTCATTAATTCATTTTTATGGACTCAATATTATTTACGATTGAATCAGGTGTTGCTTTTATTACTATGAACAGACCCGATAAATTGAATTCGTTTAATAGAGGCATGGCTTTGCAATTGCAAACTATTTTAGACCAATGCGCATCGGATGATTCTATTAGGGCCATTTATTTAACGGGTGCGGGAAAAGGGTTTTGTGCAGGACAAGACTTAGCAGAAGTAGTAGATCCAGAAGGACCGGGGATGCAGCGCATTTTAAGTGAACATTACAATCCAATTGTTCAACGCCTTAGAGATATTGCCAAGCCTATTGTTGGTGCAGTAAATGGAGTTGCTGCAGGTGCAGGAGCTAATATTGCTTTTGCTTGCGATGTAGTAGTTAGCAAATCGTCTGCTTCATTTATACAAGCATTTTCAAAAATTGGATTGATTCCTGATAGTGGCGGAACGTATACCCTACCAAGATTAATTGGTTTTCAAAGAGCTAGTGCACTTATGATGTTGGGTGATAAAGTGTCTGCATCAGATGCTTTACAAATGGGTATGTTGTACAAAGTTTTTGAAGACGAAGTATTTGAAGATGAGAGTAAAAAAATAGCATTACAATTAGCACAAATGCCTACCAAAGCATTGGGCTATATTAAACAAGCATTGAATGCTTCTGCTACTAATGATATAACTACTCAATTGGCATTAGAAGATGGCTTACAACAAAAAGCTGCAGCTACTGCAGACTTTAAAGAAGGCGTGGATGCATTCTTAGCTAAACGAGCACCTCAATACAAAGGACAATAACCCTAAATTATTTACTATGACACCACAGCATATTGTTGATGAAATAATGAAAGCAGATTTGTTTTCACAGTGGTTAGGCATTGAAGTATTAACGATTGAAGAAGGCTATAGCAAAATTAAAATGCAGGTAAGACCCGAAATGATGAACGGTTTGGGTATTGTACACGGGGGCATTGCTTTTGCATTTTCGGATAGCGCTTTTGCATTTGCTTGCAACAACAGAAATAATTTATCAGTTGCTTTGGATACCTCCATTAATTTTTTAAAGCCAGTACACGTAGGCGATACCTTGATTGCTGAAGCCAAGGAAATACATAATGGTCGATCAACAGGTTTATATCAAATTACTATCTTGAATCAACACGAACAATTGGTGTCTATTTTTAAAGGCAACTGTTTTAGAACAGGCAAACCAGTGGTAAAAGCATCCATATGATTTATTCATTTAAGGGATTTATACCGGTAGTACACGAAAGCTCGTTTGTACATCCACAAGCTGCTGTAACAGGCAATGTTGTTATTGGTAAAAATGTATATATAGGACCTGGTGCTGCTATTAGAGGAGACTGGGGTGCCATTATAATTGAAGATGGATGCAATGTGCAAGAAAATTGCACCCTACATATGTTTCCAGGCACTACTGTTTTATTAAAAGAAAATGCCCATATAGGTCATGGTGCCGTCATTCATGGTGCAACCATTGGACGGAACTGTTTGATTGGAATGAATTCAGTAATTATGGATAATGTAGTGCTTGAAGATGAATGCATTGTTGGAGCAATGAGTTTTATAAAAGCGGATGAACAATACCCTTCCCGTTCATTGATTGCAGGCAACCCTGCTAAAATTATTAAGCAAGTATCCGATGAAATGATAGCTTGGAAAACCAAGGGCACACAATTGTACCAACAACTTCCCAAGGAGATGCGCGAACACTTTGAAGCATGTGAACCATTAAGAACTATCCCTGATGATCAACCACAACAAGAAACATTATATACTACTTGGAATTCATTGAAAAAGTAGCACAATTTTCAATGTTGTATCTTTGCAGCTAAATCATTCAAGTGTCGGAAAGGAATAACTTCATAGACTATATCAGAATTTTTGCCCGCAGTGGTCACGGTGGCGCAGGTGTTAGGCATTTTATGCGCAATAAATTAACTGCAATGGGCGGACCTGATGGAGGCGATGGAGGCCGTGGAGGTCATATTATCTTAAGAGGAAATAGTAATCTTTGGACTTTGTTGCATTTGAGGTATTTTAAAAATGTGTTAGCAGAGCATGGAGAAAACGGGAGTAAAGACAATTGTACTGGAAGAGATGGAAAAGACATCATCATTGATGTTCCATTAGGCACTATTGCCAGAGATGAAGAGACTGGAAAAATTGAAGCAGAAATTTTAGAAGACGGACAGGAATATATTTGGATGCGTGGTGGAAGAGGTGGACTAGGCAATGCCAATTTTGCTACCCCAACCAACCAAGCACCCGACCACGCGCAACCAGGTGAACCTGGTATAGAAGGCTGGAAAAATATTGAACTGAAAGTATTGGCAGACGTGGGTTTGGTAGGATTTCCGAATGCAGGAAAGTCTACTTTGCTATCATCTATAACCGCGGCTAAACCCAAAATTGCCAATTATGCTTTTACAACGCTGACTCCGCAATTGGGTATGGTTGAATACCGTGACTCCAAATCATTTTGTATTGCCGATTTACCCGGTATTATTGAGGGTGCTGCAGAAGGAAAAGGATTGGGACATCGTTTCTTGAGACATATAGAACGTAACTCTGTTTTATTGTTTTTAATCCCTGCCGACAGTGATGACCATGGAAAAGAATTCGAAGTTCTTCGTCAAGAATTGCAAAAATATAATGAGGAAATGTTACAGAAAGATTTCATCATTGCTATTAGTAAAAGTGATATGCTCGATGACGAATTGAAAGAAGCCATTGGTAAAGAATTACCAGCTAATATTCCCCATTTATTCATTTCCTCAGTCACCAACAAGGGCTTAATTGAGCTGAAAGACCTACTTTGGGAGACACTGAACAAACCAGTTAAATAATTTTAACTACTTCATTTTCAATTACTTATAATTTTAATGCCATTCAACGGGTTACCTTTGTGCCATTGGGGTATTAATGTGTATAGTGTACACTAAGCTTTTTCGTTTGCTGTTGCCATTTGAGAAGAATCTATTTACTCACAGTAAAATTTGAAAAGTATGAAAAAGCAAACAATCGTTACCAGTGTTAAGAGAATCGTTTTTGGATCTGTAGTGTCTTCATTGATGTTTTTATCTGCCAATGCGTCTGTATCTCCTGTTAGAGCTTATGATATATCTACTAAAAGCAATGCAGAAGTAAAGTACAGCGGTATTGATAAAAATCAATTACACACGATTCAGGTAAAATTCAACAATCCAAATGGGGTGTCATTTAACCTAATTATTAAAGATGCCAACAATGAAATGATTTTCAAAGGCAATTATGCTGACAAAGATTTCAGTAAGATTTTTAAATTCCCTAAAGACGAATCTAGCAAATTGTCTTTCGTAATTGAAGAAGTAAAATCAAAGAAATCTGAACAGTACAATGTAAGTTTTGAAACCATCAGCTTTGAAAACGCTGTAATCAGCAAGAATTAATTAAACCTTTTTTACAAACAAAAGAGGCACTCGTTTGAGTGCCTCTTTTTATTTTAGTAACAATAGATAATTAACCTA
>Ga0207952_1000393_pt1 | contig 37360 bp, 35 predicted proteins | sample SubbioR12Aug_8Ca_FD_184831 | JGI IMG/M metagenome (GOLD analysis project Ga0207952, IMG submission 184831) | Serpentinite rock and fluid subsurface biosphere microbial communities from McLaughlin Reserve, California, USA - CR12Aug_8Ca (SPAdes) | ecosystem: Environmental > Terrestrial > Deep... | reverse complement strand
GGAGCCGATGGCCGGCATGAACATCGAGGAGAAGCAGGACATGTGCCGTTTCATCCTCGACGTGAACGACGAGTTCGGCACGACGATCTGCCTGATCGAGCACGACATGGGCGTGGTCATGGATATTTCCGACCGCGTCGTCGTCCTCGACTACGGCCGCAAGATCGGCGACGGCGTGCCTGACGAGGTCAGGAGCAACGAGGCGGTCGTTGCCGCCTACCTCGGCGTCAGTCACTGAGTGGTGTGAGCATGCTGGGCCCCTTCCTCGAAACCTTGATCGGCGGCCTGCTGACCGGCGTGCTCTATTCGCTGGTGGCGCTGGGCTTCGTGCTGATCTTCAAGGCCTCCGGCGTCTTCAACTTCGCGCAGGGCGCGATGGTGCTGTTCGCCGCCCTCACGATCGCCCGGCTCTCCGGCGAGATCGACGGCAAGGAAGTCCATCTCGCGAACTTCGTCGTGGCGGCGGCGATCCTGGGCGTCGCCGTGGCATTCGTCGGCTGGTACGCGTGGCGCGAGTACGTTGCGCGCGGTGGCGGACCGGACGAGCGGCGCAAGATGCAGATGCTGGCGGTCGTCGGCGCGCTGGTCGGCGGCATTGCCGCCTACAGTTACGGCAAGGGCGCATGGCCGCTGTGGCTCGCGATCGCGGCCACTGCGGCCATCATGGGCCTGCTCGCCTATGCCATCGAACGCCTGGTGCTGCGCCATCTGGTGAACCAGGAAGGCATCATTCTCTTCATGGCGACGCTCGGCATCGCCAACTTCCTCGACGGCTTCGGCCAGACCTTGTGGGGCAGCGACATCTACAAGATCAATCTCGGCCTGCCCAAGGATCCGATCTTCCTGTTCGAGGGCGTATTCCCGGGCGGTCTGCTGGTCGATCCGGGCGAGCTCGTGGCGGCCGCCATTGCGGCTGGCCTGGTCGTGGTGCTCGCGATCTTCTTCCAGAAGACACGCGTCGGCCGCGCACTCCGCGCTGTTGCCGACGACCACGCCGCGGCGCAATCGGTCGGTATTCCGCTCAACACCATCTGGTTGATCGTGTGGACGGTGTCGGGTCTGGTGGCGCTGGCCGCCGGCCTGATCTGGGGCGCCAAGCTCGGCGTCCAGTTCTCGATCTCGCTGATCGCCCTGAAGGCGCTGCCGGTGCTGATCCTGGGCGGCTTCACCTCGGTGCCGGGCGCCATCGTCGGCGGCCTGATCATCGGCGCCGGCGAAAAGCTCTCCGAGGTGTTCCTGGCGCCGATCCTGGTCAAGCAGTTCGACCTCGCCGGCGGCGGCATCGAGAATTGGTTCGCCTACATGCTGGCGCTGGTCTTCCTGCTGTTCAGGCCACAGGGCCTGTTCGGCGAACGTATTATTGAACGAGTTTGAGAGAGCGGGTGTAGCCGATGCTTTACCGCGAGGCCGGCCAGTTCAAGACGACCTATGTCGCCGACCAGCAGATCTTCCCGATCCTGCAGGACCGGGTGTTCGTGCTCGCGGTGATCGTCGTGGCGTTCCTCGCCGCGCCGATGTTCGCCTCGCCCTATCTCTACACCGAGATCCTGATCCCGTTCCTGATCCTGTCGCTGGCCGCCATTGGCCTCAACATCCTGGTCGGCTATTGCGGGCAGGTGTCGCTCGGCACCGGCGGTTTCATGGCGGTCGGCGCCTATGCCGCCTACAATCTCTGGCTCCGCGTGCCCGAGATCAACAATCTCGTCGTGGTGTTCCTGTTCGGCGGCGTGATGGCGGCAGCCGTCGGCATCCTGTTCGGCATCCCGTCGCTCCGCATCAAGGGCTTCTACCTCGCGGTGGCGACGCTGGCCTCGCAGTTCTTCCTCGACTGGCTGTTCGCCCGCGTGAAGTGGCTGACCAACTACACGCCGTCGGGCTCGGTGGCGGTGGGCAACCTCAGCGTCTTCGGTTGGAAGATCGAGACACCGGCCGATCGCTACCTGTTGATCCTGGGCCTCGTGGTGGTGGCTACCCTGGTCGCCAAGAACCTGGTGCGCGGCCACATCGGACGCTCGTGGATGGCGATCCGCGACATGGACATCGCCGCCGAGATCATCGGTTTCAGGCCGCTGCGCACCAAGCTCACCGCCTTCGCCGTCAGTTCGTTTTTCATCGGCGTGGCCGGGGCCATGTGGGCGTTCCTGCGGCTCGGCGCCTGGGAGCCGCTGGCGTTCGACATCAACCGGTCGTTCCAGATCCTGTTCATGGTCATCATTGGCGGCCTGGGCTCGCTGCTCGGCAGCTTCCTGGGGGCGGCCTTCATCGTGCTGATGCCGATCCTGCTCAACCAGCTGCCCGGCTGGTTCGGCATCAGGATGTCGACGGCGCTGCTGAGCCACCTCGAATTCATGGTGTTCGGCGCCATGATCGTCTTCTTCCTGATCGTCGAGCCGCACGGCCTGGCGCGCCTCTGGGCGGTCGCCAAGGAGAAACTGCGGCTCTGGCCGTTCCCGCACTGATCCACTAGGTTTCTGGCAAGGGCAGGCCGGCAAGGACCGCCCACTTTTTGAGGAGGAACACGATGACACTACGCAAGGCAGTGCTTCTGGGCGCATCGATCGCGGCGGCGGGATTGGCGTTCGCGTCGACCGCCCAGGCCCAGAACGAGCAGTTCATTCCGGGCCTGATCTACCGCACCGGCGCCTACGCGCCGAACGGCATCCCGTTCGCCAACGGCGTCGCCGACTACTATGCGCTCGTCAACGAGCGCGACGGCGGTATCAACGGCGTAAAAATCCTCTACGAGGAATGCGACACCGGCTACGCCACCGACCGCGGCGTGGAATGCTACGAGCGCCTCAAGAACAAGGGCCCGACGGGTGCGGCTTACGTCAATCCGCTCAGCACCGGCATCACCTTCGCGCTCACCGAAAAGGCACCGATCGACAAGATCCCGGTGATCTCGATGGGCTACGGCCGCTCGGAGTCGCGCGACGGCAGCGTGTTCCAGTGGAACTTCCCGTTGCTCGGCACCTACTGGTCGGCCGCCGACATCATCATGCAGCACATCGCCCTCAAGGAGGGCGGGCTGGACAAGCTCAAGGGCAAGAAGATCGTGCTGGTCTATCACGACTCGCCCTATGGCAAGGAACCGATCGCGCTTCTCGAGCAGCGCGCGAAGATGCACGGGTTCACTTTCACGCCGATGCCGGTCACCCATCCCGGTGTCGAGCAGAAGGCGACCTGGCTGCAGATCCGCCAGAACCGGCCGGACTATGTCCTGCTGTGGGGTTGGGGCGTCATGAACTCGACGTCGATCAAGGAAGCGGCCGCGGTCGGCTTCCCGCGCGACAAGATGTTCGGCGTGTGGTGGTCGGGTGCCGAACCTGACGTCCGCCCTGCCGAGGGCGGCGCCAAGGGATACCATTCCGCCATGCTGCAGCACGGCGCTGGCCAGTTCGGCGTCCATGCCGACCTCAAGAAGTTCCTCTATGACAAGGGCAAGGGCTCGGCGAAGTGGGACGAGGTCGGCGAGGTCCTCTACAACCGCGGCCTGGTCAACGCCATGCTCGGCGTCGAGTCGATCCGCAAGGCGCAAACCAAGTTCGGCAAAAAGCCGCTGACCGGCGAACAGGTCCGCTGGGGCATCGAGAACCTCGATCTCAGTGCGGCACGGCTGAAGGAACTCGGCTTCGAGGGCATGCTGCAGCCGCTCAAAGTCACCTGCAGCGATCATGAAGGCACGCGCGCCGGCCGCGTCCAACAGTGGGACGGCGCCAAGTGGGTCGTGGTCTCCGACTGGTACCAGTCGGACGACAAGGTGCTGAAGCCGATGGTCGATGCGGCGGCCAAGAAGTACGCCGAGGAGAAGAAGCTCACCGTCCGCGACTGCTCCAAGGAGAGCTGATCCGGCGATGAACGCCATTCCGGCACCGGCAACAGCGCCCGTCAACGTCATCGACGTTGCCAACATCGAGGTGATTTACAATCACGTCATCCTCGTGTTGAAGGGCGTGTCGTTGTCGGTGCCGGAGGGCGGCATCGTGGCATTGCTGGGCGGCAACGGCGCCGGCAAGTCGACGACGCTGAAGGCGATTTCCAACCTGCTGCGCACCGAGCGCGGCGAGGTCACCAAGGGCCACATCCATTGCCGCGGCGAGAAGGTCGATGGTCTCACCCCCAACGACCTGGTGCGGCGCGGCGTGATCCAGGTGATGGAGGGAAGGCATTGCTTCGGCCATCTCACGGTCGAGGAGAACCTGCTGACCGGCGCCTTCATCCACGGCAGCAAGCGTCGCCAGATCGCTGACGACCTGGAGAAGGTCTATCACTACTTTCCGCGCCTCAGGGACCGCCGCGCCAGCCAGGCCGGCTACACCTCGGGCGGCGAACAGCAGATGACGGCGATCGGCCGGGCGCTCATGAGCCGGCCCACCACCATCCTGCTCGACGAGCCGTCGATGGGGCTGGCGCCGCAGCTCGTCGAGGAGATCTTCGAGATCGTGAAGAACCTCAACGAGCGGGAGAAGGTCTCGATCCTGCTGGCCGAGCAGAACACCAACGTAGCGCTGCGCTATGCCCACTACGGCTACATCCTCGAGAACGGCCGGGTGGTGCTCGACGGCAATGCCGCTGCCTTGCGCGAAAACGAGGACGTGAAGGAATTCTACCTCGGCATCGCCGGCGAAGGCCGCCGCTCGTTCCGCGACGTCAAACACTACCGCCGGCGCAAGCGCTGGCTCTAGGCGCGACCGAACGTGCTCCATGCCGCGAAGGCAAGGGGCGGCAGTGCAACGAGGTCGGCGACCGCGATGGTCCGCAAGGCGCCGGCCGGACTGCCGTAGAGCGCGTAGAAACTCAGGAAGCCCACGACGTTGATCGCCGCGGCCAGCAGGGCGGCCTGCCGCACCGGCGCCGACCAGATCGCCCACAGGCAGAGGATGCCGACCAGCGCCAGCAAGAGCGCCCGGTGACGCAACAGGACCAGCAGCGTCGTGTCGCCCGGCGTGATGCCGTAGAGGCGGGTGAGCGTCTCGGGCACGAAAACCGGCGCGATCGGCATCAGGTGAATGGCGCCGACGACGGCGAAAGCGAGCGAGGTCCACATACCGGCAGCTTTTACGCCGGCCCGCGGTCCGGGCAATTACGTGGCAGGTAAGGGCGTGACGCGCTCCGGCTTGACAAGATGATAGGATAATCTTATTGAACGGTCATCGGCCCGATCCGCCAATAAGAGAGCGAAGATGACGGCCGTGAAACTTTCGTACTTTCCCCGCCAGGAAGTGAAATGTCGCACTTCGTTTCCCATTTCGCGTCGCTGGAATCGACGGATTATGAAGAGAAATCAGCCGCTTGAGCGGAAGGAGGGCCGCGCAGGATAGGAAGATATCTGCATCCCCTCACGACGCCGCAGCCGCCACTCTCTTCGGGATCGGCGGCGCGAAGCGGAAGGCGGCGCCCAGCCGGTTCCAGGCATTGATGGTGGCGATGGCGGTGCTCAGGAACACCAGCTCGCTTTCGCTGAAATGCCGGCGGGCGGCATCGTAGGCCGCGTCCGTAACGCTGTGGCCGGCCAGATGCGTCAGTGTCTCGGCCCAGGCAAGCGCCGCGCACTCGCGTTCGGAGAAGATACCGGCCTCGTGCCAGGTCGCCACCAGGTCGAGCTTCTCCTGGGCGATGCCGAGTTTGCGCGAGACGTTGAGATGGATCTGCAGGCAGAAGGCGCAGTTGTTGATCTGCGAGACCCGGAGCTTGGCCAGTTCCACGATCTCCTTGTCGAGGCCGGAGTCGTCGGCCGTCTTGCCCATGGCGAGCAGGGCCGCCTGGGCGGCGGGGGCGGTCTTCTGGAACGTGTCGTAGGTGATGCGGACGTGAGACATGATGGCTCCATGATATTCGTACTCTGATATTATGCGGATGCCTTTCCGTTGCAAGGCGGAGGGCGGGGTTCTACGGTCCGCAAAACACCGAGGAAGCCATGCCCAAGCACTACGACACGCTGGAAACACGCTCGCCGGCCGAACGCGAGAAGGCCCTGATGCAGGCGCTGCCGCAGCAGATCGCCCACGCCAAGGCCAACGCACCGTTCTTCGCGTCGTGGCTGAAGGATGTCGATCCGGCGTCCGTCACCTCGCGCGCCGCGCTCGCCGCGCTGCCGGTGCTGCGCAAGTCGGTGCTGGGCGAGGTGCAGAAGAAGGACCCGCCGATGGGCGGCCTGATCACCGTGCCGATGACCAAGGTGCGCCACGTCTTCATGTCGCCCGGGCCGATCTTCGAGATCGACACCGACGAGCCCGACTATTTCCGCGGCGCCCGCGCCATGCATGCCGCGGGCTTCCGGCCCGGCGACGTCGTCTACAACACCTTCTCCTATCACCTGACGCCCGCCGGCATCATGATGGAGCAGGCGCTGCGGGCGTTGGGCTGCGCCGTGGTGCCGGGCGGCGTCGGCAACACCGAGCTGCAGCTCGACGCCATCGCCGCGATCAGACCCTCGGGCTATGTCGGCACGCCGTCGTTCCTGAAGATCCTGATCGAGAAGGCGGCCGAGCTCGGGAAGAACATTTCCTCGCTAAAACATGCCTTCGTCGGCGCCGAGGCGCTGCCACCGTCATTGCGCCAGATGTTCATCGATAAAGGCATGACCTGCCTGCAAAGCTATGGCACCGCTGATCTCGGCACCATCGCCTACGAGTCCGAAGCCATAGAAGGCATGACCGTCGACGAGGGTGTGATCGTCGAGATCGTGCGACCCGGCACCGGCGATCCGGTGCCCGAGGGCGATGTCGGCGAAGTGGTCGTGACGACCTTCAACCGCGCCTATCCGCTGATCCGCTTCGGCACCGGCGACATGTCGGCGGTGCTGGCGGGCCCGAGCCCGTGCGGGCGCACCAACATGCGCATAAAGGGCTGGATGGGCCGCGCCGACCAACGCACCAAGGTGCGCGGCATGTTTGTCGATCCCGAACAGATCGCCGAGATATCGAAGAAGCATCCCGGCCTCGGCCGCCTGCGCCTGGTGATCGACTGGGTGAACCAGGCCGATACCATGACCCTGAAGGTAGAGGCGGCGTCCCCGTCGGCCGACCTCGAGAAGGCGATGACGGACACGATCCGTACCGTCTGCAAGGTCGGCGGCAAGGTCGAGTTCGCCAAGCCGGGGACCTTGCCCAACGACGGCAAGGTCATCGACGACGTCAGAAAGTATACGTGAGGGCGCGATGGAACTGGGACTGGGTGGCAAGCACGCGCTGGTGACCGGCTCGACCGCCGGCATCGGCTATGCCCTCGCCAAGGGCCTCGCGGCCGAGGGCGCCAGTGTCGTCATCAGCGGCCGCACCGAGGCCAATGTCGAGGCGGCCCTCAAACGCCTGCGCGCTTCCGTGCCCGACGCCAAGGTGACCGGCATCGCGGCGGACTGCGCCACGGCCGACGGCGCCGCCGCGGTGTTCGAGCGCGTGCCCGAGCTCGACGTGCTGGTGAACAATCTCGGCATCTATGGACGCAAGCCCGCCTTCGAGATCGACGATGGCGAATGGCGGCGCTTTTTCGAGACGAATGTCATGAGCGGCATCCGCTTCACCCGTCATTATGCGCCGGGCATGGCTAGGCGCGGTTGGGGCCGCGTCCTCTTCGTGTCGAGCGAATCGGCGCTCAACATCCCGCCCGAGATGATCCACTACGGCATGACCAAGACCGCCCAGCTCTCGGTCAGTCACGGCTTCGCCATGGAGCTGGCGGGCACGGGCGTGACGGTGAATGCGCTGCTGCCGGGTCCGACGCACACCGAGACCACCGACAGGCTGCGCGCCGAACGGGCCAAGGCGGCCGGCGTGACGGTGGCCGAGATCGAGGCGGCCTTCCTGCGTGACCACAGGCCGACCTCGTTGATCCGCCGCTTCACCAGCGCCGACGAGGTGGCGGCGCTGGGGGTCTATCTCTGCAGCGAGGCGGCGTCGGGCACCTCGGGCGCCGCCATGCGTGTCGACGGCGGCGTGGTCAACCAGATCATGTGAAAATGACCCGCTTAGTCCCTTGGCCGCACTGGCAAATCCGCCACAATTCCCGTATCTAGTCGCTGTGCGGCTGCCCCCGAGTCGCCGGGCTTTTCCGGCGGTTTCGCCTCCCCTCTCACGGGGTCCGCGCCAAGGAGGACTATCTTGAAGAGACGCACTTTCGTCTCCGGTACGGCCGCACTTGCTGCCGCGAGCGTTGTTTCGCCGGTCTCGGCCGCGACCATCAAGCCCTATAGCTGGGACCTCAACCCGCCGACCGACACACGCGACAATTTCATCGCCTGGGGCAAGGCCCGCGGCGAGGATCCCGTGTTCCTCGGCCAGCGCTGGGACCGTTTCCAGGCGCTGCTGAAGAACAAGGACATCTGGGGTGCGACCACCATCCGCGCCTTCCTCCTGACGCCGCGTGAAGAATTCGCCTCGGTCAACCCGGCGATCTACAAGCGCGCCTACGAGCACAACTTCCTCGATATCGGCTACGGCGTGACGATGTCCGGCCCCCATCTGCAGGGCCGCATGACCAACGTCATCGACGTGAAGCGTGGCGAGAAGGTGCTGGAGATCGGCACCGGCTCGGGCGTGCAGTCGGCCTACATCGCCAACCTCACCGAGAATGCCTACACGATCGAGATCATCGCGCCGCTCGCCCAGCGCACCAAAGCGCTCTACGACAAGCTGATCGACAAGGGCTACACCGAGTACAAGCACATCAAGACCAAGAACGCCGACGGCTACTATGGCTGGGAAGAGGCGGCGCCCTTCGACAAGATCATCGTGACCTGCGGCATCGATCACGTGCCGCCGCCGCTCCTGCAGCAGCTCAAGACCGGCGGCCTGATGGTGATCCCGGTCGGCCCGCCGGGTGCCCAGCGCGTGCTCAAGGTTTCCAAGACCCAGGGCGCCGACGGCTCCATCACGACGAGCCGCGAGGACATCTACGGCGGCAAGATCGTGCCGTTCGTGCCCTTCACCAAGCTCGAGGGCGACAAGATCGCCGGCACCCACAACCGCTGACGCCGACACTGTAGAGACGGGGCTGCGCGCCATGAACGCGCAGCCCCGATCGGCCGCAACGACGGCCCAACAACAACGGAGCCTCCCCCTTTGACCGTCTCCGTCGATCTCGACAATCGTCCGTCGCTTTCCTTCTATCTCTCCGTAGGCCTGGTCGCCGGCAGCATCATCGCGCTGCAGATCGGCATCATGCGGGTCTTCTCGGTCGGCAGCTGGGCCCATTTCGGCTCGCTGGTCGTGAGCCTCGCCATGTTCGGCTTCGGCCTCACCAGCGCCGTCATGTGTGTCGGCAAGGGCTGGTTCGAGCGGCACTGGGAGGGCGCGGTCAAGGGTGCACTGCTGGCCTTCGGGCCGCTGATGGTGGTGTGCAACCTCGCCGCCCAGCAGGTGCCGTTCAACGCCATCTTCCTGATCTCCGACCCGATGCAGAAGTGGCGGCTGCTCGCCAACTTCGTGCTCTACTTCATGCCGTTCCTGGCGGGCGCCCTCTATCTCGGCGTCGTCTTCCTGAAGGCGCAGAAGACCTTCAATCGCGTCTACTTCGCCGACCTCGTGGGCTCGGGCCTGTGCGGGCTGTCCGTGCTGCTCGCCATGTACTTCTTCAAGCCCGACGATCTCATCATGGCGCCGCTGCTGCTGTGGCTGGCCGGTGGTGTTCTATGGTTCGTGGCGATGGGCGATCGGCGCGGCATTGCGCTTATCGTGGGCGTTGCGGTGCTGTCGGCGATCGTGCACTACGCGGCGCCGCCGCTCCTCGGCATCCCCAAGCTCGCGGTGTCCGACTACAAGGGCGTGTCCTACGCTCGCAAGTTCCCCGACGCCCAGCGCACCTATGAGCACGCCTCGCCGTTCGGCTATCTCGAAGTCTATTCCAGCTCCTATCTGCACTTTGCGCCGGGCCAGTCCGACAACGCGGCCTTCAATGTCCCGAAGATGCCGGCCAACGCCTATCTCGGCCTCTACATCGACTCCGAGGGGCCGTCGGGCATCATAAAAGATCTGCCGGCCGACGAGACGCCGTATTTCAGATATCTGCCGATGTTCTACCCGTACCTGCTGAAGAAGGACCCCAACACCTTCGTCGTGCAGTTCGGCGGCGGCATTTCTACTGCGGTGGCGCTGAAGTCGGGCTCGAAGCACGTGACGGTCGCGGAAGGCAATCCGGCGCTGCTGACGGCATTCCGCGAGGACAAGGGCCTCAGGGCCTTCACCGGTGACGTGCTGCACAACCCCAAGGTCACCGTCATCGACTACGACGGCCGCCTCTATGTCGCCGGCACCAGGAATCGCTACGACATCATCGACCTGTCGCTGGCCGATTCGGCCGGCCTCTCGAGCCCGGGCGGCTTCTCGATCGTCGAGAAGTATTCCTATACGCGCGAGGCCATGAGCGCCTACATGCGCGCGCTCACGCCGTCGGGCATCCTTTCGGTCACGCTGTGGAACAAGGAAGAGCCGCCCAAGTCGGTGCTCAAGCTCTATGCCACGATGGCGGCGGCGGCGCGTGACGTGGATGGCGGCAAGGACATCGCCCAGAAGTTCTACGTCGTCTCGTCCTACCTCTCGACCGCAACCGTGCTCTACAAGCGCGACGGTTTTTCACCCAAGGAAGTGGCTGAGCTCAACGCCCACACCAAGGCGATGTCGTTCGACGAGATCTACTATCCCGGCTTCAAGGTCGATACCTCCGACTTGCAGCAGATCCTCTCGGATTATCGCGACCAGTTCTTCTTCGCGGGTGAGCAGGCCGATCCGACGGCGCCCTCCGAAAAAGAACCCAACGACAAACCGCCCCCGGGAATGACAGGGGCCGCTCCGGCCGAGGTGAAGGCGGACGACACGCCGCCGACCGCGAAGGTGCCCGCCACCGTGCTCGGCCGGCTGGCCTGGCACTATCTGATCAACGGCGGCTGGCAGAAGGAAGTGGCGGACAACTATGTCTTCGACACCCGCCTCCTGACCAACCACCAGCCGTACTTCGCTGCCTACATCAAGGTCGGCGACCTGCTGAAGTTCACCGACCGGCTCGAGCTGGTGCAGGACGAGTGGGGCTACCTGCTGCTGTGGGCGACGCTGGGCATCGCCACGGTCTTCGCGCTCACCCTCGTGCTGCTCCCCGTGGTCTTCGGCTGGCGCACCATCTTCAGCCGCTATCCCGGCAAGGCCGGCACGATGCTCTATTTCCTCTGCCTTGGCCTCGGCTACATCATCGTCGAGGTCGGCATGATCTCGCACTTCATCCTGGCGCTCTCCAACGCCACGGTCTCGGCCTCGGTGCTGATCACCGGCATGCTGGTGTTCTCGGGCTGCGGCAGCTTCTTCTCGGAACGCTATCTCGACCGGGCGCGCACTTTCATGCCCAAGGTCTTCCTCGCCATCTTCGCGATCCTGGCGCTTTACGCCTTCACCATCGACTACGCGCTCGACTGGATCGGCACCTTGCCCTATGCGCTCCGCATCGCGCTCTGCATGTTGCTGCTGTTTCCGCCGGCCTTCCTGATGGGCTTCCCGATGCCCACGGCGATGACCACGCTCGGCCGCCTCGGCAAGGACCACATGTTCCTGTGGGCCTGGGGCATCAACGGCTGCTTCTCGGTGATCGGCGCCGCCCTGGTGCCGATCGTGGCGACCAGCTTTGGCCTGCCGGCCGTCGTGCTGGTGGGCGCCTTTGCCTACCTGATCGCCTTGCCTGCCTTCTTCTCCGTGCTGATGCCGCTCCAGCCCCAGGCAACGGGAGCAGGGCGGCCCGCCGTCGCGTGAAGCGGCGGGCGCTGCTGCTGGGGGCCTTGTTGATGCCGACCGCTGCGCACGCCCAGAGCAAGAAGCCCGGCAAACGCCAACCCGCAAGACAGGCGGCAAAGAAGCCACCGCCGCCTCCGCCGCCGCCAAAGGAGGCCAAGACCCAGCTCGTGGCGTTCGACGCCTCGGCCTTCCCCTACCGCGGCTTCATTCCCGGCAGCAACAAGCCCTTCCTCGACGCCCGCGACGGCAAGCGGCGCGGCCACACGAGCCTGCGCGGCGACGTCTACTGGGAGGATCCGACCTACAGCGATCGCCGCTCGTTGCTCTATTTGCCGCCGGGTTTCGATCCGGCGCGGCCGGTCCTGATCGTGCTCTATCTCCACGGCCAGGGCGCCACCCTGGAGCGCGACGTTATGGTGCGCCAGGCCGTGCCGCGGCAGGTGGCCGAGTCGGGCTTGAACATCGCCCTGGTGGCGCCGCAGCTCGCCCTCGATGCCGGTGATTCCAGCGCCGGCAATTTCTGGCGCGGCGGTCACTTCGCGAGGTACATCGACGAGGCGGCCGAACGTCTGATGCGACTCTACGGCCACCGCAGCGCCGGCCGCGGGTTCAACCTCGCGCCTGTGGTGATCGTGGCCTACAGCGGCGGCTATCTCTCCGCCGCCTATGCGCTGGAGCGCGGTGGCGCCAACCACCGCATCAAGGGTGTCATCCTGATGGACGCGCTCTATGGCGATGAGGACAAGTTCGCCACCTGGTTCGCGGCGCGCCGGCGCCAGGCGTTTCTGCTCAGCGCCTATACCGATTCCACCAAGGAAGAGAACGCCATGCTCCAGGGCCTGCTCGCCAAGAAGCGCATCCCCTTCACGCGCAGCCCGCCCCGGACGCTGTCGTCCGGGACGGCGGCCTTCGTCGCCACCGGCGGGCTCGACATGCATGGCGATTTTGTTACGCGCGCGTGGCAGCCCGACCCGCTGGAAAAAGCGCTGGCCTCGATTCCCGGCTACGGCCCGGCTCGTGCTAAAAGGGGCGCATGAGCGATGCCCTCCGCCAGGAACTTCTGGACATCTTCGTCGGCCGCGCCACGCGCCGTTACGGCTTGAGCGCGATCAACCAGCTCCAGCACGCGCTGCAGGCCGCGGCGCTGGCCGAGGCCGATGACGCGCCGCCGGCCACCGTGCTGGCCTCGCTGCTGCACGATGTCGGTCACATGATCCATCACCTGGGCGAGGATCCCGCCGCCCGCGGCCTCGATGATGTCCACGAGGAGCTGGGCGCCAAATGGCTGGCCGAGCGCTTTGGGCCGGACGTCAGCGAACCGGTTCGCCTCCATGTCGCGGCCAAGCGTTACCTCTGCGCCGTCGAGCCCGATTACTTTGGCAAGCTCTCGCCCGATTCGGTGCGTAGCCTTGGCCTGCAGGGCGGCCCGATGTCGGCCGACGAAATCGAAACTTTCAGGCGCCATCCGCAGCACGCCGAGGCCGTGCGGCTCAGGCGCTACGACGAAGAGGCCAAGGATCCCAACGCCCGCACGCCCGACTTCGACCACTTCCTGCGCCACGTCGCTGTCTGCCGTCGCGCCTGAGGTCACAATGATTTCCTGCAAAGAAGTCGAGGCCGCGTGGGGCCTCATCCGCCCACATGTGCGCCGCACGCCCTCGATCGAGCTCGCAGCCGGATCGCTCGGCATCGCGGCACCGCTGGCGCTCAAACTTGAATCGCTGCAGCTCAGCGGCTCGTTCAAGGGCCGCGGCGCCTTCCACAAGTTGCTGGCCTCCAAGGTACCGGCTGCCGGCATCGTGGCGGCCTCGGGCGGCAATCATGGTGCGGCGGCGGCCTATGCCGCCCGTGCGCTTGGCCACAAGGCCGAGATCTTCGTGCCGACCATCGCCTCGCCCGCCAAGGTGGCGCGGCTCAGAACCTACGGCGCGGTCGTCCATCAGATCGGCGCTGTCTATGCCGAGGCCCGCGCCGCGTCGGAAAAGCGCGCGGCCGAGACCGGCGCGCTGATCGTGCCGGCCTATGAAGACCCGGTGGTGTTTGCCGGCGCCGGCAGCGTCGCGCTGGAATTCGCCGAGCAGGCCAAGTTCGACACGCTGCTGGTGGCGGTGGGCGGCGGCGGCCTGATCGCCGGTTGCGCCGCGGCCATCGGTGCCGCGACAAAGATCGTGGCCGTCGAGACCGACGGCACGTCGACCCTGCACGAGGCGCTGAAGGCGGGCCGGCCGGTCGAGGTGAAAATCTCCGGCATCGCCGCCGACGCGCTGGGCGCCAGCCGCATCGGCACGCCCAATTTCGAGATCGCGCAAAAGCTGGTGCGTGAGTCGGTGCTCGTCAGCGACGAGGCCGTCCGCGCGGCGCAGCGCGCGCTATGGGAAGAGTTGCGCGTCGTGGCCGAGCCGGCTGGCGCCACCGGCCTCGCTGCGCTGATGGCCGGCGCCTACAAGCCGGCGGCGGGCGAGCGGGTGGCCACCCTGGTGTGCGGCGCCAATACCGATCCCGGGTCGGTAGCGTAACGGCGGATGAGCGGAAACCTGACTCAGAATCAGGTCGGATGATCCAAAAGCGCTTTTCGGCATCAGCAATGATCGCGCCGGGGCTGTCCCACGTGACCCTTGTGGCGATATATTCAATAGGATATAACGAACGGACTTCGGCCGGGTAATGTCGTGCAATCCCACGAAGGACGCACCCAGGCCTTCCGAAGGGTCATCCCTTGGCGACACCAGCAACCTCCGACTACATCCGTGGCTCGCTTTACGGCATTGCGGCCGTAGGCATCTGGGCATCATGGATCGTGGCGGTGCGGCTTGGGATCAGGACGAGCCTCAAGCCCTGGGACATCACGGCCATTCGTTTCGCTGTCGCTGGGTTGATCCTGCTGCCGTATCTGCTGAAGAAGGGGCTTGCCGCCGACCGCCTGGGGTGGGCGGGACTGGCCGCGATCATGCTGGGCGGTGGGGCGCCGATGGTGTTGGTTGCCTACGGCGGTCTGCTGTTCGCGCCCTCAGCCCATGCAGCATCTCTCTATACCGCCCTCATACCCCTGTATGTCGCGGTCCTGGCCGCTGTCGTGCTTGGCGAGGCCTTCACCGTTGCCAAGCGGATCGGGCTCGTCCTGATCGTTGCTGGTGTCCTCGCCATCGTCTGGGGCGCAGGCGGCACGATCGGATCGCTGCAGAACATCGGCCACGCCATGTTCATCGCTGCCGGCATGTTGTGGGCGGGCTATGTCGTGGCCCTGCGGAAAGCAAGACTGGATGGGCTTCACGCTGCCGCCATTGCCGCAGTCGGGTCATTGATCATTTACGTGCCAGCGTACGCCATCATTTTCGGGACCAGTCTGTTCGACGCGCCTTGGCATGACCTTGCTTTGCAGGCATTTGTTCATGGACTTCTGGTGGCCGTGATTTCGTTCTTTTGCATCGGTCGCGCGGTCAGCATTCTTGGCGCATCGAACGGCTCTGCATTCGCGGCCCTGGCTCCCGCGATAACCGCGATCCTGGCCATTCCGATCCTCGGCGAATGGCCAGCGACGAGCGACTGGGTCGCCATGCTTCTGATTTCCGGCGGTGTCTACATTGCAAGTGGAGCCCCGCTCCCGGGCCGACGGGCCGGACAGGTTTCGCCCAGCTGAAGGAACGGCTCAGCCCGGAGATCGAGGAAGCCGCTTTATGATCTCGCCTCGTTTCATTGCGTCGCTGCGGAGAGCCAGCCGGTGTAATGCATGACACAGATCTGGCAGCATGTTTGACCGCAGGCTGGCCCGAAGGAATTTTGGAGGATCCACGTCATGAAGTTCGGCGCGTCGATGTTCTTCACCGACTATTCAATGGGCGCGGCGGAGCTCGCGGTGGCGCTGGAGGAGCGCGGCTTCGACATCGTCTGGGCACCCGAGCATTCGCATATCCCATTGTCGCGCAAGTCCGACTTCATCATGGGCGGTGATTTGCCGAAGCGGTACTACGATGTCATGGACCCGTTCGTGACCTTGACTGCCGCCGCCTTGGCGACGAAGACGCTGAAGGTCGGCACCGGCGTCTGCCTGGTCGCCCAGCGCGATCCGATCCAGACCGCCAAGCTGGTCGCGTCGATCGACCATGTTTCGGGCGGACGCTTCGTTTTCGGGGTCGGCAACGGCTGGAACCGCGACGAAATGGAGAACCACGGCACCGACTTCGCCACTCGCCATAAACGCGCGCGCGAGAATATCGAGGCGATGAAGGAAATCTGGACCAAGCCGAAGGCGGAATATCACGGCGACTTCGTGAAGTTCGATCCCATGATGGCCTGGCCCAAGCCGGTGCAGAAACCGCACCCGCCGATCCTGGTGGGTGGCGCCTTTCCCTATTCGGCGCGCCGCGCGATCCGCTATGGCGACGGCTGGATGCCGCAGGTGACAGACAAGAGCCCCACGCCGCTGATCGAGCTGATCCCCCGGTTCCGCCAGATGTGTGCCGAAGGCGGCCGTGACCCGGACACAATGGATATCTCGATCGGCGGCCAGTCGCCGGACGCCGACCTGATCAAGCGTTACCGCGATGCCGGCATCAACCGCGTGTCCGTCAGCCTGCCATCCGAGAAGGCCGACACGATTCTGCCCGTGCTGGATCAGTGGGTGAGGGTGATGCGGGTTGTGAACGGATAGTGCGACTCGGTGCAAGGGGCGATGTGGGCGGCAGAGAGAGTCGATGTCTCTGGTCGTGCGGCCGCAAGCCAGCCGCCGAGTTGCGCTGGCCTCCTGCTGCAGAGCGCTAGGGTTTATAGCGCGTCAAGCCGATCCCACAGGCGATCAGGCCGGCCGATACGAAGCGCCAGACGCAAAAACCTTCTTTCAGAATGAAAGTCGAGATCAGAGCCGCAAAGAGGACGCTGGTCTCGCGCAGCGCAGATACCATTCCAAGCGGCGCATGGGCCAAAGCCCATATGACGATCCAGTAGGCGCCGATCTGCATTCCACCCGCAAGCATCGCCGGCGCAAGGTTCGTCCTGGCCACGCGCTTTGTGGCTCCGGCCTTCCAGATCGATGCGATCAGAAACGTCAGGACGCCGTCGCCGATCGTCAAACAGACCGCAAAGCCAATGACCGATCCGGCCTGCCTTGCGCCAAAACCATCAATCAAGGTGTAGGAGGCGATGCAGACACCCGTTCCGAGCGCAAAGAAAACCGCACGCGGATTCTGCTTAAGCCCCGTCCGCCGGTCGAAGGCGAGTGCCATGACGCCGGCCGAAAGAAAGACCACCCCCAACAACGGGATTGGACCAAGGATCTCTCCAGCAAAGAAAGCTGCTCCCAAAGCGACGAGGAGCGGCGCGGAGCCGCGGGCGATCGGGTAGACCTGTCCAAGATCACCGTAGTCATATGCCACCGGAAGAACGAAGTGATAGCCGGTGTGAACCAGGATCGCCAAAGCCAGCAGGGGCCAGCTCGCGGGATCGGGCAGGTCTACGAAGGGCAGTGTCAGCAGCGAGATCAAACTGCCGGACAACGTCACAACGGCCATGACTGCGATACGATCTCCGCTGACCTTGACGACGGCGTTCCAGCCTGCGTTGAGCAAGGCAGCCAGCAATACGAGAAGCGTAATTTCAGTACTCATTGCTTCCTCTGCGGATGAGGCGCCGCCTCAGATCGAGCTCCTCAGCGGCAGGGAGAGCATCGACCAGTACGGCAGGACCAGCAGAACCACGACGATGGTGAGGGCAAGCATGCCGAGGCCCAGCCGGCGGACGTCCGCCGAGCTGAAGTACCCGGCCTCATAGGCGAGCAGGTTCGCCGCCGTCTGGACGGGATAGAGGATCACGGCATCCACCGTGAGCGTCACCACCAGCCCGCAAAGTACCGGATTGAGATGCGCCGCCTCCGCGATGGTGACGGCGATGGGAATCAGAAGAGCCAGGCAGGCGGCGAGGTTGGTGATGGCGAGATGGACGGTGGCGACCGCGATGACGAGCAGGACGAGGACGGCGATGGGCACCGTCGCGACCGCCTCGAGGTGGCCGACCGCCAGGTTGCCGAGCCAGGCGGCAGCCCCGCTGTCGGTCATGGCGCGCGCGAGGGAGATCGAGGCGCCCACGGTGAGGATGAGTCCCCACGAGAGCTTGCTTTCGAAGGTCTTCCAGTTGATCACGCCCAACGACGGCGAGAGGAGGACGACTGCCGCCATGAGCGCCGGGATCGCAGGCGAAAGGCGATGCCAGGAGTCGGTGAGCCACAGGAGCGCAGTGATGGCCAACACGATCAACGTGCGCCTCTCCGGTGTCGAGAAAGGTGCTGCGGCAGGCGGCGGCTCTACTGGATGTGCGGGGGGACGTGCGGGCTCAAACTCGCCCACCATGAAGCGAAGGTAGAGGCCGCCCAGAAAGATCAATGCGTAGTACGGCACGGCCATGAGGCTGAACCAGTGCAGCCACGAAAAACCGCCAAGCAGGGTCGCCGCCGCGATGGACGCGATGCCGCCGGTCAGCAGCGCCGAAGAGGCGAGCGGGTTCAGCATGCCGAGCGCCAGCATCAGCGCACGCCCTGTCCGCCCATCCCGAGGGACCTCCATGCGGTCGAGGGCCTCGCGGTAAGCCGGGATCATGATGGCGTTGCGCGTGATCGCCGACGGCACCAGGAAGGCGAGCGCCGGCAACGAGACGATCATCTGGATATAGAGCCGCGAGGGATTCCCGCGCGCACTCAGCGCCAGGAAACGCGCCGCGCGCTGCGCCAGGCCGCTGGCCTCGACGGCGGCGCCGATCGCGGACACACCGATCAGAAAGAATGTCACCTCGGAGGTGAAGCCGTGCACGGCATCGCCGAGCTTCATGCCGGGATTGAGCGCCAGCAGGACGATCACGATCAGCGCCGTGACGCCGATCGGCACGGCCTCGAAGATCCAGAGGATCATGCCGGCGATTGCGACGCCCATCGCGGCCTGGCTCGCCTCGGTCAGTCCGGCCATGGGAGGGGTCAGTCGCGCGGCGGCGTAGGCCAGCAAGGCCAGCGTCAGGCACAGCTCGTTTCGTGCCTTCACGGTCATGCCGGGCTCGTCACTTGATAGAGGCAGTCGCCGCGATGTGCCCATCCCGGAAAGCGCCGGCAGAGCACCATGCCGGCGCGCTCGAACGTCACGACCGCTTCGGCCCGCCACGGCGTGCTGGGAAAGTGGATGGCGCCCGCCGGCTGGCCGGCCTCGACGGTCTGCTGCAACCGGGCGAAGGGCTCGAACAGCCCGTCCTCCAGGCAATAGACATAGTTGGCCGGACCCTCGATGGCGAAGGGTTGGACTTCTGTCGCCGGTGTATCCGCGCTGTCGTCGGGCATCACGCCGAGCTGGGCGAGCACACGGCGAATGCCCGCTTCGGCGAGGCGAACGAGATCGTGCGACACGGTTCCACCGCCGCCCAGCTCGACGTTCATGTAGTCGACGCCCTGCCGCTCGGCGGCGGCCGACAGGGTGCGCGGCTCACCCTGCAGCGGACGAACCAATCCGCCATAGGGCGCGCCGAAGGCTTTGATCATCGCCAAGGTGCGCGCCCGCCGGTCGGGATCGCTCGGCCGCCGCGCATGGGCGTGCGCGACATACTCGAGCGAGCTGCCGCCGGAGTGGAGGTCGAGGCACACCTGGCTTTGTTTCAGCAACACGCTTTCGATGTAGTCGGCGATCATCTCGGTCGGCGTGCCGTTTTCGTTGCCGGGGAAGGCGCGGTTGAGATTGCCGCCATCGATCGGCGAGACGCGGCGGCCGGCCATGACGGCGGGAAAGTTCGCGGCCGGCAGGACGATCAATCGGCCTTTCAGCCGTGACGGATCAAGGGACCGCACCAGACGCATCAGCGCGATCTGGCCCTCGTACTCGTCGCCGTGGTTGCCACCGATCAGCAGGACCGTGGGGCCCGAGCCGTGCGCCGCGACCACAATGGGGATGGGAATCCAGCCATAGGCCGATTCATGCGTGGAGTGCGGCAGTTTCAGGAATCCGTGCTGCACGCCCGGTCCGTCGAGATCGATGGTGGCCGCAATGCGCGTCATGACCCCGTGACCTGCGCAAAAGCCCAGTCGAGCCAGGGAAACAGAAGACGGAGATCGCCGGTCTCTATCGTGGCACCCGCCCAGATCCTGAGGCCCGGCGGGGCGTGACGGTAGGCATCGATGTCGTAGGCGACGCCCTCGGCTTCGAGCAACGTCGCGAGTCTCTTGGGGACCGCCGGATCGGCGACCTTGAGACATACCGAGGTGCAGGAGCGCGTGGCTGCGTCCTCGGCGAGAAAACTCGCCCACGACGAGCCTGCGACCCAGGCCTCGATCGCCTCGAAGTTGGCTTCGCTGCGCGCGATCAGCGCCGGCAGGCCGCCGATGTGCTCCGCCCATTTCAGGGCATCGAGATGATCCTCGACGGCCAGCATCGACGGCGTGTTTATCGTCTCGCCGCGGAAGACGCCTTCGACCAGGGCGCCGTCCTGCACGAGGCGGAAGATCTTGGGCATCGGCCAGGCCGGCGTGTGGCCTTGCAGACGCTCGACGGCACGCGGGCTGAGCACCACCATGCCGTGCTGGGCCTCGCCGCCCAGCGCCTTCTGCCACGACCAGGTCGCGACATCGAGTTTTGGCCACGGCAGGTCCATGGCGAAGGCGGCCGAGGTGGCGTCGCAGAGCGTGAGGCCGCTGCGGTCCTCGGCGATCCAGTCGCCATCGGGCACGCGCACGCCCGAGGTCGTGCCGTTCCAGGTGAAGACGATGTCGCGATCGGGCGCGGCTCGGCCGAGGTCGGGCAGCCGTCCGTAGAGCGCCTCGAAGGTCCTGACGTCGTCGAGCTTGAGCTGGCCCGCGATGTCGGCGATCCAGGTCTCGCCAAAACTCTCCCAGGCGAACACGTCGACGCCGCGTGGCCCCAGCAGCGACCACAGCGCCAGCTCGAAGGCGCCGGTATCGGAGGCCGGCACGATGCCGACCCGATAGTCAGCCGGGATGCCGAGTACCGCGCGTGATCGATCGATCAGTTCGGCGAGCCGGGCCTTGCCCTCGGTCGAGCGGTGCGATCGGCCCAGCGCCGCGCCCGCCAGACCATCGAGCGTCCAGCCCGGCCGCTTGGCGCAGGGGCCGGAGGAGAAGCAGGGGTTGCCGGGTCGAAGAACGGGGCGCGTCATTTCCCTCACAGGTGAGCAGGGCCCCAGTCGCACGACAAACCATCAAAACTCACCTAATCTGTGAGGAATAATCACAGAGATGATCACGATGTCCCGCCGCCTGCCGCCCTTGAAAACGCTGCCGTCGTTCGAGGTGGCTGCGCGGCACCTGAGCTTCAGCGCCGCCGCGGCCGAGCTGCACCTGACCCACGGTGCGATCAGCCGTCAGATGAAATCCCTCGAGGACCACCTCGGCGTCCGCGTCTTCCGCCGCCTCGGCCGTGGCCTCGAGCTCACCGCGGCAGGCGCCGCGCTGCTGCCGGCGGTGCGCACCGCGCTCGATGTCGTCGAGGCGGGCGCGCTACAGGTCTCGGGCGCCAGCCGCTCGGGCGCACTGGTGGTGTCGTGCCTGCCCACCTTCCTGATGCGCTGGTTGATCCCCAGACTCTACGACTTCAAGGCGCGCCATCCCGGCATCGACGTCCGCCTCTCCGCCTCCTCGGCGCCGGTCTCTTTCGAGCGCGATGGCATCGACGTCGCGATCAGGCTCGGCGCTGGCGGGCCGTGGCCCAAAGGCGTCGAGGCGCTGCCCTTCCTCGAAGAGGAGATCGGCCCGGTGTGCAGCCCCGAGCTGTCAGGTCGGCGCAAGTTGAAGGCGCCTGCGGACCTCAGGCAGCACGCGCTACTTCACACCGACACGCGGCCGGAAGCCTGGGCCGATTGGGCGGCGCGCCGCGGCGTTGTCGGCCTCGCGTTGGAACCGACGACTGGCACGCGCTTCGAGCATTTCTATTTCATGCTGGAGGCGGCGGTGAGCGGCCTCGGCGTCGCGATGGCGCCCCGGCCTTTGGTGGCCGAGGACCTGAAGCTCGGCCGGCTGGTGGCGCCGCTGGGCTTCGTGCCCAGCGGCCGGCGCTATCATCTGGTCTATCCTGGGGAAGTCGCTGACTCATCGAAGGTGCGAACGTTCCGCGCCTGGATTGCGCGGGTGGCGGCACTTCCCGTGCCCCGTCCCCGGCCCGCGCGTGATCGGCGCGGGGGAGGCCCCGAATGACCTTGCTGGCACTGCAAGCACCCGCAGCTCGAATAGTTGATATTGCACTTGCAGATTGAGCAGGTTTCTGCTAGATTTTTTGCTAGAGTGGGAAACCACGTCGCGAAGCCCGGCGGAGAAATCCGCCGGGCTTTGTCTTATCCGGCAAGACCTGACCGCGGCCGCCCGCGGGATCGCGCAATGCGCTGGTGCAGCCGCCACGGCTCCTCAGTCGTGGACAGCCCCAAGAACGGCCCCCGTCCCAACCGCGCGCCAGATAACGCCGCCGGAACAGACACTTAACGACACCCTGAAAACAGGGTGCATCGGGGCCTGTGTGAACGAAGCGATCGCGAGGTGCGTAAAAGCCTGTCGAACAGGGCTTATCTCTGGATTGTGGACAGTGTCCCGGACAACACGCGTTACATTCAGGTGTCCACAAATAACGGGCGAAAAGCCCGCCGTTTTTGGCTTTCCGGCGTGCGGAGAGCGGAAAAAGTATCCGAGCAACTTTACCGCAGCTTGCCGACGCACCACCCAACCAGGCCGCCCTTCGGGCGGCCTTTTTCTTTGGAGAGAACCATGTGCCAGTTTCAGAATCTGCGGTCTTTGATCGACGCAGGGCCAGTTCTGCCGCCGCCCGCAGAAGGAGCACGGGCGCTCTATCCAAGTCTGGGCACGAACGAGCCTGGGCCGGCGCCGCTGCCGTCCGTCGTTCCGTTGCAATGGTCCGACATTGGCACCGCCCTCGGGCAGCCGAAATCGAACCCCTCCTTCGGGCCGGCACTCCCACCAGATCGAGGCGGCGGGCCGGAAGCCTCGCTGCCTTCCTCTCCCGGCCCGATCGGGCAGCGGCCAAAAATCGTCGAAGCCAATGCCGGCCGGGTGCTCGTCGAGATCGCCAAACGCGCAGGCGCGCTTCTGCGACGCGAGGAGCCGACGCCCGTGCCGCCACCACCAGTGCCGGTGCCAGACGCGGGTCGCAAACGAGACGCCTCGCCGTTCACTCCGACCGACCCGCGCGACGTGCCGCCGCGTCCGGTGCCGCCTTCCGCCCCAGCGCCCGAGCCGCCGCGTCTGCCACCTACGCCGGACAAGCCACCTGAGCTCCCGAAGAACGAAGGGTTCGTTCCGCCCGACCTCAAGGGCATCCTGAAGCCGATCGCAGGCGGCGACTTCACCATCCCGCCGGGTGGACCGATTACGTTTCCTGGCAAAGTGCCCGACAATGTCCCGGGCATTCTCGTCCTCGCGATCGAGATGCTCCATGGCGAGCAGAAGGACGGGGCGATCGGCAAGATCGGCCATGTCGAAGAGGCCGATCTCGCGGCAGCGGACCCGATGTATGGCAGGTTCAAAAAAGTCGCCGAGAGGGCGGCGGAGATCGTCGGGGCCGGCAAGGGGCCGGAACGCGGGAAACGCATCCATGCCGAAGTCCAAAGGCTCATCAAGGAGGGATTTACCGAGGAGGAGCGCAAACACATCCACGTCGAGTTCACGGCAGGAGAGAAGAAGAATGACGATCCGCACTACAGCCAAAAGGGAAGGCCGCGCATCGACATCTACCGCCGGATCGGAGACGACGAGGCGCGCCTCTATGAAGTGAAGACCGGATCGGCGCGCGAAAAGGAAGCAAGAATCTATCGCCTTTTCAACGACACGTTCTTCGGCAAGATCAAGCGGGCGACCGTTACGGAGATCTGGGTGCCATGACGATAGCTGCCGACATCAAGCGAGCCACCGCGGAGTTGCGCGAGCGCGATCCGCGGTGGTTTGTCTTCAAGCGCCTGATCTTGATACGACCGATTACACACTGGATACATGGCGTCTACCTGCGGCCATCAAATTGGACCAAAGGTGGCTTCTATTTGCATCCGGTCGCGAGGATACTGGCCGTTCCAGCCAGAAAGCGCTCAGTGCCGATGTCCGGCTGGAACGTGAGCGTGCCCGATAGTCACGATGCGTCCTCGTGGAACCTCGCATGGCCAAAGTGCGGCGAAGTGCTTGCGGATGTCGTGCTGAACAAGCTGCTTCCTGAGATTGAGGCCACGAAAACGCCTGACGGCATGTCGAGCTATCTCAAGCGCTCGGCGTTCACCTCTACGATCGCAGAGCATGGAGCTTTCAGTTACGCCCTGGTGGGACGTCGTGCAGAGGCCCTTGAGCTTGCACGAAGCATTGTTCCTCCCGGAACTTTCGGATGGGACGATGAAAAATCGCGTCAAAACTGCGAGCGACTGATGCAGGTTCTCAAAAGGGGACAGGGTGCCACGAACGGTGCCTTTCGACGACTGGAAAGGCTCTCCGCTCGTAATTTCGGCGTCAGCAAATGGTGGCGCTGGGAACCGCTTGTGGATGTCTAGTGCGTGACTTCGGTCACCACGGCGCGGTTGGCGACGCCGGCGCTGTTGGTCGAGTCGAAGCGGATGGCGTACTTGTCGGCGGGCGAGATCCACCAGCGCGAGACCGAGCGCTCGCCCTTGTCGCCCTGCTCGTTCATCTCGATCACGAAGGTGTCGATCATGGCGCGGCCGGGGCCGGGGCGCTTCTCGGCCAGCGGCACCGAGAGGATGTAGTTCCAGGTGCGGCCGCCGGTGCTGTAGCGTGCCTCGATCTTCTTGCCGACTTCCAGCGGCCACAGCCGCTCGGGCCGAAGGGCCGCGATGAAGGCCGAGGTGTCGGCGCCGTCGGGCGCCGGGTTGGCGAGGATCAGGCCGCGCACTTTGAAGGGCGCGCCGCCCACCGTGTCCATCTTGCAGTCCATGCCGTCGCGGCCGCGCGAGACGACCTTGGTGCCGCTGTCGAAGGTGAAGGTGGTGCCGACGTCGGGGCAGCCGAACTCCATGGTCTGCGCGGCAGCCATGGCGGAGGGAAGGAGGAGGGCAGCGAGGGCGAACGAAAGCAGGCGCGTTTTCATGTGCCCGATCATAGCCGAACCGGAGGTCAGCCGGCCAACGTCGAGTAGGTCGCGCGGCCGACGGCGACCAGCGCCTTCTGGTCGTTGAAGACGTCGACGTCGACCAGGCCAACGCTCTTGCCGGCGCGGCGCACGCGCGCCGTCGTGGTGAGCGCCGTCTTGATCGCCGGCCGGAGATAATCGACGCGGAAGTTGATGGTCGGCAGGCCGCGGCGGAGCGCCATGATCAGCGCGTAGTCACCGACCGTGTCGATGATCGCGGCGATCGGCCCGCCGTGCCATTGGCCGGTGCCCTTGCCGCGTTCGAACTCCGGCCGCATGACGCAGGTCATGGTGATCTGCTCCCTGGCCGGATCGGCCTCGGTGACTTTCAGGCCGAGGAAGGCGATGAAGGGCGAATTGTCGAGCATCGCCTGCAGCTCGGCCCCGCTCAGGGGCTTCGGGGCGTCGCTCACGGCGCCACCACGATCTTGCCGAACACCTGGCGGTCCTCGATGGCTGCCAAGGCCTCGCGGGCCTCTTCGAGCTTGTAAATCTTGTCGACCAGCACCTTGAGTTTGCCCTGCTGGACCATCTCCAGGAGCGTCACGATGTCGGAGCGCGCCCAGCCGTTGGAACCCAGCACCTTCAGCTCGAAGGTCCAGATGAAGCGGATGTCCTCCTGCGGGTCATAGCCCGCGGTGGCGCCGCAGGTCAGCAGGCGGCCGCCCACCTTCAGGCACTTCATCGACTTCACCCAGGTCTCGCCGCCGGTGTAGTTCACCACCACATCGACGCCCTGGTCGGTGCCGGCGCCGCGCCGCGTCGGCTTGCCGTACATCGCGAAGACTTCCTTCATGAAATCCTTCTCGACATAGTTGATGGTCTTGTCGGCGCCGAGCTCGGCCAGGCGCTTGGCCTTGGCGTCGGTGCCGGCGCAGGCGATGACCTCGGCGCCGGCGATCTTGGCGAGCTGCACGCAGCACACGCCGACGCCGCCCGAAGCGCCCAGGATCAACACCTTTTCGCCCGCGGCGACATGGCCGTTGGTGCGCATCATGCGCAGCGCCGTGCCGTAGGCGACGGGAAGGGCGGCGGCGTCGGAGAACGACACGCCCTCGGGAATCTTGACGAGCTGGTGGGCGCGGGCGCGGCACAGCTCGGCCAGGCCGCCGTGGATGGTCTCACCCATCAGGCCACCCTCGATGCGATTGATCGGATCGACCAGGACGCGATCGCCCTTGCTCCAGCCGGTGACGCCGGGGCCGACCTCGGCGATCTCGCCCGCGACGTCGAGGCCCATGATGCAGGGCATCGGCACCTTGATGCCGGGCATGCCACGGCGGGTGAAGACGTCGTGGTAATTGAGCGAGGCGGCTTTTACGGCAACGATGACGTCGCCCGCGCCGGGCCTGGGATCGGGAAAATTGGTTTCGAAATTCAGCACGGCGGGGCCGCCATGCTCGCGAACGACTGCGGCTTTCATCTCTGGATTTCTCCTCCCGTTGGGATCTGCCTGGCGAGCACGCGCTTGTCGATCTTGTTGGTGCCGGCGAGCGGCATCTCGTCGACGAAAAAGACGCGGCGCGGGTGCTGGTAGGCGGGTGCGTTGGCCAAGGCGTAGGTCTTGATCGCCTGTTCGTCGACCGCGACGCCGGGTGTCTTGACCACGAAGGCGATCGGCTTGTGGCCCTTCAGCTCGTCGGGAATGGCGATGACGGCCGCCTGGTGGATGCCGGGATGGCGCTCCAGCATCTTCTCGACCTCGCCGGGATAGATGTTCTCGCCGCCGCACACGAACATGTCGTCGACGCGGCCGACGAAATAGAAGAAGCCGTTTTCGTCACGGCGGAACACGTCGCTGGTGCGGTAGTAGCCGTCCGGAGTCAGCGCCTTGGCGGTGACCTCGGGCAGCTTGTGATAATGCGTCATCAGCGCACCGCACTTCATTTGCAGCTCGCCCTCGTCCTGGACTTCCTTGCCGTCGCGGACCAGCCGGAGCTGGACGTCAGGATGCGGATAGCCGGTCGAGAGTTCAGGCTGCGGGATGCCCTTGGGGTGCGGGCCGAACACCACGGGGCCGGCTTCGGTGGTGCCGTAGCCGTTGCTGATCGCCGCCTTTGGGAACGCCGTGCGCACCTGGTCGATCAGCGCCTGGGTGATGGGCGCCGAGCCCATGCGCACAGCCTCGACCGCCGAAAGGTCGCTGCTGGCGAGCAGCTCGCGCTCGCGCAGCAGCATGGCAATCATGGTCGGCACCGAGGTGAGGAATGCCACGCGATGCCTCGCCGCCGCCTCGATGTATCCCCGGGTCGTGAACTGCGGCAGCAGCACGATGGTGTCGCCCTGGTGCAGCGTCGTCTGGCACATGGCCAGCCCATTCATATGATAGAGCGGCGCCGCCACCAGCGAGCGCTGGCCGATCGGCACCGGCCGGCGCACGCGCTGGGCGATCGCCCAGAGATGCGAGTAGTGCGACAACACCACGCCCTTGGGCCGGCCCGTCGATCCTGACGTGTAGAGAAACAGTGCCGACTCTTCGGGCTTCATTTTGAGCGGCGTGAACGGGCCCTCATCGAGAAGCGACGTAAAGTCCTTGTCGAAGGAGACCTTCGGTACACTGTCGGGCGCAAGCGCCAGCCGTGCATCGTCGCCGATCACCAGCTTGGCGTCGCAGTCTCCCACGATGTAGGCCACGGTCTCGGCCGGCAGCTTCCAGTTCACCGGTACCGAGACCAGGCCCGCCTGCATGGTGCCGAGGAAGGTGATCAGGAACTCGGCACGATTGGCCGACAGGATGGCGACGCGGTCGCCGCGCTGCAGGCCGCGCTTCTGCAGGCCCCGCGCCACGGCACCCGAGAGCCGCACGATGTCGGCGTAGGTGTAGGTACGCTCCCGGCCGTTGCCGCCGGCATCGATCAGCGCCACCGCCTCGCGCGGCGCCTGGCGCGAGATCGCATCGCCCTGGTTGTCGTAGGGGATCTCGACCATCTACTCGACGAACTCCAGAACCGCGTTGAAGGCCTGCTTGGCCGGGACGACGACGCGGTTCTTGTCCTGCACCACGCCCTCGATCTTGCCGGCGTGCAAGGCGCGGGCCGCCTTGGCGAGCGAGGTCGTGCGAAAGCTGAGGCCGGCCATGTAGGCCTTGCGCCCCTCGGCCTCGGGGACACAGACGCCGAACTCGGCCTTGAGCGTCGGCTCGGTGACGATGTCGAAGCGCGAGTTGCCGACGATCACCGTCTTGCCGCCCGTGATATCGCGCACGCTGTCGGTACCGAACATGTCGGCATAGAGCTTGGCGGCCGCCGCCGGATCGGGCTCGACGATCAGGGCGCGGGCTACGGCCACGGTGCCGTTGGCGTGATGGCGCCACTCATCGCGCCACACCAGCTCGCGCGTGAAGTGATGGCAGTAATAGATGCGGCCGTAGGGCACGACGCCGCCCTTCATGCGCACGGTGCGGAAGCGGGCGTCGCCCGTCTGGATACCATTAGGCCCACCCTCGTACTTCACCGGTCGCGTGAACTCGACCGGCGGGTCGAAGGGCAGGTTGGCCTTGGCGAGGGCGGCGTAGGTGACGGCCGAGTCCTCGGAGCCGAACACCAGGCCGTTCAGGCCGGCGGAATAGGTGAGGAGGTCGAGGCGGCCCGAGGTGGCGCTCTTGGGAACGGCGATCAGCTCGAGGTAATCGGTGCCGAACATCGCGAGATGGTTCATCGAGCCCAGCGAATGGTAGCCGCGTTCGGTGAGCGTGAAGCCCAGCCGCCGGTAGATGTCGGCGGCGCGGTCCATGTCGTCGCGCGCATTGATGACGACGTGATCGAGCGTTGCCACGGGCAAAGTCATAGGGAACCCCTCTCGTCTCCCAGCGTCGTTCATCTTGGCACGCCGGTCGAGGAAGTCATTTCCAGGATTTCGCGCAACGGGAGAATGACCGGCGGATGAATTCCCGAACAGGCCCGCGATTCGGTGCTGTGCCTGAACGCCCCCGGACCTGTGCCGCGCGATTCGCCCAGGCCGTTGGTGACGCTGGCGAAATCGCCGCGAGCGGCACACGCTCCGGCACACCTGGCGAGTTTTGCGATACGTTTCGTGTGCCGCTGCCAGTCGTCAGAGCAGGTGGCCCGCTCGCTCGGCCTTGGTGCGCAGGTAATTCTCGTTATGTCCGTTGGCCGGGAAGGAGTGGGCGACACGCTCGGAGACCTCGATACCATAGCGCTCGAGGCCGCGGATCTTCTCCGGATTGTTGGTCATCAGCCGCACCCGCTGGATGCCCATGCGGGCCAGCATCGTGGCCGCCGGTGCATAGATGCGTTCGTCGGCGTCGAAGCCCAGTTGTTCATTGGCGTCGATGGTGTCGAAGCCGTCGTCCTGCAGCTCGTAGGCGCGTAGCTTGTTGACGAGGCCGATGCCGCGTCCTTCCTGCGCAAGATAGAGCAGCACGCCCGAGCCCTGCTTGGCGATCTCGGCGATGGCGCCGCGCAACTGCACGCCGCAGTCGCAGCGCAGCGAACCCAGAAGATCGCCGGTGAAGCATTCGGAATGGAGCCGGATCAGCACCGGCTCGGTCGGATCGATCTCGCCGACCACGATGGCGAGATGCTCCTTGCCGCCGTCGCTCGGCCGCCAGGCGAGGATGCGGGCGTTCTCGGCGCCCTCGAGCGGCACGTGCGCCTGCGCCACTTGCTGGAGGTTGCGCGCCGCAGTGTCCTCGTAGGCGACGATGTCGGCGGCCTCGACGTAGATCAGGTCCTGCTCGCGCGCCCAGTCGCGCCGCTTGTTGTTGGGGTCGCGGCTGAGCGGTCCCAGCACGATGGCCGGCAGCAGGCGCGAGAGCTTGGCAAGCTCGATCGCGGTCTGGGCGATCAGCGGCGCGTGGCTCGCCACCGGCCGTGACAGGTGGCGGAGCGCGACATGGCGGGTCGCCCCGCCCTGGTGATCAGGCGGATCGACCTCGTGCGGCCGCAGGATGACATCGACCGGCACGCCCTCGGGCAGGTCGAGGGTGATCGGCTTGTTGGTCTCGCCCATGCCACCGGCGATGTGGGGCGGAATTTCCATGCCGATCGCCTCGGCGCGGCGGCGCGTAGTGACCAGCACAGGCGGCGCCTGGGCAAGACCCTGGAGACGCTGCAGTGCGCGCGGGCCACAGGATTCGGCGGCAATCGCGATCCCGCCGTTGCCGTCTTCATCGCGGATCAGGACGATGCCGCCGCGGCGCAGCTCGGCCATGGCGCGCTCGACGGCGGCGAGCGCGGAGGCCGTGCGGGAATGAATCTGACCCGGGATCATGCTTTCCTTTAACATGGGGTGGATTTTCGTCGAAGTGAACCGCTTTTGCCCGTTCCGCGTACCAGATAGAGTACCGCCGGGCGGCGCGCAGGTAGCATCAGCATGTCAGTAAATAATCGTGGCAAGAAAATTCTGCTGGTCGACGACGACCAGGCACTGCGCACCGTCTTGGCCGAGCAGCTCGATCTCTATGACGGCTTCACCACCATCCAGGTCGGCACCGCCGCCGAAGGGCTGGAGAAGGCCAAGCTCGCCCACTACGACGCGATCCTGCTCGACATCGGCCTGCCTGACATGGATGGCCGCGAGCTGTGCAAGCTGATGCGGCGCCAGGGCGTGCGCGCGCCCGTCATCATGCTGACGGCCGCCGACAGCGACGCCGACACCATTCTGGGCCTCGAATCGGGGGCAAACGACTACGTCACCAAGCCCTTTCGAATCAACGTCCTGCTCGCCCGATTGCGCGCCCACCTGCGCCAGCACGAGCGCAGCGAGGACGCGGTCATGACCATCGGGCCCTACGAATTCCATCCTGCAGCCAAGCTGCTGATGGAAAAGGGCGGCAAGAAGAAGGTCCGGCTCACCGACAAGGAAGCCTCGATCCTGAAGTACCTGTTCCGGGCCGGCGACCGCCCGGTGGCGCGCGATGTCCTGCTGAACGAGGTCTGGGGCTACAACGCCGGCGTCACCACCCACACGCTGGAAACCCACATCTATCGCCTGCGCCAGAAGATCGAGAAGGACCCGGCCAGCGCCGCCATCCTGATCACCGACCGGGGCGGCTATCGCTTGCAGCCGTAATCGCCTTGCCAAAAGGTGACCGCTGCGTCATCTTTTTGTCAACCAGACAGAACAATTGCCCGGAGGGTTCCGCCATGAGCACGCAGCGCATCTACGCCCTGCCCGTCGAACTCACCCAGTGGAAGTTCGATGGCGCGACCGAGCTCCAGTTCAATTGGGAATACGACGACGGCTCGGCGCCGCTGCTCGAGCTCTACGAGAAGGGCAAGCAGCAGCAGTGGGACGCCAGCACGCGGCTCGACTGGTCGCTCGAGCTCAATCCCGACAATCCGATGGAGCTCAAGGACGAGGCGATCTCGATCTGGGGCACCGACCACTGGAACAAGATGACCGACAAGGAGAAGGCGTGGTTGCGCCTTCATCTCCAGGCCAACTCGATCTCGCAGTTCATGCACGGCGAACAGGGCGCACTGATCGCCACTGCCAAGATCGTCGGCACCGTGCCCGACATGAATGCCAAGTTCTATGCTGCGACGCAGGTGATGGACGAGGCGCGTCACGTCGAGGCCTATAAGCGCCTGCTGCACGAGAAGTTCCAGGTCGCCTATCCGATCAACAAGGCGCTGAAGACGCTCTTGGAGCAGACGCTGACCGATCGGCGCTGGGACATGACCTATCTCGGCATGCAGGTGCTGATCGAAGGCCTGGCGCTCGCCGCCTTCCAGTCGATCCGTGACAAGGCGGGCAACACGCTGGCCGGCGCCGTCAACGCCTATGTCATGCAGGACGAGGCGCGCCACGTGTCCTTCGGCCGCCTGGCATTGCGCGAATACTACCCGCAGCTCTCCGATGCCGAGCGCGATGAGCGCGAGGAATTCGTGGTCGAGGCGCTCTACTTCATGCGCGACCGGTTCAACCAGTCGGAAGTGTGGGAGCGCCTGGGACTGCCGGCCAAGACTCTCGACGACATCCACTACAATTCCAAGCAGATGAACTCCTTCCGCGGCCGGCTGTTCAGCCGCGTCGTGCCGACGGTGAAAGATATCGGCCTGTGGGGACCGCGCGTTCAGAAGGCGTTCGCTGAAATGGGCGTAATGGAGTACGCCAAGATCAACGTCACGGAGCAGCTTGCCAACGATGGCAAGGTGGCCGAAGAGTTCGACAAGAAGATGTTTGTCGAGAAGGCGATCGCGGCCGAATAGCTGCAGTGCCTCGTACAAGACCGGACGGGGCAAGACATGAAAAAGGCGATCGCATCCGTTCTGCTGTGCGCGCTCGTGGCGGCACTTGCCTTCAGCGTACCGGCAAGGGCGCAAGGAACGCCTGCCAAGGCCGACTACCAGGCGACCCGGCAGTACTATGACAGCCTGATCGCCGGCCCGAGCCCCAACCTCGCGGCCCTCACCCTGCTGATGACGATGATGCCCAAGGGCGGCGACCTGCATCATCACTATTCCGGCGCGATCTACGTCGAAACCTTTCTCGATTGGATCAAGCAGAAGGCCTATTGCATCTATCGAGCCGACAATACCGAGCTCAAGGCCAACAAGTTCCGCATCGAGACGAAGCCGGGCGACCTCGGCCCTGCGGCGCGCGCCCTGTGCCTGGACATCGACCAGGTGCGCGACCCCTCCCGAAATGACTTTTACCGTGAGCTGCTGTCGCGCTGGTCCGACAAGGATTTCAAGGATCACTTTCAACAGCAGGTCGCGCCGGACCAGCACTTCTTCGACACCTTCGGTTACTTCGGCTCGTTCTCCGACGACGACTACAACCGGGGACTGCGCCAGCTGAAGGCCCGCGCGATGGCGGAAAACGTGCAGTACATCGAGACCATGTTGCGCAGCGCGCCTGCGCCCGACACCCCGGCGCTCGCCAGGGCAGTCAATGAACTGCGGCCTGACGCGAGCCCGGACCGGATAGAAGCCGCCCTCGCTCCCTTGTACGAATTTCTGACCAGGGACGAGGGCACGGCCAAGGGCGTCGCCGCCTATCTCGACAGTATCGATGCTGCCGCGGCCGGCATCGACGACGGCGAATTCAAGATGCGTTTCCAGGCCTACGTGGTCCGCGGCGAGCAGCCGGCCAAGGTGTTCGCGGGCCTGTACTCGGCGTTCGCCGCGGTCAATGCCCGCCGCCGCGTGGTGGCGGTGAACATTGTCGGCCCCGAGGACGGAATCGTGTCGATGCGCGACTACAGCCTGCATATGCGCATGTTTGCTTTTCTGAAACAGAAGCATCCCGGTGTGCGGCTTTCCCTGCACGCCGGCGAACTTACCCTCGGCATGGTGCCGCCGGAGGGTCTGCAAAGCCACATCCGGGAGGCTGTCGAGATCGCCGGCGCCGAGCGCATCGGCCATGGCGTGGACATCGTCTACGAGCGCGATGCCCTCGGCCTGCTGCGCACCATGCGTGAGCGCGGGGTGGCGGTCGAAATCAACCTCACCAGCAACGCGTTCATCCTGGGGGTGAAGAACGAGTCGCATCCGGTGCAGGTCTACCGTCAGCAGGGCGTGCCCTTCGTGATCTCAACCGACGACGCCGGCGTCTCGCGCAACAACCTGTCCGGCGAGTACATGCTCTACGTCAGCCGCTACAAGCCGAGCTACGATGCGCTGAAGGAGACGGTCTCCAACAGCATCCGCTACTCGTTCCTCTCCGACTCGGAAAAGGGCGCCGAACTGAAGAGCCTCGCGCAGCGTTTTGCCGTGTTCGAAGCCCGGGCGCGCGCACTGGCGAGTGGCGGCGCATCGGGGGCGCCGGCCAAGCCCAAATAGTCCGCCTCGCGATTACACCACGTCGTAGGTGATCTCGACCTCGGGGCCGAAGCAATGGCCCTGACAGGTCAGGATCCAGTTGTTGGCGAGATCGTCGGCCGTATAGATGTCGTTGTTGGCGAGAACGACCTTGCCCTTGATGCGCTTGGCCGCGCACGAAGCGCAGAAGCCCTCCTCGCAGGATGACAGCGGATTGAGTCCGGCGGCGCGCGCCGCGACCAGGATCGTCTGGCCCTTCTGATAGGGCACTTTGTGCGTCTTGCCCTCGAAATGGATGGTGATCTCGCTCGGGATCACCTCGCCTTCCGCCGGCTCGACCGGCACCGAGTCGTTGCCCGAGGCCTCGAAGCGCTCGATGTGAATTCGCTGGTGCGGCATGCCCGCCGCCAGCAGCGCGCTGTCGACCAGGTTCATGAATGGCCCCGGCCCGCAGAGATAGGCTTCGGCATCCTCGAAGCCTTTCAGCGCGGCCGCGATGTCCTCGGGCTTGGCGAAGCCTTGCGTGGCATCGAGATGGTGGATCACTTCCAGCCGGCCGGGGTTGGCCTTGGCCAGCGCCTCGAACTCGGCGTCGAAGATGATCGAGGGCTTGTCGCGGTTGGCATAGAACAGGCGCATCCGGCGCGTGGTGCCTTTGAGCGCGCTCTTGATCAGCGCCATCATGGGCGTGATGCCGCTGCCGCCGCCGAACAGCAGCAGCGGCGCATCGCCGTCGCCCAGCACGAAGCGGCCGGCCGGTGGCAGGACGTCGAGGGCGCCTCCCTCCTTGAGGGCGTCGTGGAACCAGTTGGAACCCTTGCCGCCAGTCACCCGTTTCACGGTGACCTTGGGAAGGCCGTCGATCCCCGGCGCGCTGGACAGCGAATAGCAGCGGTTGAAGGCGCCGTCGGCATGCGGCACCCGGAAGGTCAGGAACTGGCCCGCCCGGTACTGGAACTTCGCCGCCAGATCGGCTGGAACCTCGAGCACGAAAGAGCGCGCATCTGGTGTTTCCTGGATGATTTTGGCGATGCGCAACTGATGATAGGCCATGGGAAATCCGTGCTCACGTACCCTGAAAACCGCGGGACTCGTCTAACAGCTTGTGATAGCTTCCGGCGAGAAAAATGACCGGAGCGTCATATTTGCCGCTCCAACTCCCCGGGATGGGACCGCTTTCAGCGTCAGGAGGCAAGAGACAGATGAGCACACAGAAGATCTACGCGCTGCCGGTCGAAACGACGGGCTGGAAATTCGATGGCGCCACCGAGATTGCCTTCAACTGGGAATACGACGAAGGCTCGTCCGACCTGCTGAACCTCTACGAGAAGGGCAAGCAGCAGCAGTGGGACACCTCCACGCGCATCGACTGGAGCCAGGAGCTGTTCGAAGGCAACCCGATGGGCATGGCCGACGAGAGCATCCCGATCTACGGCTCGCCCTTCTGGGAAAAGATGACCGACAAGGAGAAGGACTGGCTGCGCTTCAACCTGCAGTGCCACTCCATCTGCCAGTTCATGCACGGCGAGCAGGGCGCGCTGATCGCCACCGCCAAGATCGTCAACACCGTGCCCGACATGAACGCCAAGTTCTATGCCGCCACCCAGGTGATGGACGAGGCCCGCCACGTCGAGAGCTACAAGCGGCTGATCCACGAGAAGTTCAAGACCGCGTACCCGATCACGCCGTCGCTCAAGCAGCTGCTCGAGCAGACGCTGACCGACCGCCGCTGGGACATGACCTATCTCGGCATGCAGGTGCTGATCGAAGGCCTGGCGCTCGCCGCCTTCCAGCGCATCCGCGACACCGCCAAGAACAACCTCGCCGGCGCGGTCAACGCCTACGTCATGCAGGACGAGGCGCGTCACGTCACCTTCGGCCGCATGGCGCTGCGCGAATACTATCCGCACCTCTCCGACGCCGAGCGCGCCGAGCGCGAGGAATTCGTGGTCGAGGCGCTCTATTTCATGCGCGACCGCTTCAACCAGGCCGAGGTCTGGATGCGTTCGGGCCTGCCGGTCGATAAGCTCATGGAATACGCCTACAACTCGGGCGCCATGCAGTCGTTCCGCTCCCGGTTGTTCACCCGCATCGTGCCGATCCTCAAGGAGATCGGCCTGTTCGGGCCCAAGGTGCAGAAGGCGCTGGGCGACATGGGCGTGATGGAATACGCCAAGATCGACATCAATCAGCTGATCGGCAACGACCTCAAGGTCGCCGACGACTTCGACAAGAAGAAGTTCGTGCAGGACGCGATCGCGGCCGAGTAAGGATCAAGGATCCCGCGCTGAAGCGAGGGATCTTTTTCTTTGGTCACTTGCAGGCGTCGACCCGCGGCGGCGCGTCGAGCACCGTTGCCACCTTCGAGATGTCGACGCAGCGCGTGCCTAGCCAGGCCTTGCCCTGCACGAAGATCGCGAACCGCGCGAAGGCGTCGGCCTGTTCGGTGGGCGTCGGCCGGTTGCGGGCCAGCAGCCAGGCCAGCGCATAGATGTTGCTGGTGGCATAGTCGGCCGCCGCCATGTCGAGGTCTTTCGCCCAGAGAGCGGCATTCTTCTGCGCCGCACCGCCGGGATCGGGCAGGCCCGCCAGCCAGGCATGCGCATTGGAGGCCATCGCATAGGCCCCGCCATTCTGGTTGCGCAGCGCCTTCGCCTGCTCGGCCACGGCAACGTAGCCCTGTCCTTCGATCGTGCTGTTGGCGCAGCCGCGGCGGCAGAGTGCCACGAACATCAGATATTCGGCGAGGATGATCTCGATGTTGCCGTTGTTGTGCTTGCGCCAGGCGCGCGCGAGGCCCCAGCCCTGCGTCAGCTCCGCGCCCGTCCACGGTTTGGCGGCCTGAGGCGTGTCGCGTTCGAGTTCGCCGACCACCGCCTGCGCCGCGGATTGCCATTCGGCGGGGATTTGCGCGGCGGCCGGTGCTCCGCCAAGCAGCACCAACAGCAGGATCGAGATCGCTCGTCTCATTGCGGTGCTCCCTAATATTTGCGGGCCGTCTTGCGATCGCGGCTTTCGTACTGAAGCAGGTTGTCGGCGCGCATCACCGTGGCATCGGGCGGCATGAGCCAGCGCATCTGGACCGGCGTGATCAGCCGGTAGTGGCGCGCATCGTCGACGGCGGCACCGACATCCCAGCAATCCTCCTCGTTGGTGATCCACATGCCGGGCGCAAAGCGGCGCAGGTCGACCGACGCCGAATAGGTGCGAAGCGTCTTGCGGCCGTTGTTGAAATATTCGTGGAAGTACGACATCGCGAGCTCGCGCAGCGTGCGATAGACGGGGTCGCGCCAGCGCAGCCACGCGTGGTTGCTCTTGGAGATCGCGCCCCAGCAGCCGTTGCGGCGGAAGAGGGCGACGACATGGTCGGAATCGTCCTGGGTCGCTGTCAGATCCATGAGCAACGGCGGATCGCCATGCAGCCACAGCGCACAGGCGGCGACGAAGGCCGCTTCGATGCAGTGCGCCTTGCGGTGGCGCAGCACGCCGCGGACCGACCGCAAGGTGTCGCCTTCCTGCTCGAAGTTGGCGCGCAGGCCCGCCACGAACTCCTGCACGCGCTGCGGCGTGCGCAATGCGGCGAGAACGCGGCCCTCGTCGATCGAAAGGCCGAGGTCGCCCGAGGTCGGTCGTTTGCGTCTGCGCATTGACTGCAATAGTGCCGCGACGGCGCGCGGCAAGCCAGTGAATGCGGCCAGGGAAGCGGGTCAAGGTGGTTGGTGGAGCTGAGGGGGATCGAACCCCTGACCTCCTCATTGCGAACGAGGCGCTCTCCCAGCTGAGCTACAGCCCCCTCCGACCCGGAGAACCGCGCGGA